>Ga0207684_10000188_pt1 | contig 97995 bp, 96 predicted proteins | sample KBSK5501metaG_FD_184342 | JGI IMG/M metagenome (GOLD analysis project Ga0207684, IMG submission 184342) | Corn, switchgrass and miscanthus rhizosphere microbial communities from Kellogg Biological Station, Michigan, USA - KBS K5-50-1 metaG... | ecosystem: Host-associated > Plants > Roots >...
GCAGGCTGCCCAGGTCGTAGGTCCCACCGAACACCGGGGTGCCGTTCGAGCTGATGACGCCCACCGGATTGAGCGCCACCCCGGCGCCGTTGCGGACCAGCGTCAGGGTCAGTCCCTGGTCGCCGCTGTTCGTGGAGGTCGATGGTGCGCCCTGCAGCTCGATCGTCACCCTGATCTGTCCGTTCGTCGAGTACGTGGTGTGGTCGGTGGCCAGGATCATGCGGCGGCCGTTGCTCGGATCCACCGCGGTCGAGACATTCCCGGACACGGTGCTGGCTTGCCCACTGGACCGTTGGTCCAGCGCGGAACCCGCGGGTGCCGCCAGGGGCGCGACGCCGCTGGCAACGGTCGACTTGTGCACCGAGGTCGAGCCGCTATAGTTCGCGGTCGGCCCCGAGCTGGCGGTGCTGCCCACCGGCAGGTGCAGATTCTGGATGCCAAAGGCGATCACCAGCAGGGCCGCCGCGGCCCCACCCACCCAGCCAACCGGCGCCCAACGCCACGCTTGACGGCGTTGAGCCGGGATGCTGAAGGTCCGCGGCGGCGTCTCCATCGGCAGCGCGCGGACGGCATGGGCGGTCTGCCGCAGGCCATCGAGCCGCGCCTGGCAGTCCTGACAGCCCGCGACGTGCTCGGCGATGCGCCCTTGCGCATCGGCATCGAGCTCGTTGTCGATGAACGCGGAGAGCTCCTCGAGCGTCGGCTGGCCCGGCTCACTCGGCATGGGCGTCCTCCCGGAGAAAAAAATCCGGATGCTGCTGCAGCCGCTCCTGGACCTCGGCGCGCGCCCGGGCGATCCGTGATTTCACGGTGCCCAGGGGCACCCTGAGCACGCTGGCGATCTCGTCGTAGGCCATGCCATTGATGTCTCGCAACACGATCGCGATCCGCATGTCGTGATCGAGCGCCTCGATGCTCTCGCGGACCAGGCGGTTGCGCTCGCTCGCCTCGGCGCGCTCTTGCGGATCGGGGGTGGCGATGCCCAGGCCGATGACGTTGTGGGTTTGTTCGTCGGGCATCTCGCCGTAGCGGCGGCCGCGCCGAAAGTGGTCATAACAGAGATTCGCGGCGATCTGAAACAACCAGGATTTGAAGGGCGCCTCGCGCAGGGTGCGGATCTTTTCCCAGGCGCGCAAGAACGCCTCCTGCGCGATGTCGGCGGCATCGTCCGGCCGGCCGACCATCCGGAGCGCCATGTTGTAGAGCGGCACCTGATATTGCACGATCAATTGGGTAAACGCCTCCCGATCGCCCCGGCGTGCCCGGCCCACCAGGTCGCGATCGTCGTTCACGCTGTTAGACGGAACCATCCCTGATAAGTTCCCAACGAGCGTACTCGGATATACTCGCCCAGACCCCACGCCGGAGTGTCGGAATGGTAGACGAGGGCGCCTCAAAAGCGCCTGGGCGTAAGTCCGTGTGGGTTCGAGTCCCTCCTCCGGCAGTTCGCTCGTAAGCGGCTCTGGCCTGCCGCGGGTCACTCCCAGTGGTCTCCGGCCGGCGGGTGGGTCAACACCCCGATTGACGGCCCCGCCGGGCCCGCCCATACTGCCTCCCGAAGAGGCGAGAACGGAACTTTTCAGCGCGCCGGGCGTCTTACACAGCTAGATGGGTAGCTTCCCACTGCCCGCACGCCTCGCCCTTGCCACCATCCTGGCATCGTTGGCGCTGCCCGTCGCGGCAGTCGGCGCCCAGGCCAAAGGCGGCGTGACGCTCACGGTTCACGCCGGCTACCAGAACGTGACCAAACCGGGTGAGTGGACGCCGGTCACGATCGACGCCAGCAACAGCGGGGCGGGGGTCGACGGCACCCTCGAGGTCCAGGAGTCCCTGAATGCCCAGCCCGGTGTCAGCGGAATCACCATCTATCAGGAGCCGATCAGCCTCGCCGCCGGCGCGACCAAGCGGGTACGGATCTACCTGGTCGAGGACGCCACCGGCGCGACCATCGCTGCCCGCCTCGTGCAGAACGGACGGGTCGTCGCCTCGCAGGATTCCGTCACGGGCGGCACCACCACCGCGCTGATTGGCGTCCTCTCTGACGAGGCATCGTCGCTCGACGAGTTCGGCGCGATCCACCCCGCCGGCGTGGCGGCCCGCGTCGTGCACCTGCACCCGGACGAGATCGCGGACTCCCCCATTCCGCTGCGCGCGTTCGACATTCTCGCTATCGATGATTTTGCGACGGATAGCCTCACGTCGGCTCAGCGCGCGGCGATTGCCGGCTTCGTCGCCAACGGTGGCGACCTGCTGCTGGGCACCGGGGCCGCCTGGCACAAGACGCTGGCGGGCCTGCCCGCCGGCATCCTCCCGATGCAGGTCGGTGGGACCGCGCTCGTCACCGTCCCCAACTTCGGTGGTTCCCCCGTCGAACTGGCAACCGGCCAGGTCACGAGCGGGCGCGCCTGGCTCGGTCAGGGCGCGCAGCCAATCTTGCTGGATCGGACCGTCGGTGCCGGAACCGTCACCATGGCGACCTTCGACTGGAACCAGGATCCGGTCGCCAGCTGGAGCGGCGCCAGGGATGTGCAGCGCCAGATCATGGCGAGGGCCATCTTCGGCTCCGGCGGAGCCGGCCAGAACTTCACCTACGGTTTCGTGGGGGGCGGACCCGGGTTCAGCACGTACGGTGGCAGCTCGTCGCCGTCGATGGCGTCGAAGAGCAACTCCCTGATGCCGGTCCTCGGCAACCTGCCGGGACTCGATCTGCCGTCGCTGCAACTGACCGGGGTGCTGGTGCTCCTCTACGTCCTGCTCGTCGGCCCCATCAACTACGTCGTGCTGGGAGCACTGCATCGCCGGGCGCTGGCGTGGGTGACGGTGCCGTTGATCGCTATCGTCGCCGCGGCGGGGGCCTACGGGACGGGCGTGGTGACCAAGGGCCGCTCGGTTCAGGCGAATGAGATCGCGATCCTGCACATCCAACCAGGTGAGGACCAGGCGTACCAGGAGACCTACGTCGGCATCATTCCGCCAGGTCGCGGTGACTACCAGGCGAGCGTGTCAGGCGAGCGGTTGCTGATCAGCCCGATCGCCACGAACAACAACGGCTTCGGCTACAACCCGGGTGGCATTCGCGTGGACGTCGCCCGCAACGGCGTGACCCTGACCGGCATGACCGCCTTTGCGCTGGGCGGGTTTGCCACCGAGGGCATGACCGCCGCGCCCAGGCTGACCGGCCACCTGCAACTCGTGAACGGCAAGCTCACCGGCACCATCGAAAATCATTCGAACCTGACCTTCAGCGATGCCGTGCTGATCGCCGGCGACAGCTTCCAGACGATTGGCCCCTTGAAACCTGGGGCCACGGCGACGGTGAGCGTCACGCCAAAAGCCGTCAACCCCTTCGGACAACCTCTCTTTACGAGGGTGTACAGCACCGGCCCGTCCTGCGGCGGTGGCCCGTGCGGAGGCCCGTACGGCGGCAGCAGCACGGACCGCGACGCGTTGGCGAAGACGCAGATTCTGTCACTGCTGCCGATCAGTACCAGCTTCAAAGGCAACACGGCGTCGACCACGCCGCTGCTGGTGGCGTGGAGCCACCAATCTTTTGAAAGCCTGACGGTGAGCGGCAGCTCGCCGAGATCGTCCGCCGTCTCGGCGGTCGCCCTGTCGCTCCCGGTGGACCAGATTGGTACCGGAACGTTGCCGGCCGGCGTCGTCAACGGTCGCATCGTGGATGTCGTGGGTGACAGCCAGAGCAACGGCCCGCCCGGGATCCTCTCGCTACAGAAAGGGAGCCTGACCTACGAATTCGCGCCGGCGCTGGCCGACGGCACCCGGCTGACGGGCGTCTCGGTCAACGCACAGAATCCGTATGGCGCGAAGTTCGTGCCGCCGTCCAGCTCAACCCAAACCGGACCCGCCGTCCAGGGGCAGATCTGGGACTGGGCCAGCTCGACCTGGACCGACGTCGCGTATCAGGACAACGGCACCACCGCCCTCCCCGACAGCGCTGTCAATCCGACCACCGGGCTGGTGCGGCTGCGGCTGAGCACCACCAGTGGCTTGCTGGCGGGCGGTCTCTCGCTTTCCGGGACGATCCAATGATCGCGGTCGACGGCTTGACGAAAGTCTATGGCCGGCGAACGGCGCTCGATCATGCGTCGTTCGAAGTCCCGAAAGGAGAGATCTTCGGCTTTGTCGGTCCCAACGGGGCTGGCAAGACGACCACGCTTCGGATCCTCGCCGCGCTGCTCGAACCAACGGCGGGCCGGGCCTTCGTCGACGGCGCCGATGTCATTCAGCATCCGGACCTGGTGCACGAACGGCTGGGCTACATGCCGGACTTCTTCGGCGTGTACGACCAGCTGACCGCGTCGGAGTATCTCGATTTCTACGCCGCCTGCTACCGGCAGCCGAAAGCGCGACGTAAGAAGATCGCCGACGACCTGCTCCAGCTGGTTGGCCTGTCGGATCGGCGCGATCAATCCGTCGACACCCTGTCCCGTGGGCTCAAGCAACGGCTCTGCCTCGCCCGAGCCCTGGTGCACGACCCTGCCGTCCTCCTGCTCGATGAACCGGCCTCCGGGCTGGATCCGCGCGCCAGGGTCGAGATGCGCGAGATCCTGAAAGAGCTCCAGACCATGGGCAAGACGATCGTGATCTCGAGTCATATCCTGCCCGAGCTCACCGAGCTCTGCAGCATGATTGGCATCATCGACCAGGGTCGGATCCGCGCCACCGGGCCGGTGCAGGACGTGATCCAGCAACTCACCGTCGGACGCCGGCTGCGAATCACGGTGCTCGGCCAGAAGGAGGAAGCGGTCGCGGTGCTGAAGCCGCTCCCCTCGATCCGGGAGGCCACCACGGTCAACGGCGCCGTCGAGGCGGCGTACGAGGGCGACGAAGCGACCGCCGCCTCGATCCTCCAGACCCTGATGGCCGCCGGCATCAAGGTGTCCGGCTTCAACCAGCTCGAGGGTGGCCTCGAGGACGCGTTCCTCAAAGCAACCTCGGAGGACGTGGGATGAGCCGAATCGCGGTCGCGTTCTGGAACCCGATCGTGGCGAAGGAATACCGCTCGCGTATGCGCACCTGGCGGTCGCCGCTCGCCATGACCGTCTACATTTTGCTGCTGGGTGGACTCGGCTGGGCGATCTTCTCCGCGATGGCGGCGTCGACGCGAAGCGCCTTCAACCAGGGCCAGGCCGCGAGCTTCGGCCAGGGTCTCTTTGTCTATCTCATCCTCTTCCAGATGGTGCTGCTCGCCTTTATCACGCCCGCGCTGACGGCGGGCGCGATCAGCAGCGAGCGCGAACGGCAGACGATCGACCTGCTGTTCGTGACGAAGCTCCCCTCCTTCTCGATCCTCTGGGGCAAGCTGCTCGCCTCGATGTCATTCGTGCTGCTGCTCTTACTCCTGTCGGTGCCGATCTTCAGCCTGGTGTTTCTGTTTGGCGGGATCGAGCTCGACCAGCTGGTCGCCGCGTTCCTCGTGACGGCCGTGGCCGCGCTGACGCTGGGCATCATCGGCCTCGCCTGCTCGACGGCATTCCCCCGAACCCTCCAGGCGACGGTGGCGGCGTATGGGGCGGCCTTCGTCCTGCTGGCGGGGAGCCTGCTGTTCGGGCTGCTCTTCCCGACGGACTACGACCCGACCGCAACCAGGGCCCCGGCGCCGCCCGCCGTGAGCTATCTCAGTCCGCTGCTGCCGCTCATTACCATCGGCACCAATGGACCGGTCACCTGGTACGGCGTTCGGAATTCCCAGAATGCATTCGCCAGCGCTGCGTGCTCGTCGGGCCCGTCTGGCTCCTCGTGCGTCCCGCTTGGTCCCAATGGAGTCCCGATCGGCAAGGGGTTCGTGCGCACGCCGCCGCAGGCGACCGGTACCACGATCCCCAGCGGGCTCTTCACCGGCTGGCAGTACTGGCAGGCCACCGTCACGATGCAGTTGGTGATCAGTCTCGCCGGCCTCATCCTGAGCGCCGTTCTCCTGCCACCAATTCGTCACCTGCCCTGGCACCGGCGGGTGACCGGATGAGCTCGCTGGAGGCGATCCTTCGCGAGCTGCGACGGGCCGCCGCCCGAGCGCGCGCGGCGCGCTACGCGATCCACGGCCTGGTCGGTGCGGTCGCCTGGATCGCGGCGGTACTGCTGGTCGCCCGGCTGGTTCCCTTCGAGCGACGAGCCGAGGTCGCCGCGATCGGCATCCCCGTCGCCGCCGTTCTCATCGTGATTGCCTGGAGCCTGCGCCGGCCGAGCGCCACCGTGCTGATGGCGCTCGCCGACATCCGGCTCGGTCTCAAGGAGCGGCTGTCGACCGCCTGGGAGCGGCGCGCCGAAGCCGGACCGATGGACGGGGCGCTCCGACAGGATGCGATGCGGCACGCCGCCGGTGCGCAACTTGTCTCCGCCTTTCCCGTTCGCGTGAATCGAGGCGAGGCCTCATTGGTGGCGGTGCTCGCGATCTTCGCGCTCGGCCTGGCCGTCCTACCCAACCCGATGGACCAGGTCCTCGCCCAGCGCCAGGCCGATCGGGCCAGTCAGGCCCGGGCCGCGAAAGCGGTCCTCGACGCACAAAAGAAGGTTGCGGCGGGCAAGGCATCGCCGAAGGACCCACAGGTGGAGAAGATCCTCCAAGACACCCAGGCGAAGATCCGCGAGGCGGACAGCCCTCGCAAGGCGCTCGAGTCGATCACGCCCGCCGAACAGCAACTGCAGCGGCTCACCGACCCGGGCACCCCGGCCCTGAATAGCAGCGCTCAGAACCTGGCGAATGCGCTGAGCGGAACCGCGGCCGGTCGCGCTGCGGCGCAGGCGATCAGCGGCAGTCCCGCCAGGGGCGCCCAATCCGTCCGCGACCTGGCTTCGCAGCTGCAGAACCTGTCGCCCCAGGACCGCCAGGAGCTGGCGAAGGCCCTGGCCAGGGCGTCACAGCAGGCACAGAACAGTCAGATGCGTGACTCCCTGAGCAAGGCCTCGTCGTCGCTGCAGAGCGGCGATACCAGCGCCGCGGCCCAGTCGCTGAACGACGTCGCGAGCCAGCTGGATTCACTCCAGGCGCAGGAGAACACCGACGAGGCCGTTGCCTCGGCGATCAATGGGCTCGAGGCGGCGCGGCAGGAACTCGCCGCGCAGGCCGACCGCGACGCGAGCGGCCGGGGCGCGCAGGCGAACCCCAGCGCGAGCCCGTCCGCCAGCGGCAGCAGCAGCGCGAGTGGAAACGGCAACGGCAATGGCACAGCCAATGGCAACGGCAATGGCACCGGTACCGGAACCGGCACCGGTAATGGCAATGGCGGCAGCGGAGGCACCGGCGGCACCGGGTCGCAGGGTTCGGGCAGCGGCAGCGGTACCGGCGCGGCGGGCACCGAGCGGGTCTACGTGCCCGGCCAACCCGTCCCGGGTCAGTCGGAAAACGACCCGACGCCACTCGGCCCGGGACAGGATGTTCCCCTGAGCCCCTACACCCAGGTGATCCAGGCCTACCAGCAGGCGGCGCTGGACGCGACCGACCAGAGCCTCATCCCCGGCAGTGAGCGGGACCTCGTCCGTCAGTATTTCTCGCAGCTCGGCGAGCAGAGTCAGGGGGCAAGATGATCGCAGAAGAACCGCGCATCGACGCGACCAGGGTGACGGAGCTGGCGCAGGCCCTCGAAGCCGAGCTGGCCCGGCTGATCGTCGGCCAGAAAGAGCTGGTCCGCGACACCGTCATCGCGCTGATCGCGGGCGGGCACGTCCTGCTCGAGGGCGTCCCCGGCCTCGGCAAGACGGTGCTCGTCCGGTCGCTCGGTCAGGTGTTGTCGATGAGCTTTGCCCGGGTCCAGTTCACACCGGACCTGATGCCGGCCGACATCGTCGGGACGAACGTGATTGGCGAGACGGATGGCCACCGCGAGTTCCGCTACCAGGCCGGCCCGATCTTCGCCAACCTGGTGCTGGCCGACGAGATCAACCGCGCCACCCCAAAGACCCAGAGCGCCCTGCTCGAAGCGATGCAGGAGCGCACCGTCACCGTCGGGACGCAGACGCGGCCGTTGCCCTCGCCATTTTTCGTGCTCGCGACGCAGAACCCGATCGAGCTGGAGGGCACCTATCCCCTGCCGGAGGCGCAGCTCGATCGGTTCTTCTTCAAGGTCCTGGTCCCGTTTCCGACTGAGCACGACCTGCTCGAAATTGCGCGCCGCACGACCGGCGAATCGACGCCGCAGCTCAAGGCCGTCGCCGATGCTGGCGCCGTGCTGGCGGCGCAGCGCATTGCCCGCGAGGTGCCGATCGCGGAGCACGTCCTCGCCTACGCGGCCCGGCTGATCGGCGCGACCCATCCCGACCGCACCGAGCTCGACAGCGTGCGCCGCTACGTGCGCTGGGGCGCCAGTCCACGCGGCATGCAGACCCTGGTGCTCGGCGGCAAGGTCCGAGCCTTGCTCGAAGGCCGCTACAACGTCGCCTTCGACGACCTCAACGCCGTCGCCCGGCCGGCGCTGCGGCATCGCATCTTCTTGCAGTTCGAGGCGGAGGCTGACGGGATTACGACGGATCGACTGATCGGCGAGTTGCTGGAGCATACCGTCAAGGAACCGGCGCGGGACTAGGTAGTTTGGCCCCCTTGCTGGAGCCCTCGTTGCTGCGCCGGCTCGAGGCGCTGGCCCTGCAGGTGCGCCGCGCCGTCAGCGGCCAGATGGGCGGTGAGCGGCGATCACGGCGACGTGGTCAGTCAGTGGAGTTCGCCGACTTCCGCAACTACACGCCGGGCGACGACTTTCGCTTGATCGACTGGAACGCCTACGCCCGACTGGATCGCTTCATGCTCCGGCTGTTCGTTGCCGAAGAAGAGCTGCCGTTGAGCGTGTTCGTCGACCTGAGCGGCTCGATGGACTGGGGCACGCCGAACAAGGCCGACACGGCGCGCAAGCTGGCCGGAGCGATCGCCTACGTCGCGCTCGCCGCGCTGGACCGGGTCCGCCTGACCGTGTTCGCGGACGGGCCGACCTCCGGCGGCGCGCCCTACCGCGGGCGCCGTGCGGCCGCCGAGCTGTTCGCCCGGCTCCAGTCGTTTCCCGCGGGCGGCGTGACGAGCTACGAGAAGCTGGTCTGGCCGATCGGCCGGCAGCGGCCCGGGATGAGCGTGCTGATCACCGACGGGCTCGGGGAGCCGGGCGTGGACACGGCGCTGTCCGCGCTGCAGCGAGCTCAGCAAGAAGGCGCGGTGTTGCAGCTGCTGGCGCCGCAGGAGCTGACGCCAGACTGGTCGGGCGACGCGCGGCTGCGGGACGCCGAGACCGGCGTGGAGCGCGAATTCACCGCCACGCCCATGACCCAGGGCGCCTATCTCAACGCGCTGAAGGACCGGACCGAGGACATCGAGCGCGCCGCCCACCGGCGCGGCCTGCGCTTCGCACGCCTGTCGACCGACCAACCTATCGACGACATGGTGCAGCTCACCCTGCGCCGAATCGGCCTGCTGCGATGAGCGTCCTCGCGCCGGCCGCGGCCATCCTGGGGTTGACGCTGCCGGCCATCGTCGCGTTGTACTTTCTGAAAATTCGCCGGCCCACCCGGATCGTGCCGGCCCTGCACCTGTGGCCCAACCAGATTCGCGACCGGCAGGCGAACGTCCCCTGGCAGCGGCTGCGGCCCAGCTGGCTTTTGTTCTTGCAGCTGCTCGCGGCCGCGGTGCTGGTGGCGGCGGCGGTGCAGCCGGTCCTTCCCGCGGGCGCCGCGCTCGCCCGTCACAGCATCGTACTCATCGATACCTCGGCGTCGATGCAGGCGACCGACGTCACGCCGTCGCGCCTCGCCGAAGCAAAGCGCCAGGTGAGCGGCGTGATCGATCAACTCGGGCCGCAGGATCGGATGACGATCATCACGGTCGGTCCTTCACCACGGATCATCGCCGCTATCACCGGCGATCGCGACGCCCTGCACCGCGCGCTGAACGACGTGACCGCGAGCAACGGGCCGGCCGACCTGTCGGCGTCGCTCAGCCTGGCCGCCGGACTCGTTCGGGCCGGCGACGATGCCCGCGCCTACCTCTACAGCGACGGAATCGTCCAGCCGTTACGGGCGTCGTTTGCCAGCGGCCTGCCGTTTCCAGTCGAGTACCACCGGGTCGGCGTATCCGGCGAAAATGTCGGCCTGACGACGCTCACGGTACGGAGCAGTGCGCAGACCAGGGCGGCGTACTTGCACGTCCAGAACTTCGGCCAGCAGCCGCGCTCGGTCAGCTTGGAATGGCGCGCCGACAACCGGCTGCTCGACGTCCGTCCGCTGACGTTCGCCGCCGGCCAGGCGCAGGACCTCGTCCTCCCGGTTCCCGCGGACGCGACGTCCGTCACCGCCCATCTCGCCGGCGGTGACGTGTTTGCGCTCGATGATTCCGCCACCGCCGTCGCGAAAACCCCGCGGGCCTTCCGCGTGCTGCTCGTGACTCCGGGCAACGTGTTTCTCGAGCAGGCGCTCCGGCTGCGCAGCGACCTGCAGATCGACATCGTGGCGCCCGCCGGCTACAAGCCGAGCGCCGCCTACGCGATGACCGTCTTCGATCGGTATGAACCGGCGCCCTTGCCCGACGGTCCGCTCCTGCTCGTCGATCCGCCCACCGGCTCCGCGCTGGCCGGCGGTCAGCCGGTCGGCATCGGCCGGGTCCGGGCGTCGGACGCCGGCGATGCGCTGCTGGCGAACGTCGATCTGCAGGACGTGCATGTCGCGCGCAGCCAGGACCTACGGGCGTCGACCTTCGGCCGGCCGCTGATCACCAGCCTGCAGACCCCGCTGGTGCTGGTCCGTGACGAACCCTACCGGCAGGCGCTGTTCGGCTTCGATTTGCACGAATCCGATCTGCCGCTGCGGATCGCGTTTCCCATCCTGGTCCAGAACCTGAGCGAGTGGATGCTGCCGCCCAGTGTCCCGAGTCACAGCTTCCATCCCGATGAGCCCGTCACGATCGTGCCCGAATCGGGGGCGACGTCGGTCGCGGTCAACCGGCCCGACGGGAGCCGCCGCTCGCTCACCGGCGGCGCCATCGCCACCTTCGGCGACACCGACCCGACCGGCCTCTATACGGTGGAGCAGGCCGTCGCCGGAACAGTGCAGCGCTCCTGGTTCAGCGTCAATCTGTTTTCCGACCCGATCTCACAGCTGAAGCCGCTCGATCGGCTGACCCTGCCACCGACGCGGACCACGGCGGTCCAGGCCACCCACCAGGGCCAGCTGGAGATCTGGCCATGGATCGCCCTCGCCGCGCTCGGGATTGTGGCGGCTGAGTGGCTGGCGTTCCACCGTGGCGTTTGAGCTGACCCGCCCCCTCTTTCTGGGGGTGGGCCTCCTGGCGCTGGCCATCATCGTCATCATCTGGCGGCTCTTCCCCCCGCCGCTGTCGCGCGGTCGGGCCCGCCTCTCGCTCGGCCTGCGGGCGCTGATCGTGGTCCTGCTGACGGCCGCGCTGGCCGGCTTCCAGGTCCAGACCATACCCAGCAACCAGTCGCTGCTGGTTGCCGCCGACCTCTCCGCCAGCGTGCAGAGCGCGCGCGACAGCGAGGCGACCGCCGTGCGTCGCCTTCTACAGCGGCGACAGGGCGAAGATCGCGCCGGCGTGCTCAGCTTCGGCCGCGACCCGCAAATCGAGGTCGGCATCAGCAAAGACCCGCAATTCGGCGAATTCCAGAGCCAGCCGAACCCACAGTTCACCGACCTGGCCGCGGCGCTGCAGCTGGGCGGCTCGCTCCTTCCGGAAGACAGCCGCCGCCATATCGTCGTGATCAGCGATGGCCGAGCCAATCTCGGCGACGCCCTGGCCGAGGCGCGCCTGCTCCGGGCGGAGGGCATCCGCGTCGATACCGTCGCGCTGCCGGTGCCGATCGGTCCGGAGGTCTACGTCGATCGACTCGATGCGCCCCGGACGTTGACCCAGGGGCAGCAGGCGAATGCCGAGGCGGTGATCGTCAGCAACACGACGACGCCCGCCATCGTGCGCTGGTATCTCGATCGGTCGTTGATCAACACCACCCAGCTTGAGCTGCCCGTCGGCGAGACCACGGTCCAGCAGGTCGTCACGCCGGCCCAGCCGGGGTTCCACGCGGTCCGGATCGTGATCGACCCCGTGCGCGATACCTACGCGGAAAACAACCTCGGGGAGGCCCTCATCCAGGTCGTCGGGCCGGCGCGCGTGTTGCTCGTCGAGAACACGCCGGGTGAGGCGGCCAGCCTGGAGTCGGCGCTCCACTCCACCGGGATCGGCACCACGTCGATCACGCCGGACCAGCTGCCCCGGTCCGCGTCCGACCTCGCCGCTTACCAGGCCGTCGTCCTGGTCAACATTCCGGCGGCCAGCCTGGGCACCGATGCGATGACGCTGCTGCAGGCTTCCGTGCGCGACCTCGGCACCGGGCTCGTGGTCATCGGCGGCGCGGACAGCTATGGTCCCGGCGGCTATGCCGGCACGGCGCTCGAGACCACCCTGCCGGTCCAGATCCAGCTGCCCCAGGACATGCAGAAGCCGCCGGTCGCCGTCATGCTCGTCCTCGAGTCAACGGAAAGCGGGCAGGGCGACCAGGTGCTGCGCGGCGCCGCCGAGGCGGTGGTCGACCAGCTGACCCCGCGCGACATGGTCGGGGTCACCAACGGCTCGATGGGAACGGTCGTGGTCCCCCTGGCGCCACTCACCGACAAAGCGGCCGTCAAGCGAAAGATCGAAAACATGGGACTCGGCGATCCGCCCAGCTACACGCCGGACCTCAACGCGGCCGACCAGGCGCTGACCCATATCACCGCCTCGCTCAAGCACATCATCCTGCTGGGCGACGGTGACGCGGTGGACAACTATCAGCCGGTCATCACCGCCATCCACGCGCACGGCATCACCGTCTCGACGGTGGCGATCGCCTCCATCATGTCGGATGCCGGACTGATGCAAGAAATGGCCGGCTGGGGTCACGGCCGCTTCTATCAGAGCAACAGCGTCGCCGACGTGCCCCAGATCTTCCTCAAGGAAAGCCGGGAGGCGCTCAAGCCCTGGATCGTCGAGGGCCGGATCGTGCCGCAGCTCGCTTCGCTCGCCGACGTGATCCCGGGGGTGCCGCTCGACAGCTTCCCCGCCCTGAGCGGCTACGTCGCCACCACCCCGCGGGCCGCCGCCGACGTCGTCCTGAAGAGCCCGCAGGGCGATCCGCTGCTCGCCACCTGGCAGTACGGGCTCGGCCGGGTGATGGCGTGGACCAGCGACGCCCAGGGTCGATGGACCACCGGCCTGCTCCAATGGCCGTCCGCCAACCGCTTCTTCGGCGACATCGTCCACTCGAGCCTGCCCCAGCCGGGTGACCCAGCGCTGCAGGTCGAGACGCGGGTGCAGGGCGATCACACTCACCTGTTGGTGACCGCGCCGGTGACCTCGGGCGCCACCGTGACGGTCAGTGCGGTCACGCCCGACCTGGCCGGCGCCAGCCTGACGCTCTCGCCGACCGGCGCCGGACGCTTCGAGGGCGACCTGGCGACCGACCAGGTTGGAAGCTACCTGTTGCACGTGACCGCGTCGGCGGGCGGCGTCGTCAGGCACACCGCCACGACCGGCCTCGTCGTTCCGTACTCGCCGGAGTACCGGGATCTTGGCACGGATCTCGCCAGCCTGAAGGCGATCGCCCAGGCCGGCGGCGGCGAGGTGCTCTCGGATGTCTCGCGGGCCTTCCGCCTCCCGGTGCCGATCGTGAAGGCGGCGCGGCCGATCAGCGAGATTCTGCTCGTCCTCGCGATCCTGCTGTTCCCGATCGACGTCGCGCTCCGCCGGCTGGTCTTCCGATTGGAAGACGTGCCGGCCTGGCGTGCGGCTATGCAACGGGCGCCGGCGCCGGCGATGCCGGCCGAGGCGACGGTCAGCCGGCTTCGAGAGCGGGTGGAAGGGGTGCGAGCGGCCCGCGCCGCGCAACCGCGAACGCCCAAGAAACCCCCCGACGATCCAACCGGTGACCTGCTGACCAGGCGGCGCCGTCGCTGAGTCTCAGCCGGGACGCATGGGCAACCCCGTAAACTAGCCAGCGATGTTGGGAGGTCTCGGCGACGTGCTCGCCACGGTGATCTGGATCTTCATCCTGGTCTTGATCGTTCGCGCGATCTTCTCGTGGTTTCCCGGCGCGCTCTACTCGGAAGCCGGGCGGATCATCGTGATGGCCACCGAGTGGTACCTGGCGCCGATTCGCCGCGTCATCCCCCCGGCCGGCGGGCTCGATCTCTCGTTCCTGGTCGGCATCGTCATCCTCTACGCGCTCCGGATCTTTGTCCAGTCGGGCAGCATCGTGCTGGCGCTGATCAGCATCGTGAGCTACGCGCTGATCTTCTGCATCATCCTGGTGCTGGTCCGGGTGTTCTTCGGCTTCTTCCGAATGGACCCCTGGCATCCCATTACCCAGATGGTGATGCAGGCGACCGAGCCGTTTGCCCGGCCGTTTCGCGGATGGTTTCCCCGCCGCCAGGGGCAGTTCGACTGGGCGCCGATGGCCGCGTTCGTGGTGTTGCTGGCGGCCTACGTCCTCGTCGCGAACCTCTATCGATTCGGCCTCGGTTAAGCGGCGGCTTCCTCGGCGGGGGGACGGCGTCGCCCTTCACCGCGCCGGTAGACGAGCTCGAGAAATTGCTCCTTGCTGAATTCTCCCTTCCGGATGATGGCCTGGATGCTGCCCTGCAGGCGCTGGCGGTCAGCGGCCGTGATGTTCTTCGCGGTGTAGATCAGAATCGGCGTCTGCGCGGTCGCCGGATCAGCGCGTAATGCCGAGACCACGTCGAAACCGTCGACCTCGGGCATCATCAGGTCGAGAATGATGAGGTCGGGCTTGCGGGTGCGAGCCAGCTTGATCCCCGCCGCACCTTCGTGGGCCGACAGCACCTCGATGCTGAAGGGCTTGAGCATCGCGAGCACCAGCCTCGTGTTTCTGGGGTCGTCGTCGATCACGAGCACGCTGGTCGGCATCTTGTTCGCCCGCCGGTCGGCCAGGAGGTCGTACTTCGCCATGACTTGAAGGACCTGCTGTCGGCTGATGGGTTTCCGCAAGAAATCGACCTGGCCCATGCTCAGCCCCAGCTGCTCCTCATCGTTCTTGACCGTCAGCACCACCGGGATATCCCTCGCCCTTGGCTCACCGCTCAGGTCGTCGACCAGCTTCTGCGCTCCCTTCGGCGGCAGGTCCGTGTCGATCACAATGGCGAGCGGCTGCAGGTCGACCGCAATCTTCAGGGCTTGGGCGGCCTCGCCCGCGAATTCCACCCGGTAGCCGGCTCGAATGAGAAATGGTTCGATGCGCTCGCGGACGGCCGCGTCGTCAGCCGCAACCAGGACGGCCGGCGCGCCCAGCGCGGGGACCAGGATCTGATCGTCGGCGGGTTCGCCCGCCGCGCTGTCCTGGCTCGGCGCCCCCATCAGGCGATTCATGTAGGCGACCAGCTCTGAGCCGCCGGCCGAGATGTGCTGCAGAAACTCCTGGCGCTCGGTTCCCGTTGCCCGATTGCCGGCCTCATCGAGCAGCACTTCCGCAAAGCCGATGATGGCATTCAGCTGTGAGAAGACGTGATGGCCCTGCTCCGCCGTGAGCGTCACCCGCCCGGTCCCGGTGCGCAGGGCTTTGACTTCGTCCTGGAGCTTCCACACCTGGGCTTTCCACTGCTTTTCCCGATCCTGGCCGAGGATCAGGGTCTTGCGAGCCTCCGCCAGCTCGGCGGCCAGCTGCTGCTTGTCCGCCGTCAGGGCCTCGCGGCGGGCACTCCAGTCGGCGGCCAGCTTGCTCGTCTGATTGGTGACGTGGGTATGCAGGTCGGTGAGCTGCTGGCGTTCTTCGTGGAGGCCCGCCAGCTGCGCGTCCTGGGTCTTTTTGCTTGCCTGCAATGCCTGGTTGTCCGTGCTGAGGGCGTCATGGGCCTTGCGAAGCCGGTCGGCTTCGGCGACCAGGCGCTCCCGCTCCGCCACCCAGGTCTGCCGGGCGCTCCGCAAGCCATCGAGCTCCTGTTGGAGCTGGCGTTGTTGGGAACGGGTCTGGGTGAGCTCGCCGCGCGCCTGTGTCAGCTCGCTGCGCGCCTGGTTGAGCTCCGCCCGCTGATTGGCCAGATCCCGCGCCGTGCCCTCGTGCTGGGCGGCGAACTGAGCAAGGAGCTCCTGACCACGCGCCAGCAGGTCCTGGAATTGGGGGGTCGCGGACGGGTCAGCGGCCACCCCGGTACAACGGCCCCGGGGCCTCGCGCTGGCGGAAGCGGGCTGTTCTAGGCGCCGGCCGGCGACGCGACCAGGGTCCGCGGTGGGCGCCCGCCGTTGACCTGCCGCTCGGGGGCCCGGCGCCGGATCACTTCCAACCGCCAGACGGGCCGGGAGAACAGCCCGTCGATCTCCCGTTGGGCACGGTCGCCCGCCAACCCGCCGCCCTGCACCCGAAACTTGTCTCCGAGATCCATGTCTACGACCTGGTCGGCTCGTTGCAGGTGGAGGACGACCCGATCCGGACCGGCACAGCGGCCGAGGATCTCCTGCAAGGCCGCCATCTGTTCGGCCGTCGCGTCGCCCGGGACGTCGAGATGCACCAGCTGATTGCGCACCCAGCTCTCGTGGCCGGCGTCGTCGAATGCCAGGATCTCGTCGGCGATCACCTTGGCCACCTCGCCGCGTTCCTCGTCATCGGCCGCGCTCCGCGCGTCGACTTTGCCGCGCACGATCACGACGTTGTCCGACAGCAGCAACTGGCGGCGCTCTTCGAAGACCCGGGAGAACACGATCACCTCGATCGTCGCCGTCAGGTCTTCGAGCTGGACGAACGCCATCGGCTTCCCGGTCTTGGTGACGATCGGCCGCACCGCCTTGATGACGCCGCCGATGCGCACCTCGTAATCCTCCATCTCGGGCGTGATCTGGTTGGCATAGGTGTCGACCTTGAGATGGAGCTCCTGCTCGATCCGCCGCAACGGATGATCGGACAGGTAGAGGCCGAGCAATTCTTTTTCGCCCTTGAGCCGTTCGTCTTCGGGCATCGGCGGCATGGCCGAGATCAGTCCGGCCGAGGGGTCATCCAGCTCGTCGGCATCGGGCAGCATGCCGAACAGTGACGTTTGCCCGCTCTCGCGCTCGCCAATGATCTGGGCCGCCCGGTCGCTGACGCGGTCGATGCTGGCCAGCAGCCGGCCGCGCTCGCCCAAGCTGTCGGTCGCGCCCGATCGGATCAGGCTCTCCAGCACGCGCTTGTTCAGCTCGCGCGGATCGACTCGGACGCAGAGGTCGAGCAGCGATTTGAATGGCCCTTTCGCGCGCCGATCGGTCAGCAGCAACTCGATCGCGCGCGCCCCGACGTTCTTGATCACGGCCAGCCCATAGCGGATCTTGCCCTCCTGCACGGTGAAGCCGGCGTCCGAGCGATTGACGTCGGGCGGCAGGACCTCGATGTCGCGCACGTGGCAATCCAGGACCGCGGCCGCGACCTTGTCGTAGTTGCCAGCCTCGTTGTTCAACAGGGCGGCCAGGTATTCGAGCGGATAGTTCGCCTTCAGGTACGCCGTCTGGTAGGAGATCACCGCGTAGGCGGCGCTGTGCGCTTTCGGGAATCCGTAGCCGGCGAAATAGGCCATCAGGTCGAAGATCTCGGTCGCCTTGGCCTCGCCGACGCCGCGACTGACCGCACCCTCGATGAACTTGGCGCGCATCTTCGCCATCTCTTCTTTTTTCTTCTTGCCCATCGCGCCGCGGAGCACGTCAGCCTCGCCCAGGCTGAAGCCGGCCAGCTGGCGGGCGATGTTCATCACCTGCTCCTGGTAGACGATGACGCCGTACGTCTCCTTGAGAATTGGCTCCAGCTGGGGCAGCGGATAGACGATCTCCTGCTCGCCGTGCTTGCATCTCATGTACTGGTCCACCAGGCCGCCTTCGAGTGGTCCCGGGCGGAAGAGCGCGATCGCGGCCGTGATGTCGTCGAAGGTCGTCGGGCGCATGTCCTGCATCAGCCGGCGCAGGCCGGCCGACTCGAGTTGGAAGACGCCGTTCGTGTCGGCGGCCTGGAGCAACCGGAAGGTCGCCGGATCGTCCCATGGGATGGTCGCCAGGTCCAGTTTCAGCCCGCGGGTCTCCTCGAGGTTCTTCAACGCGTCCTCGATGATCGACAGGTTGCGCAGCCCAAGGAAGTCCATCTTCAGCAAGCCGATCTTCTGGACGGCGTTCATCTCGTACTGGGTCATCACCGCGCGTTTTTCCTGGCCGTTGCGCTCGCCGCGCGTGATGCTCACCTGCAGCGGCACGTAGTGCTGCAACGGTTCGGGCGTGATGACGATGCCGGCGGCATGAGTGGACGCATGGCGGACCAGGCCCTCGAGCTTGCGGGCATTCTTGAGTAATCGTTCGTAAACCGGATCCTTCTCGGCCTGGGCAAGCTCCGGAACCATCTGGACCGCCTTGTCGAGCGTCATCTTCAGCTGCGGTGGCACCAGCTTGGCCAGGTGGTCGACCTCCCGGAGCGGCACATCGAGCGCGCGGCCGACGTCGCGGATGACGGCGCGCGCCTTCATCGTGCCGAAGGTGATGATCTGGGCCACATGATCCTGGCCGTACCGTTGGCCGACGTAATCGATGACCCGGTCACGGTTGCGGTCGTCGAAGTCGACATCGATATCCGGCATGGAGATGCGCTCTCGATTCAGGAAGCGCTCGAAGATCAGGCCATGCTGCAGCGGGTCCAGGGTCGTGATCCCGAGCGCGTAGCAGACGATGCTACCCGCGGCCGACCCGCGGCCCGGTCCGACGGCGACCCCGTGGTTGCGGGCGTAGGTGATGAAATCACTGACGATCAGGAAGTAGGGCGCATAGCCCATGTCCTGGATCACGGCCAGCTCGGTCTCGAAGCGATCCATCACCACCGGCCCGAGGTCCGGGTAGCGGAGCTTGAGACCCTGCTCGGCGAGGCGGCGCAGATAGGCCTCGGGCGTCTGCCCCGCCGGTACGTCGAAGCGGGGCAGCAGCGGCCGGGTATCGAGCTCGAGGTGGCAGCGCTGCGCGATCCGCACCGTGTTTGCGACCGCCTCCGGGAAGTCACGAAAGCGCTCCGCCATCTCGGCCGGCGTCTTTAGATAGAACTCATCGTTGTGGAAGCGCATCCGCTTCTGGTCCGACGTGACCGTGCCCGTCTGCAGGCAGAGAAGGATGTCGTGCGCCTCTGCATCATCCTTGCGGGTGTAATGCGAATCGTTGGTCGCGACCAGCGGGATGCCCGTGCGCCGCGCGATCCGAGCGAGGCCTTCGTTGACGCGAGCCTGCTCGTCCATCCCATGGTCCTGGATCTCGAGGAAGTAGTCGTCACCGAACATCCGCTGGTACTCGAGGGCGGCCTGCTCGGCGCCGGCCTCGTCGGCCTCCAGCAGCCGGTTGGCGACCTCACCACCGAGGCAGCTCGAGAGCGCGATCAGCCCCTCGGTATGCTCGGCGAGCAGCGCCTTGTCGATGCGTGGCTTGTAGTAGTAGCCCTCCAGGTGCGCCAGGCTCGAGAGCCTGATGAGATTCCGATAGCCGGTCAGGTTCTTGACCAGCAGGATCAGGTGATAGGGATCACGGTCGGCGCGGCCTTCCTTCTGGTGGCGTGAACGGGTGGCGACGTAGGCCTCCTGACCGATGATCGGATTGATCCCCGCCGCTTTGGCCTGCAGGTAGAGATCGATCGCCCCGTACATCACGCCGTGGTCCGTGAGCGCGATCGCCGGCATCCCGGTCTCCACCGCCAGCCGCACCATCTCCGAGATCCGGCTGGCGCCGTCCAGCAAGCTGTATTCGGAATGGGTGTGAAGGTGAACGAAGCTCATGCGGTGCGTTCGAGCTTGGCCACCGCTTCGATGTGGTAGGTCTGGGGGAACATGTCGACGAGAGCCACCTCCACAAGGGTATAGCGTCCGCCGGCGCAAAAACGAGAAATATCGCGCGCCAGGGTCGATGGCTCGCAGGAGATGCACACGATGCGCTGCGCGCGCAAGCTCGCCATGGCTTCGACGGCGGCCTCGGCGCAGCCGGCGCGCGGCGGGTCGAGCACGAGGACGTCGACGGGGCCGTCGACCTGACCAAGCGTGTCCTCCACCCGACCGCGCAGGTAGCGCACGTTCGCGCAGCCATTGACTTGCATGTTCAACTCGCCGAGGCGAACCGCATACGGACTCTCTTCGAGCGCGATGACCCGGGCCGCGCGCTCGGCCAGGCGCGCGGTCAGCATTCCGATCCCGGCATAGGCGTCGACCACGCGACCGGACGCCGTTACCGCGGCGTATTGCACGGCGCGCTCGTACAGAACGTCGCGCTGCCGGACGTTGACCTGGACGAATGTCTCGGGTCGGACACGAAAATGACGGCCGGCGTCGTCGATGCCGATGGAATCGTCGTTGAGGTTGAGCTCTGGAATCCAGGCGGCCGCTCGTGCGCCGAAGTTCTTGTCGGCCGTGCCCGGCGGATACGACGCCCAGAGCAGGTCGTTCGCGCCGGGCGCCCAGGTGAGCTGCAACGCCGTCACGCGTGAGGCATCGGGATCTTCGGCCGCGCGCGCAAAGGCGGGCAGCGATCGTTCGATGGTCTCGGCGTGGATCAGGCAGGCGTCGATCGGCAGCGTCTGGTAGGTGTGCTTGCGGTAGAAGCCGAGGCTCACGGCGCTGCCCCGCCGCAGGACATGGAACTCGCCGCGGAGCCGGTAGCGCCAGGGATCGGCCATCCCGAGTACGTCGATCCGATCGATGGGAAATTCGAGGTGGCCGCGCTGGAGCTGGCGATACAGGACCTGGCGCTTTTGCGCCAGCTGCTCGGGATAGGCAAGGTATTGCAGCTGGCACCCACCGCAGCCGGCCGTGAAATACGGACAGGGCGGCGTGACCCGCGCGTCGGCGGCGTCGAGCACCGCCGTGGCCTGCGCACGCCAGAAGTCCTTGCGGCGATGCGTGACTTCCGCCTCGACGGTCTCGCCGGGAATCGCGCCTTCGACGAACACGATCCGGCCGTCAACCCGTGCCAGCGCCGCCCCACCGTGGGCGAGCTCCCCAACCGTCAGTTGCACGGCTAGGGTCGACTCCCGGAGCCTGATCGGCGTTTCATCGTCTCCAGCCCGTGAGCCGACACTACGAGATTTTCTCGCGGAGCAAGGTGTCGAGCCGCTGCGGGTTGGCCCGACCTTTGGAGAGCTTCATCCCCTGGCCGATGAGGAACTTCAACGCCTGCTCTTTTCCCGCTTTGAAGTCCGCGACGGACTTGGCGTTTTCGGCGATGACTTGCTCGACGATAGCCGCCAACTCGGCGTCGCCGCTGATCTGGCTCGAGCCGCCGGCCGCCTCGAGCGCGGGGCCGGGATCGGAGGCGCGATACATCGTGTCAAAGATTTGCTTGGCCATCTTCCCGCTGATCGCGCCCGAGTCGATCAGCGAGATGAGTTTGCTGAGATGCCGCGGCTTGATCGACGAGTCCTGGATCTCGTTGTGGTCGGCGTTGAGCAGCCGGCTGAAATCACCAAGAATCCAGTTGGCGGACGCTTTTGCCGGGGCGCCCAGCCGAACCGTCTCTTCGAAAAACTCGGCCATTGGTCGGGTGGACGTCAGCAGCGACGCGTCGTACGGGGTCAGCCCGTAGGCGGTGACAAACCGCTCGCGTCGCGCCGCCGGCAGCTCCGGCAGACTGGCGCGGATCTCCTCGACCCACGTCCGGCTGACATCGAGCGGCGGGAGATCCGGCTCGGGGAAATATCGATAGTCCTCCGCGAATTCTTTGCTGCGCTGAGACACCGTCAATCCGCGCGCGTCGTTCCAGCCCCGCGTCTCTTGCGTCAGCCGCCCGCCCGTGTCGAGCACCTGGGTCTGGCGCTCGATCTCGTACTCGATCGCGCGATGAATCGCGCGGAACGAGTTCATGTTCTTGACCTCGACTTTGGTGCCCAGTTCGGTGCTGCCCGCCGGCCGGAGCGACACGTTGGCGTCGCAGCGCAGCTGACCCGACTCCATGTCACCTTTGTTGACGCCGATGAATTGCAGGATGGCGCGCAGGCGCATCACGTATTCGCGGGCCTCGTCGGCACTGCGCAGGTCGGGCTCGGACACGATCTCCATCAGCGGCACGCCGGATCGGTTGAAGTTGACCAGCGATGCCTGCGATTCGTGGATGGCGCCTTCATGCAGCAACTTGCCGGTGTCTTCCTCGAGGTGGACGCGGGTGATGCCGCAGCGACGCGGCTCGCCCTTCACGTCGAAGTCGAGATGGCCGCGCCGGCTGAGTGGCAGATCGTATTGCGAGATCTGGTAGCCCTTCGGCAGGTCAGGATAGAAATAATTCTTGCGATCGAACTTGGAAAACTCGGGAATCTCACAGTTCAACGCTAGCGCGGTTCGAATGGTGGCCTCGACTGCCCGCCGGTTGATCACGGGCAACGACCCGGGGAGTCCGAGGCACACGGGGCAGGTGTTCGCGTTCGGGGGCGCGGTCAGGTAGTCCGTCGAGCAGCCGCAGAACATCTTGCTCTGCGTCAGCACCTGGGCATGGACCTCCAGGCCGACGACGACCTCGTACTTGGTGGCGATGGCCGTCATGCGGCCGCCCCCATCAACGGCGAGCGGCCGTTGTGGAACTCGGTCGCGGTCTCAAACGCGAAGGCCACGCGCAGCGCAAGATCTTCACGAAATCCGGGCGCGATGATCTGGAGGCCGATTGGCAGGCCATCGGCCAGCCCGCAGGGCACCGAGATGCCGCAAACATTGCCCAGATTGGCCGGGATCGTGATGATGTCGTTCAGGTACATCGCCACCGGATCCTGCGTTTTGGCGCCCAGCGGAAAGGCGACCGTCGGTGAGGTCGCGCCCAGTAGTGCATCGACCTTGGTGAAAGCGCGCTTGAAATCGTCGATGATCAACGTGCGGACCTTCTGGGCTTGCAGGTAATACGCGTCGTAGTAGCCGGAGCTGAGCGCGTAGGTACCGAGCATGATGCGGCGCTTGACTTCGGCGCCGAACCCCTGCTGGCGGGTCAGCATGTACTCCTCGATGATGTTGCGCCCGCCGCCAGCCTGGAACCCGTAGCGGGTGCCGTCGTAGCGCGCCAGGTTGGAGCTGGCTTCGGCCGGCGCAATGATGTAGTAGGCGGGCAGGGCGACATCGCTGTGCGGCAGGCTGACCTCCTCGATCGAGGCCCCCTGCTGCTCGAAGAGACGGATCGCGTCCCGGATCGACTGCTCCACGGCCGGCTCCATGCCCGCCACGAAATACTCCTTCGGCACCCCCAGCCGCATCCCCTTCACGCCTTCTCGCAACGACGCGAGATAGTCGGGCACCGGCTTCGGCGAGCTGGTCGAGTCGCACGGGTCGTGGCCGGCGATTGCCTGCAACAGCACAGCGCTGTCAGCCACATCGCGCGTCATCGGACCGATCTGATCGAGTGAAGAGGCGAAGGCGATCAGGCCATAACGGCTGACCCGACCATACGTCGGCTTGAACCCCACGATGCCGGTCAGCGCGGCTGGCTGGCGGATGGAGCCGCCCGTGTCGCTGCCCAGCGCGGCGATGGCTTCGCCCGAGGCCACGGCGGCGGCCGACCCGCCGCTCGAGCCCCCCGGCACCCGGTCGAGCGCCCACGGATTGTGGACCGGCCAGTAGCCGGAGTTCTCGTTCGAGGATCCCATCGCGAACTCGTCGCAGTTCGTCTTGCCCAAGAACACGGCGCCCTCGGCCTCGAGCCGATCGACGACCGTCGCGCTGTAGGGCGGCGTAAAGCCCTTCAGGATCTTCGAGCCGGCCGTCGATGCCACGTTCTTGACGCAGAGCACGTCTTTCAACGCGATCGGGATCCCGGTCAGGGGCCGGATGTCGCGCTTGCTGCGCAGCCGCTCGTCGGCCGCCCGCGCCTGTCGGAGCGCCAGCCCTTTCGTGACCAGCAGGTACGCCTTCGTCTTGTCACCGACGTTGACGATGTGATCCAGGACGGATTCTGTGAGCTCGACCGACGAGATCTCGCGGTCGATCAGCATCTGGTGCAGGTCGCGGATGGTCCGCTGGAAGAGATTCATTCCTGGATCGCCTTGACCTTGAAGTACGAGTCCTCACGGCTCGGCGCGTTCTGGAGCGCGGCCTCCGCCGGCAGGCACGGCTCGCGCCGGTCCTCCCTCATGACATTGCGCTCGTCGAGCGGGTGCGCCGTGGCCGGCACCTCCGAGGTATCGGCGCGATTCAGGGCCTCGATGTGGTGCAGGATATTGCGCAGCTGATCCCGGTACCGGAGGACTTCGTCCGGGGTGATCCCCAACCGGGCGAGGCGCGCGACGTGCTCGACTTCACGGGACGACAGCTCAGACTCAGGCTCGGGCAAGACCTATAGATTATCGCGAGGTCGAATCAGGCGGTCAGCGCACTATTCAGCCCGGCGCGGGTGCGCAGCCAGGGTCCCAGCGGGCCGGGGGCGGCCGGCCGGCTGATGTGGAAGCCCTGGATGAAGTCGCAGCCGTAATCGCGCAGGAGCTCAAGGGTCTTTTCGTCCTCGACTCCCTCAGCCACCACGATCAAGCCCAGGTTGTGGCCCAGATCGATGGTCGACTTGACAATGGCCGCACCGTCCCAGTTGGTCGCCATGTCCATCACGAAGGACTTGTCGATCTTGATCTCGCGCACCGGCAGGCGTTTCAGGTAGGTCAGCGAGGAATAGCCGGTGCCGAAGTCATCGACCGAGATCTGCACGCCGATGGCGTGCAGTCGCCGCAGCGTTTCCTCGGCCTCCACCGCAATGATGGTGCGCTCGGTGATCTCGAGGCTGAGCTTCTCGGGGCCAACTTGCCAGGTCCGCAGCAGCTCGGCGACCGCGTCCGGAAGCTCATCGTCGAGCAAGTTGCGGGCCGAGAGGTTGACCGAGACGCCGATCTCGATGCCCGCCTTCGACCAGGCGTGCACCTGGCCCAGGGCCTCGTTGAGCACCCAGGCGGTGAGCGGCTTGATGAGGTCGGTCTGCTCGGCGGACGGAATGAAGTCGTCGGGTGGCAGCAGACCGTGGTTCGGATGGCCCCAGCGCACCAGCGCCTCCACCTTCGATGGGTGGCCGTCGACGGTCGACACGATCGGCTGGTAGTGCAGCAGGAGCTCGAATTGATCGATTGCGTAACGCAACTTGCCGATCAGCGGCACGCGATCCCCGTTCTCGCCGCCTTCCTGGTCGGCCGAGTAGACGCTGTAGCCGCTGCGCGCCCGCTTGGCGGCGTACATCGCGACGTCCGCCCGGCGCACCAACGCGTCGCCATCCTCGGCGTGCTGGGGAAATACCGCGATGCCGATGCTCAGATTGACGTCGACCGGCTGATCGTCGATGCTGAACGGTTTGTTGACCGACTGCAGGATCTTCTCCGCGACCAAAGTGGCCCGCGATATATCGGTGGCGCCCCAGGGCACCACGGCAAACTCGTCGCCGCCGTAGCGCGCGACGGTATCGGCCTTCCGCAGGACCACCCGCATCCGCTGGGCCACCTGCTGCAGCAGGCGATCGCCGGCCTCGTGGCCGAGGCTGTCGTTGACGCTCTTGAAGCCATCGAGGTCCATCAGCAAGACGGCGCAGGGCTTCATCTCGCGCTCCCCCGCCCGGATCGTCTCTTCGAGCCGCTCGCGCAGCAAGGTTCGGTTCGGCAGCCCGGTCAGGGGATCGTGCAGGGCGCGATACTGGAGCGCTTCGGTCTCAGCCTTGCGCTCCGACACGTCCCGCAGGCTGCCGATCACCAGCCGCTGCAGCCCGAGTGGGCCGACGTTGAACTCGAGCGGGAAGCTCGAGCCATCCTTGCGCAGCCCAGACGTTTCGTGGCTCCCCAACAGGATCTCGCGCTTCTGGGGACGAAGGTAGGCGCGCAACTGCGGCTTGATCTCGGCCCGGTATGAATCGGCGATCAGGCGCGCGAACTCTTTCCCGATCACCTCCTCAGGGGCATAGCCAAAGAGTCGCTCGGCCGCCGGGTTGTAGGAGCGAATGGTGAGCCGCTCGTCGACCGTGATGATCCCGTCGGCGACGTTGTCGAGAATCGCCCGGATCCGATCGCCGCTGCGTCGGAGCTCCTCTTCGGCCCGACGCCGCTCGATGAACTGACCGATCTGGCTGCCGATGTCGGCCATTCCCCTGAGCGTGACCCGATCGAGCGCGCGGCGCTCAAGACTGAAGAGCGCGATCACACCCGTGACTTTCCGGCCGTTGGTAATGGGAAAGGCGAACGTGCCGTGGAGCCCGGCCTGGGACGCCAGCGCTATGCGCGGCGATTCCTTAACAGCGACGTCCTCGATCGATTCAGGCCGGCCAGTCGCCCACACGCGACCCGGCAGCCCGACGCCTCGAGCAAACGTCAGGTCGCGGCTGGCCGCCTCGAACGTGGCAACGTCCGTCAAGGGACGGTGCCAACCAAGCTCGAGGCGGAGCACGTTGGCCTCTTTGTCGACGGCCCAGAACTCGCCGACGTCCCAGCCCAGGGTTTCGGCGATGCCCTGCAGCACCTGGGGCGCGGCTTCAGCCCAGGTGGTGGCCGTGGCCAGCGGCCGGGTCACCGCGAACTGCACGCTGCGAAGACGTTCGGCCATCCGCCGCCGACTGATGTCGGTGACGAACGCGACGAACGCGACCCGCGACCCGGAACGCGAGGTGGCCGAGACCGAGATCTCGATCGGAAGCTCCCGGCCGTCGCGATGCAACGCCGTCAGTTCGACGGTTCGGCCGATCAGCTTGCCCTCGCCGGTTTCGATGAAGCGCGCCAGTCCTCGCTGATGCGCCTCCCGGTGGCGGCGCGGGATGACCGTGCCGGTCAGCGTTCGCCCGATCGCCTCATCGTGCGACCAGCCGAAGATCTCTTCAGCCTTGCGGTTCCAGCCGGTGATCAGGCCGCGCTCGTCGGCCGTGATCACCGCGCTGGGGGAGGTGTCGATGATGACCTGCAGCCGCTTTTGCGACTCCCGGAACTTCTCCATCACTCGCAGCTGGACCTCGGCCTCCCGGCGGGCGGCGGCATGCACGCCAACGGTGGCCGCGAACAACGCGGCGCAGGGCAGGAACAGCAGCCCATGCCCGACGTACCAGAAGCCGTCGTAGGGGGCGCGCGTGAAGAGAAAGATCATCGCCTCCACGGAGACCAGCACCAGGCCGATCAGCACACTGCTCTCGATTCGACGGTCCGGAAGGCGACCCTGCCGGTAGAACACGGCAGCGCCGGCGACAGCCAGGAGGGGCGCCGTCGCCAGCAGGGTGTTGAGCTCGGTCAATCGACCCCTGACGATCAAGGGTGGCAGTACGAGGGCCAGCCCGAGGGTGACGGCGACGCTCAGTGCGCCGAGACCGCCCGCCAGGGCGAGGGTGCGGGCGAGTGAATGCCGCGGATGCTCGAGCGGGCCGGTGCGCTGCAGCAGGATCCAGGTCAGCAGGCAGGGCATGCCGATCTGCCCCAGGTCGAAGAGATAGGGGGCGGTCTGCGATGAGACGAACGGCGGCCGGGCCGGGATGACGCCCGGAAAGGAGAGCATGTGGGCCAGCCAGACGATGCCCAGGGTGGTGCTGGCAAAGCCGATCGCGAGCAACCGGTCGTGCCGCCGGATGATGACGTCCAGCGCGCAGAGAAACAGGACGACGGCGAGCGTCACGACCATCGCCATGTCGAGCACCGGCACGTACCAGGTCAGCGGCAGCGCTCCCCTGGGGAGCCGTGCCACCAGGACGGAGACCACCGTCAGAACGGCGGCCCCCACCAGGATCAGCGCCTCTCGGCTGCCGATCGGCCGCAGACGCGCGCGAACACCGCCGGCAGCGCGCACCAGCGGCGGGACCCCCATGCGCGCAATATGCATGGCAGCCCCCCAAAGAGAAGTTAAGGAGCTGTCACGATTCGTTACACATTTTGATAGCGTTCACCGAGCGTTATCTGATGGGCTGCCGATCAGCTCGAAAAAGGCCTCCTCGTTAAGGATCGGCACCTTGAGCCGCTCCGCCTTCGCGAGCTTCGAGCCGGGGTCGGCGCCCACGACCAGGTAATCCGTCTTCTTCGAGACGCTGGACCCAATGGCGCCGCCCAGCGCCTTGATACGCTCTTCCGCCTGGCCGCGCGTCATGGCGCTCAACGTCCCCGTGAGGACGAAGGTCTTGCCGGCTAGCGGGCCCTCGACCCGCTCGGGCGGCTTGATGGTGATGCCCGCGTCCAGGAGGCGCTGGATCAGCCGGCGCGACTCGGGTCGCTGAAGGTATTCGTGCACTTCTGCCGCCACCGTCGGACCCACCCCGCCGACCGCCCGCCGCTCGTCGACGCTGGCAGCCTGCAGGCGATCGATCGTGCCGAAGTGGTCGGCCAGCAGCCCGGCCATCGTCCACCCGACATGGTTGATACCCAGCGCAACCAGAAATCGGAGGAACGTGGTGCCTTTGCTGGCTTCGATCCGGTCGAGCAGGTTTTGCGCCGACTTTTCGGCAAAGCCCTCCAGGGACAGAAGCTGCTCCTTCGTCAGGTGATAGAGGTCGGCCGGGTCCTTGACCAGCTGCCGGTCGATCAGCTGCTGCAGCGTGGCGTACCCGAAGCCCTCGATATCGAGCGCGCCAACGAAGTGTCGCAAGTGCTCGAGGACCTGCGCGGGGCAGGTGGGGTTGATGCAGCGGGTGGCCGCCTCACCGGGTTCGCGAACGAGGTCGGTGCCACACTCGGGACATTTCTTCGGCATGTGCCAGGGCCGGCTCGAGTTCGGCCGCTTCTCTTTGAGGACCCGAACGACTTCCGGGATCACGTCGCCAGCCCGCTGGATGATGACGCGGTCTTTGGGCCGGACGTCTTTCCGTGCCACCTCGTCTTCGTTGTGGAGCGTGGCGCGGCCGACCGTGACACCCCCGATCTGGACGGGAGTCAGCCACGCGACCGGCGTAATCGCACCGGTGCGGCCGACGTAGACCTTGATGTCCTCCACCACGGTCTCGGCCTGCTCGGGCGGGAACTTGAAGGCGAGCGCCCACCGTGGACTGCGAGAGACGAAGCCGAGCTCCGCCTGCTGGGCCAGGTCGTTGACCTTGATCACGATGCCGTCGATCTCGTAATCGAGCCCGTGCCGCTTCTCCTGCCACTCGTCGAGGAACCCGATCACGGCGTCGATGTCGCCATGCAGCCGCCGGTTCTCGTTGACGTGGAATCCCATCTCCGCGAGCCGTTCCAGGATCTGCTCCTGCGTCTTCGCGCCGCCCGGCGGGTCCAGCGCGTAGATGAAGGTGTCGAGACGCCGGCGTGCGGTGATCCGCGGATCGAGCTGCCGAACCGCGCCCGCCGCCGCGTTGCGGGGATTCGCGAACAGCGGCTTGCCCTCCGCCGCGAGCTCGGCATTCAATCGCTGGAAGCTGCGCTTGGGCATGTAGACCTCGCCGCGAACTTCGAAGGTCCTGGGAAATTCCTCGGGGATCGTCACCGAGAGCGGGACGCTGGGAATCGTTTTGACGTTCGGCGTGACGTCCTCGCCCACGTACCCGTCCCCCCGAGTTGCGCCGATCCGGTAACGGCCCTCCTCGAATAGCAGGCTCATCGCGAGCCCATCGATCTTCAGTTCCGTGACGTACTCGACCTTGACGTCGCCGAGGCCGCGGTGGACCCGCCGGTCAAACTCCCGCACCTCTTCGCGCTCGAAGGCGTTCGCCAGGCTGAGCATTGGCGTGCGGTGGGTGACCTTGGCGAAGGCGTCCGAAGGTGGGCCGCCGACCCGCTGGGTTGGCGAGTCGGGCGTGACCAGCTCGGGGTACTGGGCTTCCAGCTCGACCAGCTCACGGAACAGCGCATCGTACTCCGCGTCGGTGATCTGTGGCCGGTCGAGCACGTAGTACTCCCGGTTGGCGCGGTCGATAACCTTCCGCAGCTCGAGGATGCGGGCCTGCGCCTCCTCGATCGGCAGGTTCCCTCCCCCTCTGGGGGAGGGTCGGGCCTGCCGGCCCACGCGAGCCGCGCTTTGTGCGATGCGAGCGTTTGAGGCGTCTGGCGTGGGGGCGGTCCTGCTCACACCTTGACGATTGGCGCCAGGCTCACCGCCAGGATCTTCATGCCGACCCGGTCGAACTTGACGATGATCTCCTCGTCGGTCCGGGTCATCATGCTCTTCAGGACGGTGCCACGGCCCCAGGACCGATGCTCCACCTGGTCCCCGGGATTGAAGCGCTGCATCAGCTCGACCGGCGCCGACGGGCGGGCGGCCTCGACCACCCGGGCGGGCGCCATGCTCGGGTCGGGAATCCCTTGCGGAATCCCGGCGGAACCGTCGACCAGCTCGGTCGGGATGTCCTTGAGGAAGCGCGAGGGCAAGTTGAGGTTCGCGCTGCCCCAGAGGTGCCGGCGGAAGGTGTGAAACAGGTAGAGACGGTCCTTGGCGCGCGTCATACCCACGTAGGCGAGCCGGCGCTCCTCCTCCAGCCCGGCGGGCGAATCCAGGCTGCGGCTGTGGGGAAACAAGCCCTCCTCCATCCCGAGCATGAAGACGATCGGGAATTCCAGACCCTTGACCATGTGCAATGTGATCAACGTCATCCCCTGGGCGCGATCGTCCAGGGTGTCCACGTCGCTCATCAGCGCGACGTCTTCGAGAAAGGCTTGCAGCCCTTCGCCGGGCGGCAGCCCATCGTACTCGGACGCCAGGCCGCGGAGCTCGAGCACATTACCCCAGCGCTCCTCGCCTTCCGCACTCCCTTCCTTGACGTATCGCTCGTAGGAGCTACGCAGCAGCACCAGGTCGATCACCTCGACGAGCCGGCGCTCCTGGCTCGCGGCCCTGATCTCGTTCACGAGATCACGGAAATCCGCGAGCGCGTTCTTCGCCGCCGAGGTCAACTCGCCCATCTCGTCCAGCCGGGTCAGCGAGTCCCAGGCCGACATGCCGTGCGCGTCTGCCCAGTAGCCGAGCTGAGCGAGCGATTTTTCGCCGAGCTTCCGCCGCGGCACGTTGATCACCCGCGAGAAGCTCAGCGTGTCCTGCGGATTGGCGATCAACCGCAGGTAAGCGAGGACGTCCTTGACTTCCCGGCGCTCGTAGAAGCGCAGGCCGCCGATCAAACGATAGGGAACGCCTCGGCGTAGCAGGACTTCTTCCAGGGCTCGAGACTGTGCGTTGGTGCGATACAGCACGGCGATGTCGCCGAGCCGGTGGTCGCCCTCCGCAACTAGCCGCAGCGCCTCGCGAGCGACCGCCTGGGCCTCTTCCTGCTCGTCGTAGGTCTGCGCGACCATGACCTTCGGCCCACCGGGCCGATCGGTCCAGAGCCTCTTATCCGCGCGATTCGGATTCGCCTTGATGACGTGATAGGCGGCGTCGAGGATCACCTGGGTGGATCGATAGTTCTGCTCGAGCTTGACGATCTGCGCATCCGGATAGTCGTGTTCGAACGACAGGATGTTGCGGACATCGGCGCCGCGGAATCCGTAGATCGACTGATCGTCGTCCCCTACGACACAGAGGTTGCGACGCTTGCTGGCCAGGTGGCGCACCATCAGGTACTGCGCTCGGTTCGTGTCCTGGTATTCGTCAACCATGATGTACTTGAACCGCTGCTGGTATTTCTCGAGCACGTCGGGGTGGCGGTCGAAGAGCCAGACGGTGCGCATCAGCAGGTCGTCGAAGTCGAGTGCCCTGTTTTGTTCCAGAAAGGCGTCGTAGCGCACGCGGATCTGCGCGGCCAGCTCCTCATGGTGCGTGCCAGCCGCTTTGGCCTGGTCCTCCACCGTGATGACTTCATCCTTGGCCCTCGAAATCAGCGCCACCATACCGCCCGGCGGATACCGCTTCTCATCGAGACGCATCTCGCCCATCACGCGCTTGACGACGGACAGCCGGTCGGCCTCGTCGTAGATGACAAAATGCCGATCGATCCCATCGACGCTGCCATCGCGCCGGAGGATGCGGACCGCGATGGCATGGAAGGTGCCCATCCAGATCCCGCCCGCGGTCAGGTTCAGCAGCTGCTCGACGCGGCCGCGCATCTCCCGAGCGGCTTTATTCGTGAACGTCACCGCGAGGATTTCGCCCGGTTCTGCCCGTCCCTGCTGGATCAACCAGGCGATCCGGTGGGTCAACACCCGCGTCTTGCCGCTGCCGGCACCGGCAAAAATCAGCAGCGGCCCATCGTCCGCGGTGACGGCGGCACGCTGCGGCGGATTGAGGCCGGTTAGGAGATCGACGCCGCGCTCGGCGGCAGGTGATGACGTTGCCAAATCACAGGCAAGTCTACCGACCGCCGGGTTGCATCAAACCGTTGTTGGGCTTAGTGTCGACGCCCCCGGCCGCGCATCCGACCGGCGGCCATGTCGTCCACGTCGTCATCGTCGACACTGGTCTTCTTCTGGCTTTTGAGCGTTTGCGAGAAGGCACCGATGAACTGATCACGGAGCTCCATGGTCGAGACCTCGAACGCGTCTTTGAGCGTCCAGTGATCATCCGGCGAGTAGCGGCGCTCGCAGGCCCACAGCAAGAACTTGATGAGCTGCACCTTGATCCCGGCCATGAGTTTCGACTCGCCTCTGGCCTTCTTGTCCTTGCCTTTTCCGGCGCCCTTGACGTTGGTGGTCGGCGGCGGAGCGACGGCGCCGTCGGCGGTCCGGACACCCCACGCCGGTCCGGTCCGGACCGGGCGGACCGGCGGGGCCTGGGCGACGAGGCTGGCCCGCAGCGCCGCCAGATCGTCTTGCGGCGCGGCCGTCTTCGCTTGGTCCGGGACGACCGGGGCGGGGGGAGCAGCCGCGGGCGGCTGATACGTCGGCACGGCCTCCCGCTTTTTCGGAATCGCCATCGGGGGCACGGAAAAGTTTGACGGCGTCACTGGCCGGGCCGGCCGCGCGGCGAGGGGCGGTTGGGGCGGCGCCTGCGGCGGCATCATCTGTGATGGCGCGGCCTGTGGCGGCATCATCTGGGGTGGCGGCCCTTGCGGCATCGCGGCCGGCGGTGCCGGGTACGCCGGATAGCCCGGTTGCGGCGGAGCACCAGGAGGCTGTGGGTAGGCCTGCGGCGGGTACTGCCCCGGCGCTGGCGCCCCGGGGTAGGGTGCGTTCGGATACTGGCCCGGATAGCCTGGCTGCTGGGGGTAGCCCGGTTGCAGCGGGTAGCCACTGGCTCCCCAGGAGGGCGGCGGTTGGGCTGGCCAGGCCTGCGGTGGGGCGGTGGGGTACTGGTTCGGCGGCGCTCCAGGCTGCCATGCCGGCGGCATCTGGCCGGGCGTCGGCGGCGAATAGGGCCGATTCACGGGTGCGATTGGCCGCTGCTGATCCGGCGGAATGTAGGGCGCGGAGGGACCCTGGAGGACCGCCTGGCTCCGCCGCAGCAGGTCGAGGAGCCGGTTCTTGTCAATGTAGAGGTTGCCCGCCAGGTTCCCGTTCTGACCGGGTGTGAACATGAACTCGCCGCTCTGAAACTCCCACAGCAGGTCGAAGGCCTGCCGGGCCCCCCGGACGCGGCCACCGCTCGCGTGAGTCAGGGCGCCCGCCTGGAACGCGTAGACCCAGTTCCCGCGGGGCTCGTGCAGCTCGAGCACACCCGACTGGCCGCTATTGACCACCTGGTCGAGCAGGCCGAGCAAGCCGTTCCGGTCGATTGGGCTGAATGCCTGGGCCTTGGGGGCCGAAGCGGCCTCTCCTTTGCCTTTTTTGAAGAGGGTCATGCGCCCACCAATATATGACCGGGGGTCCAAATGCCACCCAAAGAACCCGTCACGTCTCTGTAACCGGCACAAGGCGGCCGACCTTGCCGGTCTAAATAGGCCCGCTACAACGTGTTACCGGCCAGCAGCAGCGCTCGAACCTCGTCGTCGGTCACCTGTGGCCATTCCTCGAAGAAGTTGCCGACGGCATAAAACGGCTCCGGGGTCGCCAGGCAGACCAATTCGTCGACCTGTGGGGCGAGCCAGTCCGCCGTGTCCGGCGGCGCGACCGGCACCGCCAGCACGACACGGGTGGCGCCCCGCCGGCGCACCGTCTCGATGCCGGCCTGCGCGGTGTATCCGGTGGCCACGCCGTCGTCGCTGAGGATCACGGTCCGCCCCACCAGCGGTGGAAGGGCGCCGGCCCCCAGCGCCGCCAGCCAGGCGCGCAGCTCATCGCGCTGGCGAGCCGCGGCATGAGCGAGCTCATCCTCGGTCACCCCGATGTGGCGGCTCAGCTTCCGGTCGAAGACCAGGACGTCATCGTCATCGACCGCGCCGAGCGCGAGCTCCGGGTTCCCCGGCGCGCCAAGCTTGCGGACCGGACATATCCCCAGCGGCAGGCGGAGCTCCGTCCCGACCGCCTCTGCCACCACGATCCCGCCGCGCGGGATACCGAGCACCACGGTGTTGGGCGCATCGCGGTAGCGCGTCAGCGCCGCGGCAAGCCGCTCGCCCGCGTCGAGCCGGTCCCGGAAAATCACCGGACAAGCGTCGCGTCCTGGGCATGCCGCCGACGATTCGCGACCTTGGCGACCGAGGTCCGGGCCCGCCGGCCCACGCGAGCCGCGCGGATCGTGCGATGCGAGCGTTTGAGGCGTTGCGCTTGACCGCACTCGGCATTCGTCGCCCAGGGCGATGTAGCGTCAAGGGATGCCCGGGGCACGACACTAGAATAGGTCGATGTCGAGCGCGATGGGGACCATGCCCGGAGTTGGCGACCCAGCGCCCGACTTCAGCCTCCCCCGCACGCCGGATGGCGACCAGGTCTCCCTCTCCTCGTTCCGCGGCAGCAAGCATGTGCTGCTCGCGTTTTACGTCTTCGACTTCAGCCCCGGTTGAACGAACGAGCTCACCTCCTTGCGAGGTGATCACCAGCAGTTCGTCAAGGCAGAGACGCAGGTGCTCGCCGTCAGCGTCGACCACATCTGGGCGCACAAGGCCTACGCCAAGAGCCTTGGTGACCTGCCCTTCCCGCTACTGGCCGACTGGGACAAGTCGGTCTGCCGCCGCTACGGCGTCCTGAACGAGGAGCGCGGCGTAGCGCACCGCTCACTGTTCTTGATCGACTACCGCGGGTATGTCCGGTGGCGCAATCCGCGCTACGACTGGCGCAGCCAGGAGCAGTACGCGGCGATGACCGAAGCGATGCTGGCCCTGCCCATGATCCCGACGCCGAAAAAAGAAAAAGCCAGCCCGTAGGCTGGCTCTGGTTGGTTGTTCGGCGAGCTACTTCTTGCCGTTGGCGACGACGGCCAGGATGTCCTTCTCGGACAGGATCAAGTACTCGGTCTCGTCGAGCTTGATCTCGCTGCCGGCGTACTTGGCATAGACGACGCGGTCGCCGACCTTGACGTCGAGCGGCTCCCGCTTGCCGGTCGTCTCGATGAAGCGGCCGTTGCCGACAGCCTCGACCAGCCCTTCCTGCGGCTTCTCCTTGGCGGTGTCGGGCAGCACGATGCCGCTCTTCGTCTTCTCCTCACGCTCGATCGGCTTGATAACGACCCGGTCTCCCAGTGGCCTCAAATTCATACGCGATCCTCCTTGCTGGCGGTGGTTAGCACTCAGTTAGCCCGAGTGCTAATGATACCCGAACCGGCTGTCGCCTTCAAGGGGTCCGGCGACCAGGCCGGACCCCTCGAGGTACGTCATCAGTCCATGAGCCGGCTGTAACCCGAGGCGGCCCAGAACTGCTGGGCGATCACCACGTAGCCGAGGTCGGTGGCATGGACGTCTCCCGACGCGCAGAAAAACGTCCGGGCGCAGAGCGTCGCTGGCTGCGGTTGGGCCAGGTTGAACGGACCGAAGGCATCCGCCAGCCGGGCTCCGTGGGCAGCAGCGGCGCCGGCAATCACCTGGTTGAGCACTTCGGTCGTTCCGAGGCTGGTCGGGAAGGCCGCGGCAAACGGATCGTAGTACTGCATCACGATGATCTCGGCATTCGGCGCCGCAGCTCGAAGCTCGGCGAGCGCCCGGTTGAGATTGACGCCGACCGCGGCGACGGCATGCGAAAAGCAATTGGGGTCAGGGCTAAACAGACACGGCGTCACGTCGTTGGCGCCGTTGTCAAGGGTGATCGGGCTGACCTGACCCGGGTGGGCACCAAGGAACGCCAGGGCCGCGGCCTCCTGTGATCCGCTATAGGCATTGTGGAGCGGGAAACCGTCCACTGAGCTGAAGTGGCACGCCGTAAAGTACGACGCCGTGGTCTCCCCCGGACAGCCGTAGTTCACCGTCTGGACTTCGGGGCGGACGGCTTGAAGCATGGCGGCGAAATCTCCGGCGTAGCCAGGAAAGGTCGCGGGGTCGATGTGCCCGGCGATGGCCTCGCCAACGAACTTGTCCCGTTGAAATCCATAGGCCAGCGAATCACCGAGCGCGAGATAGAACTGCTTCGGCGGATTGAACTGTTCCGATGAGGCGCTGACGGAGGTCGTGCCGACGAGCAGCGCGGCGACGGCGGCGACGATGGCTAGGGGTCGAAATCGCATAAATCTCCCTCCTCCTCTTGGACGCGTTAACTACGCAATAGCATCAAAACGCGATCGCGTCAACTCAGATTACGCGAAACCGAGGCTCGGGTCCGCGTCGAAGGGCGCCGGATCCGGGCCTCGCCGCTCCCACTCGATCAGGGCGGCGGCGCCGATCATGGCGGCGTTATCGGTGCACAGCTCCGGCGCCGGGATCACGAGCTGCGCGAGCGGGCCGAGACGCTCCTGCGCGGCCTGGCGGAGCCGCCGGTTCCGGGCAACGCCACCCCCAACGACGAGGGTCGGAGTAGGCCCCCACCCTGACGCTCCCCCGCCAGCGGGGGAGGGAAATAGGGCCGCTTCGACTCGTTGCAGGAGCGCATCGACGATCGCCTCCTGGTAGCTGGCGGCGAGGTCGGCGCGCTCCTGCTCTGAGATCTGGCCGCGTTTTCGAACCTCGTAGAGCAGGGCGGTCTTCAGGCCGCTGAAACTGAAGTCGAGGCCTGGCGCCCGGGGACGCGGGAAGCGGACGGCCTTCGGATTCGCGTGCGCGGCCAGGTTGTCGATCGCCGGTCCACCCGGAAAGGGCAGGCCGAGAATCCTGGCGCCCTTGTCGAACGCCTCCCCCGCCGCATCATCGCGTGTTCGACCAATGACGGCAATGCTCCCGTCTTCCTGCCAGCGGATCAAGTCGCTGTGGCCGCCCGAGACCACCAGCCCGAGCACCGGCGGTTTGAGATCGGGCTCCTCGAGTTGCGCCGCGTAGATGTGGGCCGCAAGGTGACTGACACCGATCACGGGCAGCCCGCGCGCCCAGGCGATCGCCTGGGCGATGTTGACGCCGACCAGCAGGCAGCCGACCAGGCCAGGTCCGCGGGTCACCGCCACTGCGTCGATCTGCTCCCAGCTTGTGGCAGCCGTCTCGAGCGCCTGCTCGATGACGGGGATCAGGGTCTGTAAGTGCGCGCGCGCGGCGATTTCTGGAACGACGCCGCCGAACGGCGCATGCAGCGCGTCCTGTGAGCGGATCACGTTCGAAAGCACCCGCGGACCGCTCACGACGACGGCCGCGGCCGTTTCGTCGCACGAGGTTTCGATCGCGAGGATGCGCCGATTCGTGAGGGCTACTGCGGGGTGCTGCGGTCCAGCCCTTCGATCTCGAGCGTTTCCAGGATCTCGCGGAAGCGCTTCTTGAAGCTCGGCGCCTGGATCGAGTCCGACCACATCACGATGGCGTCCTCGTTGTTGTCCGTGTAGTACCCACGGCGGCGGCCGATCACCTTGAAGCCAAATTTCTCGTAGAGGCGGACGGCGACGTCGTTGGAGGGTCGCACCTCGAGCGTCAACCAGCGCGAGCCCAACTGATAGGCCCGCTGGATCAGCGCCGCCATCAAGGCATGCCCATATCCCTTGCCCTGCTGGTTCGCGCGCACGCCGACGGTCGTGATGTGCGCCTCGTCGCTCATCTTCCACAGCCCGGCGTAACCGACGATCTCCTCATCGCGGCGGAGCACCAGATAGTAGGCCGACCGGTTGTGGTGAAGCTCCCGATAGTAAGCATTCCGCGGCCACGGCGTGGGAAAGATCTCACGCTCAATCGCCTGCACCTCGGGGATGTCATCCTCGCGCATGGCATCGACGAGCGTCCGGGACTTGAGTTGCATCATGGGGCCTTCCTTATGCGCTCCTCGGCGGCCGCAGGCTGAACGTAGAGCGCCTGCACTTCATCATATCGCAGCGGTTTTTGCGACTCGAAGGTCCAAATAGCGGAATCCAGCAGGGCAGCGCTCAGCGTGCGCCGCTCGCCGGCTGGGACCTCCAGGTGCGCCCGCTCCGGTGACCATTCGGCCAGCATGCCGGCCGGCTCGACGATGACGCGGGCACTCGCCGGCAGCCACTCAGCAAGCTCATCCGCAGGCATCCGGCGCGCCGCCTCGCCCTCGCGCCAGGCGTAGACCTCGCCCCGCCCGGCATCGCGCAACGCGAACCCGGCGGGATCACCGGCCGCGCGCCGAGCCAGAATCGGCAGGCTATCGAGCAGATGCAGCGGAATATGCCGGGCGTACGCGAGCCCGGCCGCCAGCGACAGGCCAACCCGCAGCCCGGTGAACGACCCCGGGCCACGCGCGGCGGCCACGCCGTCGAGGTCGTCGGGACCTCCGGCGGCCCGCTTCACCACAGCGTCGAGACGCGCCAGCACGGGCCGGTCCTCCCGGCGCCGGACCCAGTCGTCGGCCGCCAGCAGCCGGCGCCCCTCGAGGACCACGAGCGCCTGATCCACCCCGGAGGTGTCAATCGCGACGCGCATGATCGAACACCTCGCGGACCCGATCGGACCCCCGGACCAGCGTCAGTCGCCGTCGGTTTTCACCGCGGCTGGTCAGCCGGATCAGGGTCGTGGCCCAGGCGTTGAGCACCCCGGCCCGTTCAGGCCACTCGATCAGCGTCACCGCGTCCGGCGCGGGCTCGTCCAGGCCGGTATCCACCCAGGCCATCCCCTCGAGACGAAAAAGATCGAAATGCTCGACGGGAAGGCGTCCCTGGTAGCGGTGATGCAGCACGAAGGTCGGACTATGCACGCCGCCGGTCACACCCAGCGCTTCGGCGATTCCCCGGACCAGCTCCGTCTTCCCGGTCCCAAGCTCGCCTTCGAGCCCGATCACGTCGCCGGCCTCCAGCACGCCGCCCAGCCGGTGACCCAGTTCGCGCGTCTCTTCGACCGATGCGGTATCAACGGAAGTGCTCATACCCTGCCGTCTTCAGCCGTTCGACGCGCGTGCCGTCTTTCAGCCGGATCCCGGGGCGCGCGTCGATCTCCCCCACAACGGTCAGCGGAAGCTTGATGCGTTCGAGCGCGCGCCGCGCAACGAGCATCCGTCTCCGCGGCGCGGCGCAGACCAACTCGAAATCCTCGGAGTCTTTCAGCGCCAGCGGCCACTGCTTCCGTCGCAGGCCACGCGCGAGTGGCAGACGATCAACGTCGATCGTGGCGCCAAGGCGCTTGGGCGCCACCAGGCGTTCGACTTCACGATGTAAGCCGTCGCTGATGTCGCCGCCAACCCGGATGCCGGCGTCGACGAGCGCGCGGCCGGCGGCGACGCGTGGGACCGGGTCGAGCTGGGCGGAGACCCACCCGCGCTCGACCGCGGAGGCCGGCGGGACGCCGGATTCGAGCAGACGCAGTCCGGCGGCGGCAGCACCCAGCCGCCCAGTGACGCCGATCATCCAGCCCGGCTTGGCTCCCTCGCGCCGGAGGATCGCCGTTCTCGAGCCCAGCCGGCCAACCAGCGTCGCGGTTAGGGTCAGCGGACCCAGCGTCCCACTCAGATCTCCACCCGCAATCTTGCAGCCGAACCGGCGCGCCTGCTCGGCGATGCCTCGGTAGAGGCGGCGGACGTCCGCGACGCGCAGGGTCCCGCGCAGCGAGATCGAGACGAGCCCGAAGCGCGGCTCCGCCCCCATTGCTGCCAGGTCGCTGAGGTTGATCGCGAGCAGGCGGCGGCCAAGGGTCCGGAAATCGAATCCGGGCCACTCGAGGCGGAAGTCGATCTCTTCGACCATTGTGTCGGTCGTGGCCGCCACCAGGGGATCGCCGCGCCACACCGCGGCATCATCGTTCGGCGCGGCCACCAGCAGGTCTGCCGACGGACGATCCAGGTACGGCGCGATCGAGCGCAGCAACCGGTATTCGCCGAGCTCCGCCAGCGTAAGCGTCCGGCGCGGAAGACCCGTGCTAAACGGGAACGCCCTCGACGGGGCTGCTGGCGACGGCCTTCAAGCCGACGTGGGCGCGACCAGCGTTGAATGCCCGGCGGCCGGCGACGACCGCTTCGGCGAACGCGCGCGCCATCTCGGGTGGATTTTGGGCGCGGGCGATGGCAGTGTTGACAAGCACGCCGGCGGCGCCAAGCTCCAGACAGCGGGCCGCTTCCGACGGCACGCCGAGGCCGGCGTCGACGATGACCGGGACGCTGACTTTGTTGACGATGAGCTCCAGGTTCAAGAGATTCTGGAGCCCCAGCGTGGTGCCGATCGGGGCGGCGCCGGGCATCACCGCCGCCGCGCCCGCCTCGTAGAGGCGGATCGCCTGGACGACGTCATCACTGGTGTACGGCATGACGATGAAGCCCTCCTTGACGAGCTGGCGGGTGGCCTCGAGCGTCGCCTGCGGGTCGGGTAGCAAGGTGTCCTCGTCGCCGCTGACTTCAACTTTGATGAAGTCCGAGAACCCGGCCGCGCGAGCCAGGCGCGCGAGCCGAACCGCGCCCTCCGCGGTAGTCGCGCCGGCGGTGTTCGGCAGCAGCGTGTAGCGGCGGAGGTCGATCCCCTCGAGCTCGGAGCGGCCACCTTCGAGATTCAGACGGCGGATCGCGACCGTGATCATGTCCGGCTGCGCGGCATCGAGGCAGCGCGCAAGGATGTCATTCGATGCGTACTTTCCGGTGCCGTGGATCAGGCGAGAGCGGAGTGTGCGTCCGGCGACGACGAAGGGATCATCGGCGGCCGGCGACCCACCGCCAACGAAGTAGACCAGCTCGAGCTCGTCGCCGTCGCTCACCTTCGCCGTCTCGAAGTCCTCCTTTCGCCGGATCTCGCGGTTGTGCTCCACCACCACGCGCGACGGCTTGACGTCGAGCCGCTGGAGAAGCTCGAGCAGACTCAGCCCGGCGGGGACGACCCGAGGCTTGCCATTCAACCTGACGGTCACGTCGCTCACCGGCGGGCCGCCTCCAGGCGCGTCACCAGCGCTTCGTGCAGGCGTCGTGCAGCTTCCGCCGGGTCCGGCGCGTCGTAGACGGCGCGCACCACGGCGACGGCCGGAGCGCCCGCCTCGACGACGGTGGGGAGATTTTCCAGGTCGATCCCGCCGACCGCCACGAACGGCCGATCGACGACGCCGGCCACGCGCGACACGAGCGCGGTGCCAACGGCCGGCCTGCCTTCCTTCGTCGGCGTCGGATAGATGGGGCCGACCGCGATGTAGTCGGCGGCCTCGTGAACGGCGAGCTGGGCCTGCGCAAGGCTGTGCGTCGAGCGGCCGATCAATCGTCCTTCGAAGCCGGGGAGGGCGCGGACCGCATCAGGCGGGAGATCGTCCTGCCCCAGGTGAACCCCGTCGGCGTCGGCCGCGATGGCCAGGTCGGCGTGATCGTTGATGATGAGCAGCGCCTCGTGCTCCCGCGTCAGGGTGCGCAGGGCAAGCGCCAGCCGGTACTGCTCCCGCATCGGCATTGACTTTTTCCGGAGCTGGATGACGGTCGCGCCGCCATCGAGCGCGGCTTCAACGATCCGGGCGGTCTCGACCTCGTCACCGTGATCACCGGTGATCACGTATAGGCGCATGCGCGCCAGCGTCTCGCGTCGTTGTTCGGCCAGTTTCATGTCAAGCTCCCAGCTGGTCGTGGAATGCTCGAGAGCCCGTTCCCTCCGCAGGTTTCATCCCTGATCAGGTTCCAGCGTCAGCCGGCGAACCGACTTTCTCAGCGCATTCCGCTCCGCTAGGGCTGCATAGATTATAGGTATCGGCGCGGCACCCGGGATGAGATCGCACAGAGCACCTCCCACGAGATCGTTCCCGAGGCTTCGGCAAGATCATCGGCGGTGAGGGTTGCGCCACCGTCGTGGCCGATGATTGTGACCACGTCGCCGAGCGTCACGTCGGGGCCACTCGTCACGTCAAGGCTCGCCTGGTCCATGCTGATCGTACCCGCGATCGGCACCACCCTGCCGCGGACGATCGCGTGCGCACGGTTCGACGCCTGGCGATGCAGGCCGTCCGCGTACCCCACGGCAATCGTCGCCACCCGGGCGTCTGACGTGGCTTTGAATCGGCGACCGTAGCCCACACTCTCGCCCTTCGGCACGATGACGACGTTGGTTACGACGGTGTGCCAGGAGAGGGCGGGCTTCAATGACGGCAGCTCGGTCCAGGTCCGCACCGGACGGACGCCGTACAGGACGAGGCCGGCGCGCACCAGGTCCAGTCGAGCCTCGGGAAGACGCAGCGTGCCGGCGGAGTTTGCCGCGTGGCTGATAAAGCCGGTGACGCCGCCGCGAACGAGCGCGGCACGGGCGTCGAGAAAGATGCGCAGCTGCTCCCTGGTGAAGGCGAGATCGCGATCGGCGTCGGCGAAATGCGTCCAGAATCCTTCCAGGCGCAGGTGCGGGTCCGCGTGGACCTCCGTCGCCAGCTCGACGGCCTCTTCTGGCGTCGCGCCGACGCGGTGCATGCCGGTATCGGCTTTGACGTGGACGGCGATCTCGGTGGCCGCGGTCTTCAGCAGCTCCAGGCTGGCTCGGTCGTACACATTCAGGGCGAGCCGGTCCGCGACCGCCGCGGACAGCTCGGACGGCGGCGTGTAGCCCAGATTGAGGATCGGCTCGCGGAAGCCTGCTCTTCGCAGCTCGATGCCCTCCGCAACGGATGAAACGCCCAACCAGGTCGCGCCGCCCTCGAGCGCCGCTCGCGCGGCGGGCACCGCGCCATGCCCATAGCCGTTCGCCTTGACAACGGCCATCACGGCAGTGCTCGGACCAACCAGTTGCCTGACGAGCGCGGTGTTGTGCGCGATCGCCGACGTGTCGACGTCGGCCCACTTAATGCTGCCCTGCGTCAAGAGGCTCTGGCCCTCGGTCGGCGCCGATGGTTCGCGGCCCAGGCCGCCGAGGCCCGGGCCCGCCGGCCCACGCGAGCCGCGCGATTCGTGCGATGCGAGCGTTTGAGGCGAGCTGGAGTGACTTCGAAAAGGCAATCGGCGGAAATGGGCCGATGAAACATCAAGCTGATCCGGGGGTGCGAGCCTCTCTTAGCCGCTCCATCACACGCGGGATCTGGAGTAGAAGGTCCGAAGCCAGCACGCCGGCCTGGCCAAGCGAAGCCTCGAGATCCATCCCGGCCAGGCTGTGCAGGTGCACGCCAGTCACCGCCGCTTCGAACGGCGGCAGCTTCTGCGCCATCAGTCCGCCGATCAAGCCCGCGAGGACGTCGCCAGTGCCGCCCGAGGCCAGCGCCGGCGTCGAGACCGGATTGAGGGTGACGCGGCCGTCCGGGGCGGCGATCACGGTGCCAGCGCCCTTGAGGACGACCACCTTGTTCCAGGCCTTGGCAAATCGCGAGGCGACGCCGCGCCGGTCCTGCTGGACCGCGCTGGTTTCCAGGCCGGAGAGGCGGCCGAACTCCGCCGGGTGCGGGGTCAGCACGATCTCCGGCGACAGCCGAGGCAGGATCGCGCGATGCTCAGACAATAAGTTCAGAGCGTCGGCGTCGAGCACCAGCGGGGCAGCGACTCGTGGGACGAGGTCCTCGATCAAGCGCCGGGTCGACGCGTCGCGGCCGATCCCGGGGCCGATCACGCCGGCGTCGGCGCCCGCGAAGCCGCGCTGAACGCCACTCAGTGCAGCGTGCCCGAGGATCCCGGGGGAGATCTCGGGGATCGGCCCGACGACCACCTCCGTGCATTTCTCGGCGAGGATCGGGTAGATCGACTGCGCCACCAACAGGCGGACGATGCCGGCGCCGGCGCGGGCCGCACCCATGCTGGCCAGGTAGGCCGCGCCGGTGAAGCCCTGCGACCCCGCCAGGACGACGACGGTGCCGAACGTCCCCTTGTGGCCGTCGCGCGGCCGGTCCGGCAACCGGAAGCCTTCGGGGAGCCCGTCGCTCCCCCTCTGGTGGGGGAGGGTCGGGGTGGGGGCTTCCGGAATCACCGCGACCGCGACAGCGAAATGTCCGTCGTGGGCGATGCTGACGTCGACGGTCCGGCCGCTCAGCGTGGTAGCCGGGGCGACCCGCACGTGCGGACGCCCATCATCGCTAGGTAGAATCTCGACGTCGCGCATCCGCGGCCGCGGAATCCCGCTCGGCATCGCTTTGCCGATGGCTTCCTTCGCGGCCCAGCGGCCGGCCCAGCGCTCGGGGCTCTCGCCGCAGTAGGCGATCTCGCGGTCCGAGAGAAACTTATGTAAAAAACGGCTCCCGAAGCGCCGGTGGGCCTCCGCGATGCGCGGAATCGCCGCCACATCCACGCCGACGCGAGGGGTCATGCCCCTACTCTACGGTGACGCTTTTCGCCAGGTTGCGCGGCTGGTCGACGTTGCAGCCGCGCTCGGTCGCGACGAAGTACGCGAACAGCTGCAGCGCGACCACGTTGACGATCGGCGAGAGGAACTCCGAGACCGCCGGCACCTCGAAGCGATCCGCCTGGATCTCGTCGAGCGTGTGGTCGCCCTGCGTCACGAGCGCCAGCACCGGCGCGTCGCGCGCGATGACCTCCTGGATATTGCTGGCCATCTTCTCCAGCGTGGCTGCCTGGGTCGCGATGGCGAATACTGGGAAGCCGCTGTCGAGCAGCGCGATCGGTCCGTGCTTTAGCTCACCGGCGGCGTAGCCCTCAGCGTGCAGGTAAGAGATCTCTTTGAGCTTGAGAGCGCCTTCCAGCGCGATCGGGTAATTGATCCCGCGGCCGATGTACATGAAATTGCGATGGCCGGCGTACCTCCGGGCCAGGGCCTGCAGCTGCTCCGCTCGATCGAGCACCGACTGGACGGCCTCGGGCAGGGTCTTGAGCTCGGCGGTCAGCTCGCGCAGGCGTTCCGGCGTCAGGCGGTGCCGGATCGCCGCGAGGCGGATGCCAAGGAGGTACAGACAGGTCAGATGCGCAATGAAGGTCTTGGATGAGGCGACGCCGATCTCTGGACCCGCATGCAGATAGATCACGCCGTCGCTTTCCAGCGCCATGGAACTCCCGACCACGTTCGTGATGGAGACGACTTTTGACTTGCGCTCACGCGCCTCGCGAATCGCCGCCAGGGTGTCGGCGGTCTCGCCGGATTGCGAAATGCCGATCACCAACGTGTCCTGGTCGATGATCGGCTGGCGGTAGCGGAACTCGGAGGCCGGTTCGACCTCGACCGGGATCCGGGCGAGATCCTCGACGATGTATTTGCCCAGCAAGGCGGCATAGTACGACGTGCCCGCGGCGACCATCTTGATGTCGTGGACCTTCAGCAACTGGCGGTCGGACAGCCCGAACTCCTCGAACGTCACTTCGCCGTCGTCGGTGAGCCTGCCGCGCAGCACGTTGGAGACGGCCTCGGGCGCTTCGTTGATCTCCTTCGCCATGAAGTGCGGGTATCCGCCCTTCTGGGCCTGGCTGATGTCCCATTTGACCTCGATCACCTTCGGCTTGACGGCGGCGCCGCCGATGGTGCTGACCTCGGGACCGAGCCGGGTGATCGACACCATCTCGCCCTCACCGAGGATCAGGACCTTCTTCGTGTACGGGATGACGGCGGTGATGTCCGACGCCACGAACCATTCTTTGTCGCCGATGCCGACCACGAGCGGGGCATTGAGCCGGGCGCCGATCAAGAGGTCCGGATCCTTCTGCGAGAAGATCGCCATCGCGTAGGCGCCGCGCAGCCGACTTAGCGCCGCCCGCACCGCCGCCACCAGGTCGCCCTGGTCGTGCTCCTCGATCAGGTGAGGGACGACCTCCGTGTCCGTGTCCGAGATGAAGACGTGCCCGCGCGCCTGCAGGTCTTTGCGCAGCTCGGCGAAGTTTTCGATGATCCCGTTATGGATCACCATGATCTGCTTGTGGCAGTCGGTGTGCGGATGGGCATTGATCACGGTGGGGCGGCCGTGGGTCGCCCAGCGCGTGTGGCCGATGCCGAGCCGGCCCTCCGGCATCTCCTCGGTGAGCCGTTCGACCAGGGTGTCGACCTTAGCGGCGCTCTTCACGACGGACGTCTGACCGTCGGCTTCGTTGAAGATGGCGATGCCCGCCGAGTCATAGCCCCGGTATTCCAGCCGCTTCAAGCTGTCCATGATGATGGGCGCCGCCGAGCGCTCACCCAGGTAGCCGATAATCCCGCACATTTAGCGGCCTCCTATGTTCCCAGCCCGGGCACGGTCAAACCAGCGAACGCAGTTCGTCGTTTCGGTTAAACGGACTGGTTCGCCGAAGGTTACGGCGAAGCTGACACCCCAGGAGCCGGCGAGATGTACACGTGGACCGTAGCAGTCCTCTGGTTCACCTCCACTCCGGATGGTGGGCGGATGGTGACCGTTCTGATCACATCCGACTTGGCGTTGCTGATGTCGACCGGATCCGTGGCCAGCAGGAGCCCGTTCAGGATACTTTGCAGCCCGGTCGCTTGAACCTCGAGCGGTGCGATCTGGACGTTCGTCACCCGGTAGCCGGCGGCCGGCTGGCCGGTCAGCGTCCACCCGACCGGCCGCGGCTCGGTGACCGCGTCGGCCTGGATCACCATCTTTACCGTGACCTGCAAGGGTGTGACCGTCATCTGCGGCACCGGCTTTTTGTTCGCGTCGCGGATGACCACCGCATACGGCTGGTTGATGCCGGTCTGCGGGAGATCGGCCAAATCGACCAGCACCACGGCCTGAATGGCGGTGAGCTTGCTCTTGGGGCCGTCCACCCGGACGCTGGGTGGCGTGACGGTGGTGGCGCTCGTCTGCTCGTGAAACCCGGCAGGCAGCGCGTGGACCCGCTCGATCGAGACCGTCTGGGTCGTGCTGGCGAGCTCATCGACGGTTACGCCGACCGACGACGGCGCATCGATGGTCACATTCGGGTCAACGTTGTCAACCCGAATGGGGACGTCGTCGTGGCCGACCTTGACGTTCGTGAAGTTTCCGATCACGTGCAGGGTCCGGTAGTCGAACCCATGCAGGTTTTCGGCGGTCCCGATGGCCGTGACCGTGACCGTGGGGACGTCGCCGACCAGCACGAGGCCGGCCGGAAGGATGGGACGGTCGAGCTTCAGCGGGTATTTGTTGCTCTGGGTGGGATTCGATGTATACGCGACGACGCTCCAGAGCGCGGCGGCGAAAAAGATCGCCAGCAGCTTGAGTCGAAGGTTGCTGAGCAGGACCGTATCTTACCGAGCCCGGTCCTCCCGTCGCCACACGGGAAGCGGCGGCCGGTGAATCTCGGGGCGCGGCTGGAGCAGCGAGGTCAGCACCTGGCGGAGGCGGTCGGGGTCGAGGTTGCGCAAGAGCTTCCCTTCGTGAGCGACCGCGATCTGGCCGAGCTCTTCCGAGAGAATCAGAACGACGGCGTCGGTCTGCATCGAGAGGCCGAGGCCGGCGCGGTGACGGGTGCCCATCCGCTCCCGGACGGTGCCCTCCTCGGCCAGCGGCAGGACGCAGCCGGCGGCCAGGATCTGGTTGCCGCGCACGATCACCGCGCCGTCGTGGAGCGGCGAGTTGGGGAAGAAAATCGCTTCGAGAAACTCCGCGGTCAGCTCACCGTTGATCCGGATGCCGCTGTTCGCGTAGTTCTCGAGCCCGGTCTCCTTCTCGAAGACGATCAGCGCGCCGGTGAAGCGCTGGGTGAGCTTGGTGGTGGCGCGGATCACCTCGTCGATCATCCGGTTGAAGATCTGCAGGTTGTAATGCGCGAGCGGCCGGCCGATGAACCCGATCCGGCCGAACTGGTCCAGGGCGCGGCGGATCTCCGGCTGGAAGAGCACGATGATGCCGATCAGGATGGCCGGCGCCGCGTTGCGGAAGATCCAGGAGAGCAACCGCAGATCGAGCAGGTTCGCCAGCAGCCCGATCAGCGCCAGCAGCAGCACGCCGTACATCAGCTGGACCGCCTGGGTGCCCCGGATCAGCAGGAACATCCGGTAGAGGAAGAAGGCGACCAGGCCGATGTCGATCAGATCGAGGATATGGCGCCAGATGTTCCCGCTCTGGAGGAATACGAGAATGTCGCGCAGGATAACGTCCACCGGCGGTCACTAGTATCGTCCAATCGTGCCGGGCCGACCGCACCACAGCGTCCCAACCCGATAGCGCGGCTGCGCCCTGATGGCCTAGACTCGGCCGATGGAAATACGTTCGCTCGTCGCCCTGATCGTGCCCCTGATCTCAACCGCCATAACGACGAACAAGATCATCGCCGGCGTGGTCGTCCTGATCATCATCGTGGCCGCCGTCGTCTGGTGGATGCGGAGGCGAGGCGCCCCACCCGCCTAGCCGCGGCACTACGCCGGCGGCATCAGCTCCAGCTGGAAGTTTGCGGGGAGGGCCTCCGGGTCGAGTAGCTCGGGCCCCTGGTTACGGACATCGTTGACCCGCAGCGATGCGGGCGCCAGCCGCAGCCACCCGTCAGGGCACGGCCGAAGAAAGTCCATCATTTGCTCAAGCGACAGCTCCTCGAGAACCCAGGTCGCGGCGTCGTCGTCATTCAAGACGACCGGCATCCGGTTATGGAGGTCCGCGATGTCGCTGTTGGGAGTGGTGGTCAGGATGGTGGTCGCCGGCTGACCCTCCCACCGCGCGAGAACGCCGGCAAGATGCAGGAACCCGCCATCGGCGCGTGAAACGGCAATTGGTAGCCGGTGCGCGCCGACCTTTCGCCACTCGTAGAAGTGGCTCGCCGGCACCAGCACTCGCTGGGTGAGCAGTAGGCGCTGGTAATACGGCTTGCTGAGTGCCGCCTCAGCCCGAAGGTTGAAGAGGCCGCCCCGGGCACCCTCGATGCCCCAGCGCACGACCTCGGCGCGATCAGGGCCGACAGCCAGGACCGGATCGGTCGGCGCGATGTTGTACCGCGGAAGCTCGTCCGGGGCATCCCTGAGCCAGTGGTACGTCTCGAGAAGCTCCGCGCGGGGAATCGAGGAGCCGATCCGGCCGCACATGCGGGTCCATTCTCGCGCACCCGGGCCGTCCGGCATCGACTTTTGAAACACCGCACCCACTCCGACACACAGCTGTCGTAACCGTGCTTCACGATGGCAGCATGTGTCGATCCAGCGAGAGCCCATTCGATCGGATCCTGTCGGGTCTGGGGGATCTGCCGGCCTGGGTCGCCGAGCAACCGGCCGACCAGCTTGGCACGGTCATCATCAAAGGCCGCGAGATCATCGACAGAAGCGAGGCCGTTACGGCCGAGGCCACCCGCCGCTTCGACAAGGCCGGGGGCTACAAGGCGGACGGATTCCTCGGGATGGTGCCATGGCTGCGGGTGAACGGCAAACTGTCGGGCGGCGCTGCCGCCGAGCGAGTTGAAACTGCCCGCCAGTTGAAAGAGCTGCCTCGAACAGAAGAAGCCCTCGCCCGCGGCGAGATCGGCTATCAGCACGCGGTGGCGATGGCCCGAGCCGCCGAGCACGTGGGAGCCGCTCAAGTTCGCAAGGCTGAGGCCACGCTGCTGAAAGCCGCCGAGACCATGGATCCCGGCCAGTTCGTCGGGGTAGCCAAGAGCTTTGAGCACCAGGTCGATGCCGAAGCGGTCCTGGCCGAAGCCAACCGGGCCCACGCGCGCCGTATCTCCAGATGGGCGAGGTCAGCCATGGCCTGGTCCGGCTCGAGGGGCAGATCGTCCCCGAGGTCGCGGCGATGCTTCGGACGAGGATGGAACCCTTCATGAAGCCGGCCAAGGGTGAGCAGCGGACCGCCCGCCAGCGAGCGCACGACGCGCTGGTGGAGATCCTGGGGCGCGGTGGTGCGGGTCGCGCTGACGGCGATGGCCGTCTCAGCGGCGCCGGGGCGCGCCCCAGCTGATCGTCAAGGCGAGCCTCGACACCCTGGCCGGCATCGACGGAGCGCCTGCGGGGGAGCTCGAGTGGGGCGGAACAATCCCCGCCGAGACCGTTCGGCGGCTTGCGTGCGATGCGGCGATCACCCGTATCACCGGCTTGGGGGAGCTCGAACAGGAAATCACGCATGCTGGCCGCAGCATTCCGCCGGCTACCCGTCGCGCTCTGGTGGCGCGTGATCGTCACTGCGTCTTTCCGGGTTGTGACCGGCCGGACCCTGGTGCGACGGGCACCACCTCGTGTTTTGGGCCGATGGCGGGCCGACGAAGCTGGAGAATTTGGGCCTGGTCTGTGCGACGCACCATCGTAAAGTGCACGAGGAAGGCTGGAAGCTCGAGCGCAAGAACGGCCGTTGGCTCGCGACGCCATCGCCGCTGAGAGTCAGACCCCAGGCCCGATCAGCGTGAGCCATTAGTACGCGTCGGCCTCACCCGGGTCGGCAGTCAGCGGGGAGGCACGCCCTCGGGGCGCCGCGCAGAAGGGCCGGATCGCCTGGTTGGCCGCGAGCGTGAACCCTTCGGCCCTTGGACAAGAACGTTCGAGGCCTTTAGGCCGGCTGATCAAGGCGTGATTTTGGACTTAGCAGACCGGCCATTCGAGCACGCCCGAGGGCGCGCAGACCTCAGCTGACTGCCGGGTTTGCGAGCACGCCCGAGGGCGTGGAGACCTCAGCTGACTGCCGGGTTCGCGAGCACGCCCGAAGGCGTGGCGACCTCAGCTGACTGCCGGGTTGGCCGAGGCTAGCGCTTCGTATACTGCGGGGCTTTGCGGGCGCGCTTCAGGCCGGGTTTCTTGCGTTCCTTCATGCGCGGGTCTCGGGTCAGCAAGCCGTGCTTCTTCAGCACCGGCCGCATCGCGCCGTCCGCGGCGATGAGCGCTCGGGCGATACCGTGCTGGACGGCGCCGGCCTGGCCGGACATCCCGCCACCGTCGACCTTGGCGCTGACATTGAAACGCTTCGCGCTCTCGGTCAGCTTGAGCGGCTCGACCACGACCATCTCGAGCATGCGACGCCCGAAGTACTGCAGCGGCGGCCTGTCGTTCACCATGATCGTCCCGTCACCCGGATACAGCCGCACCCGAGCGATGGCGTTCTTCCGGCGCCCAGTCCCGTAGTAGTACGTCGCGTTATCGGCCAATGACTTCGATGTCTCCTTTACTTCCAAAACGGATGGCGACCGGCTGCTGCGCTTTGTGCGGGTGCGCGTCGCCGGCATAGACCTTGAGTCGGCGCAGCTGCTCCTTGCCCAGGGTGCCGTGCTGGAGCATGCCGGAGACCGCGTGCCGGAACGGATAGGTCGGGTGCCGGTCGACCATGTCGCCGTAGGCCCGCTTTCGCAGCCCGCCAGGATAGCCGGTATACGACGTGTAGAACTTATCCGTCGGCTTCTTGCCGGTGACCCGGATGCCCTTGACATTGACGACGATCACGTGGTCGCCGCTGTTCAGGTGCGGCGTGTAGATCGCCTTGTGTTTGCCGCGTAGCAGCTTCGCCACGTTGGCGGCGAGACGCCCGAGGGTCTGCCCGCTGGCGTCCACGACGTACCAGCTCGCAGTCAGTTCCGAGGGCTTGGCGCTGTAGGTCTTCGCCGTGGCTGCCATTTCTAGTACTGCACTCCGACCTGCACCAGCCCCTGGGGCGGCGCGAGTCGCAATCCAAGCGTCGAGCCACCGAGCAGCCCGTCGATCCAATCAAGACTCCGGCGGCGGCGACCAACGTCGACGAGCGCACCGGCAATCCGGCGAACCATCCCGTAGAGGAATGCGTCCGCGGCGACCGCGATGGTCACCCACTCACCCAGGCCGCTGACGGTGATGTCGTAGACCTGGCGCACAGTGTGGCCACCGGGGCGAGGGCTGCGTCCGAACGCGCGGAAATCATGCTTGCCCTCGAGCCGCTCCGCAGCGGCCTGCATTGCCGAGAGGTCCAGGTTGTCGTGCAGCCCCCACGCGTACTGGCGCTGATACGCCTCCCGCGGGAGTCCCTGGCGAATGCGATAGGCGTACAGCCGGGCCCGCGCCGAGTATCGAGCACTGAAGCTGTCGTCGACGATCTCGGCGCTTCGCACGGCGATGTCGCGAGGCAAACGCGCGTTGAGCGCACCCGGCAATTGCCGGACGGGGAAGTCGCGCTCGAGCTTGAAATTCACGACCTGGCCGAGCGCGTGTACGCCGGCGTCGGTTCGACCGGCCGCGGTCAGTGCGGGCGTTTCACCCGTCAGTCCCGCGATCGCGGCCCGAAGCGCGGCCTCGATCGTCGGCGCCCCGGACTGGGCCTGCCAGCCGTGGTAGCGCGTGCCCTCGTACTCGAGGATCAGCTTGAGGTTCATCGGTCGACGAGCTCCACCAGCACCATCGGCGCGCCGTCGCCCTGGCGTGGACCGATCTTCAGCACGCGCGTATAGCCGCCCGGACGATCCTTCATCCGCGGCATCAGCTTCGTGAACAAACGCTCGGTGACCTCGCGGTCTTCGACGATGGCGTCCACGGCGCGGCGGGCGGCGACGTTGTCACTCTTGGCTGTGGTGATGACGCGCTCCACCCAGCGACGGAGCTCTTTGCCCTTGGCCTCGGTGGTCTCGATCCTGCCGTGGTCGAGAAGGGATGTGACCAGGTTGCGGCTCATCGCTTTGCGATGCTCCATCGTCCGCCCGAATTTCCGTCCCGCCTTCTGGTGCCGCACGTGACTATCTGCGCTGCTCCTAAACCAGCACCTTGGTCAGCTCTTCCGGCGTCAGAAAACCGCGCTGGACGAGCTTCTCCTTGATTTCGTCGAGCGACTTGCGACCGAAATTGCGCAGGCTGAGCAGGTCTTCCTCTCGTAACGCGACCAGCTGGCCCACTTTCGTGATTTCGTTGGCCTTGAGACAGTTCAGCGCCCGGACCGAAAGATCCAGGTCCTCGATCGGCACGTCCGCCAGCCGTGACGACAAATCGTTGCCCTTCTGCTGGGGCACGTTGTCGTCTTTGATCCGCTCGGTAAAGCGCGTGAACAGGCTCAGGTGCGAGGTGAACTGCTTGGCGGCTTCGCTGATCGCCTGGTCGGGCTGGATCGTCCCGTCCGTCCAGACCTCGAGGATCAGCTTGTCCCAGTCGGTCTCCTGCCCAACGCGGGTCTTTTCGATCAAGAAATTCGCCTTTACGACCGGGCTGAAGATCGCGTCGATCGGGATGACCCCGATCGGCTGGCCCTCTTTCTTGTTGCGCTCGGCCGGCACGTAGCCTTTGCCGCGCTCCACGGTCAGCTCCATGCGGAGCCGGCCCTTGTTCGAATCGAGCGTGCAGATATAGAGGTCGGGGTTGACGATCTCGACGTCGCTGGGGGCCTGGATATCGGACGCCCGGACTTCCTTTGGCCCGCTTACGTCGAGCGTCAGCCGCACCGGGTCCTCGGAGTAGGAAATCAGGTTCAGGCCCTTGAGATTCAAGATGATCTCGGTGACGTCTTCTTTCACGTACGGAATCGACGAGAACTCGTGCGCGACGCCCTCGATCGAGACGGACGTCACGGCGGCGCCTTTGAGCGTGCTCAGCAGCACCCGGCGCAGCGCGTTGCCGAGCGTGGTGCCGAAGCCGGGCTCGAGCGGCTCGATCTCGAACTTCCCGTAGGTGGTCGAGTTCTCGATACTTTTGACTTGGGGTTGGGCGGTATCGATCATGGTGCTCCTTGGTGAGTATTAAATTAGCGCGAATAAAATTCGACGATCAATTGCTCCTGGATGGTCTGATCGATGTCGTCGCGTCCAGCTTGCGCGATGACTTTCGCGGTCATGTTGTCCTTGTCGACGCTGAGCCACGGCACGACGGTCCGCTGCTGGCCGGCGTCGATCGCGTTCTTGATTCGATCGATTTCTTTGCTTGATTGATTGATCGCGATGATGTCCCCCACGCGAACGGCGTAAGACGGGACGTTGACGATCCGGCCGTTGACGGTCACGTGCCGGTGGGAGACGAGCTGCCGGGCATCCCGGCGCGAGGCCGCGAACCCGACCCGGTAGATCACGTTGTCGAGCCGGGTCTCGAGCAGGCGAAGCAGGTTCAGGCCGGTAACGCCGGCCATCTTCGCGGCACGGTCAAAGTAGAGCCGGAACTGTCCCTCGAGCAAGAAATAGATCCGGCGAGCCCGCTGCTTGGCCCGTAGCTGCAGCCCGTAGTCGGAGACTTTGCGCCGGCGCACCTGGGTGTGCATGCCGGGCGGCATCGCCCGCCGGTCGAGCGTGCACTTGGTAAAGCACTTCTCGCCCTTGAGGAAGAGCTTCACCCCCTCGCGGCGGCAGTGACGGCAGACGGCGCCTTCGTAGCGGCCCATTAGACGCGCCGCCTCTTGGGTGGCCGGCAGCCATTATGCGGGATCGGGGTCACATCAGTGATCGCCGTGACTTCAAGACCCGCAGCTTGCAGGGAGCGGATGGCCGCCTCGCGGCCGGCGCCCGGACCTTTGACGAAGATCTCGATCTGCTTCAACCCATGCTCCATCGCGCGGCGCGCCGTCGCCTCGGCCGTCGTCTGGGCGGCGAAGGGCGTGCTCTTGCGCGAACCCTTGAAGCCCTGGCTGCCGGCGCTCCCCCAGGCGAGCACGTTGCCCTGGGCGTCCGTCAACGACACGATCGTGTTGTTGAAGGTCGACTGGATGTGCGCCTGGCCGACGGTGACGTTCTTTTTTTCTCTGCGCCGGGTGCGGACGACTTTCTTTTTTGGCACTTACTTCTTCTCCGCGGCCTTCTTGCGCACGCCGACGGTCTTGCGCGGGCCGCGGCGGGTGCGAGCGTTCGTCCGCGTGCGCTGGCCGCGAACGGGCAGGCCACGGCGATGACGCAGGCCGCGGTAGGTGCCGATTTCCATGAGGCGCTTGATGTTCAACGCGATCTCGCGGCGCAGCTCGCCTTCGACTTTCGCTTCCTTGTCGATCACATCCCGCAGCCGACCGACCTGGTCATCGTTGAGGTTCTTGACCCGGATGTTCGGGTCGATGTTCGCGATTGTCAGCACGCGCCGGGCCGTTTGGGGCCCGACCCCGAAGATATACGTCAGCGCCACTTCGACGCGCTTCTCCCGCGGAATGTCAACGCCGGCGATGCGCGCCATTTATCCTCCTAGCCCTGCCTCTGGTTGTGCTTCGGCGTCACGCAGATGACCCGCACCTGGCCGCCGCGCTTGATGACCTTGCACTTGGGGCATATTTTCTTGACCGACGAACGGACTTTCATGTTTTGCTCTCACTTACTGTGTTGACTTACGATTCTTTTCGCGTAATTCGACCGCGTCCCGGATCGAGCGCCGACACCTCCACGCGGACGCGGTCACCCGGGATCACCCGGAGAAACCGAAGCCGCGCGGCCGGCGCCACGTGAGCCACGATCCTGTGGCCGGTCTCGAGCTCGACTCGGTAGAGCGCGTTGGGCATCGGCTCTACCACCCGTCCGACGACAATTCCTGCCATCAGCAAATGCCCATGACAGGATCGCCGGATTTCCGGCGCACGAACGAATAGCATACCACAGGATCGGCGAGGCTAATCATTAAGACCCTCCTGACCCTCCCCCGCAAGGGGGGAGGGAAAATCTCCCGCCTCCCCCACAAGGGGGGAAGGGATGCGACGCTGTGCGGCCGGCGCCGTGAGGATCTCGGGGCCGTCCGGAGTGATCGCGACCGAGTGCTCGAAGTAGGCGGACAGGCTGTGGTCGACGGTCACGACTGTCCAACCGTCCCCCAGCAGGGCGACATCCGGACCGCCGGCGTTGACCATGGGTTCGATCGCCAGCACCATGCCCGGCTTGAGCAACGGACCCCGGCCGGCGATCCCGAAGTTGGGGACCTGCGGGTCCTCGTGCATGTCCCGGCCGATCCCGTGCCCAACGAACTGCCGAACCACCGAGAAGCCGGCCGCCTCGACGTGCTGCTGGATCGCGGCGCTGATGTCGCCGATGCGGTTGCCGACCTGGGACTTCTCGATGCCGATGTCGAGCGACTGGCGGGTGACATCCATCAGCCGCTGGGCTGCCGGCGAGATCCTGCCGATGCCGACGCTCAGGCCGGCGTCCGCCCAGAAGCCGCGGTGGATCAGCCCGGCGTCGAGGCTGAGCAGGTCCCCCTCGCGCAATTTGCGATTCGTCGGGATGCCGTGCACCACCTGGTCATTGACCGAAGTGCAGATGGCGTTCTGGTATCCCTGGTAGCCCACGAATCCCGGGATGCAGCCGCGAGCCCGGATGAACCGGTCCGCCTCGCGGTCCAGCTCCAACAGGGTGACGCCCGGCCGGGCGATCGACTGCAGGTGGAGCAGCGTCTCGGCGAGGATGGCGCCTGCCTCCCGCATCAGGTCAATCTCCGCCTGAGACTTGTAGATGATCATCTCGATCCGGCGCCTTTACGAATCCCGGCCAGCCGGCGGGTGATGTCGGCCCGCACGTCCTCGACGGACATCTGGCCGTCGAGGTTCTCGAGCTTGTGCTGGGCGGAGTAGTAGTCGATCAACGGCGCCGTGTGCTTGAGGAACACGTCGATACGACGGGCAACGATCTCGGGGTGGTCGTCGGGACGCTGGTACAGCTCGCCGCCATCGACGGTGCAGCGAGGCAGCGTCCGCGCCTGGTCCGGCCTGAAGTTGTAGACGGCGTCGCAGGTCCGGCAGCTGTAACGGTGCGACAGCCGGTCGATCAGTACCTGCCGGCTCACCCGCAGGTAGATCACGGCATCGATCCGCCGCCCGAGCTGGTCCAGCATGGCGTCGAGCGCCTCCGCCTGGGCCACCGTCCGCGGAAACCCGTCCAGGATGAAGCCATCGCGGGCGTCCGGTTGCTGCAGCCGGTCCTTCGTGATCTCGACCATCAGTTCATCTGGCACCAGCTCGCCGCGGTCCATGTAGCCCTTCACCTGGTCACCCAGGGCTGTGCCCGCCCGCCGTTGCGCCCGCAGCATGTCGCCGGTGGCGATCGCCGGGATGCGGTAGGTCTCGATCAGGTGAGCGCTCTGCGTGCCTTTCCCCGCGCCGGGCGCGCCGAACACAATCAAGTTCATCCGACAGGCCGGCGACTTGAGGTCGCTACTTGATGAACCCCTTGTACTGACGCATGATCAGCTGGGTCTCGATCTGTTTCATGGTGTCCAGCGCGACGCCGACCACGATCAGGATCGCGGTGCCGCCGAGATACATGTTCTGCGTCGGTATTCGGGTGAGCGCCGTCGCGAGCAGCGGGATCAGGACGGTGACCCCGCCGAGGAAGAGGGCGCCCGCGAACGTGATCCGCGTCATCGTGCGGTCGAGATACTGGGCAGTCGCTACCCCCGGCCGGATGCCGGGGATGAAGGCGGCGTGCTTCTTCAAATAATCCGCCGTATCGACCGGGTCGAACGTGACCGCCGTGTAGAAGTAGGTGAAGCCGAAGATCAGAATGAAATAGACAAAGTTGTACAGAATGTCGGTCGGGACGTTCGGACCGGCCGGCACCCAGTAGGTGCGGAGCGCCCGCGAGATGTCACCCCAGGGGGAGGATGCCGTCGCCAGGAAGTTGCCGATGATCACCGGGAAGAACATGATCGAGATGGCGAAGATGATCGGGATGACGCCCGCCTGGTTGACGCGCAACGGCAGGTGCGAACTTCGCCCCTGATAGACCTTGCGGCCCACCACGCGCTGCGCCGACTGGATCGGAATCTTTCGCTGAGCCTGCTGCACCTCGATGATGAACGCGGTCACGACGATCGCCAGCGCGGCGAACAGCAGTAACGGCGCCAGGTTCTGGGAGGCGCCGCCGCCCGTCAGCAGGTTGTAGATCGTGTTCGGGATCCGGCCCACGATGCCGGCGAAGATCACGAGCGAAATGCCGTTGCCGATCCCGTATTCGGTGATCAGCTCGCCGAACCACATCAGCATCACCGTGCCGGCGGTCAGGGTCACCATGATCTCGACGATCCCGACCCCGGTCAGGTTCGTCAGGACGCCCTGCCGGCTGAAGACCAGGGTCAGGCCCCAGGCCTGGAGCAGGCCGAGGGCGACCGTCAACCAGCGGGTCCAGCGCGTGATCTTCCGGCGGCCAAACTCGCCCTCTTTGCTGAGTTCTTTCATTCGCGTCGAAACCACCGTCATCAGCTGCATGATGATCGAGGCGTTGATGTAGGGATTGACGCCCATCGCGATGATGGAGAACGTCGACAAGCCGCCGCCCGAGAACAGGTCGAGCAAGCCGAGAAAGGCGTTGCTGTTGAACAATTTGTCCAGGGCGGCCTTGTCGGCGCCGGGCACGGCGATGTGCGCCAGGATCCGGAACACCAGGAAGAGTCCCAGGGTGAACAGGATCTTGCGGCGCAACTCGGGGATGCGGAGCGCGTTGCCGATCGCTTCTAACATGGGCTAGCCCTTCTTTTTACCCTTTTCTGGCTTCGGGGAATCGGTCGAGATCGAGGCTTTCGGGGCCGGCTGACCCTTCGCGCCGGCGGGCGCTTGCGGCTTCTTTTTCTTCTCGGCCTTGGTGGGCGTGGCGGCGCCCTCGGCCGGCTCGGTCTTCTGGGCCGTCTCGGCTTTCTCGGGGGGCGACGGGGCGGCGGGCTTCGGCTGGTTCTTCGCCCGCTTCGTCTTCGGACGGATCGGCGCCGGCACCTCGATCACGGCCACGGTCCCGCCGGCCGCCTCGATCTTCCGGCGCGCCTCCGCCGAGAACCGGTGGGCGTGAATGATCAGTTTGCGGGTCAGGTCGCCGGTGCCCAGCACCTTGATGCCGGCGCCGACGTCCTTGATCAGGCCCGCGTCGATGAGCGATTCGGGCCGGATCTCCGCGCCGTCGTCGAATCGATTGAGCCGGGTCAGGTTGAGCATGGCGAACCGCTTGCGCCACTTGTTATGAAACCCCCGCAGCTTCGGGGTCCGCATGGTGAGCTTGGTCTGCCCGCCCTCGAACGCCTTCGGCAGGTTCACCGAGGTGCGGGCGCCCTGGCCTTTCTGGCCGCGGGTGGACGTCTTGCCGTGACCAGACCCCGGACCGCGACCCACGCGCTTTCGCGGATGGTGCGAGCCGGGCGGCGGCTGCAACTCGTGCAACTTCATTTGGACTCTTCCACTCGGACGAGGTGGCGCACCTTGTGCACCATGCCGCGCAACTGCGGGCTGTCCTCGTGCTCCACGGTCTGGTTCAGGCGGCGAAAGCCCAGCGCCTGCACCGTCCGTTCCTGGTCGGGCTTTTGGCCGATGACGCTCCGGACGTAGGTGATCTTCAGGGTCGCCATGTCAGCCGACCGGCTCCTCCACCGGCGCTTCGGCGGCGGCCGGTGCAGCGGCCTCGGGCTCCGGTTTCTTTCCGCGCCGGCTCAGCCGCTCCAGCTCCTCGACGGGTTTGCCGCGCGCCTGGGCGACACTGTCCGCCGTCTGCAGCGCCTGCAGGGCCGCGATCGTGGCGCGGACGGTGTTGACCGGGTTGTTCGTGCCCAGCGACTTGGTGATCATGTCCTTGACGCCGGAGAGCTCGACCACCGCGCGCATCGCCCCGCCCGAGCGGATGCCCGTGCCGGGCGCCGCCGGCTTGAGCAGCACCTTGGCGGCCCCCTTCTTGAGCCGAATCTCGTGCGGGATCGTGGTGCCGACCATGGGGACTGTGATCAGATGCTTCTTCGCGGACTCGACCGCCTTGCGGATCGCTTCGGGCACCTCGCCCGCCTTGCCCAGCCCGGCACCGACGCGGCCGTTCTGGTCGCCGACGACCACCAGGGCGCTGAACGAGAAGCGACGGCCGCCCTTGACGACTTTGGCGACGCGGTTCAGGTGGACGACCTTCTCCGTGAATTCCGAACGTTGGTCTCTTCCGTACTGATAACTCATATGCTTCTCACTTAAAACTTCAGCCCCGCGCCGCGCGCCGCGTCGGCGAGGGCCTTGATGCGACCGTGGTAGGGAAAGCCGCCGCGGTCGAAGACGACGGTCTCGATGCCCGCCTGCCGGGCCCGCTCAGCAATGGATTTTCCCACCGCTGCCGCGCCTTCCGCGCTCGAGGGCGACTTGAGCGCCTTGCGCAGGTCGGCGTCCGTCGTCCCAGCGGCGGCGAGTGTCCGGCCGGAGGCGTCGTCGATGATCTGCGCGTAAACGTGATGCAGGCTGCGGAAGACGGCCAGCCGCGGCCGCGTCGGACCACCCTCGAGGTGGCCGCGCAGACGGCTGTGCCGGCGGAGCCGGGTGCCGCGGCGATTGGGTGCCTTGTACACTACCTCGCCGCTCCTGCGCCGGTTGCGGTCTTGCCGGTCTTGCCCGCCTTGCGCCGAATGCGCTCGCCCCGGTAGAGGATGCCTTTTCCCTTGTAGGGCTCGGGCGGACGGATCTTGCGCACCTCGGCAGCGACCTGGCCGACGTCTTCTTTACTCGCGCCCTTGATGTTGATCCGGGTCGGCTCCGGGACGTCGATGGTGATTCCCTTGGGCACCGGGTAGCGGACCTGGTGCGAGAAGCCGACATTGAGCACCAGCGCCTCGCCCTGACGGCTGGCGCGATAGCCGACGCCCACCAGCTCGAGCTGCTTCTCGTAGCCCTTGCTGACGCCTTCGATCATGTTCCAGACCAGAGTCCGGGTCAGCCCGTGCAGCGATCGGTGCAGCTTGGACTCGCTCGGCCGCTCGACGACCACGGTGTCCCCACTGACCGTGACTTTCATGTCCGGGTTGAGCTGGCGAACCAGCTCCGCCTTGCCGCTCTTCACGGACACGCTGTGATCCTGCACCGTGACAGTGACCCCGCTCGGGATCTTGACCGGAAGCTTGCCAATCCTACTCATGGGTCACCAAACGTAGCACACGACCTCGCCGCCGAGGCCGGCCTTGGTGGCTTGCTGCCCGGACATCACGCCGTGCGACGTCGACAGGATGACGATCCCCAGCCCGCCGAGCACCCGCGGAATCTCGGTCTTGCGGGCGTAGATCCGCAGCCCGGGCTTGCTGATCCGACGCAACCCCGCCAGCGACTTGCCCCGCGGTGACTTCGGCTTGAAGGTGATGTCGAGCTTCTGACCCTGCTCGCCGGCGGCCACGTCGTAGTTCGCGATGTAGCCCTCTTCCTTGAGGACGCGCGCGATCTCGACCCCGACCCGTGACGCTGGCAGGTTGACGCGCGGGTGACCCGCGCTGTTCGCGTTACGAATCCGGGTCAGCATGTCGGCGATGCTATCGGTGCTCATGCCTCCCTCCTCACCACGACGACTTCTTCACGCCCGGGACCTGCCCCTGCGAGGACAGCGTGCGGAAGCAGATGCGGCAGATGCCAAACTTGCGCATATACGCACGCGGCCGCCCGCAGATGTTGCAGCGGTTGTGCTGCGAGACGGCGTGCTTGTGCGGGCGAAGCCCGCGATTGACGGTCGATTTCTTAGCCAATGTCCTCTATCCTCACTTCCTGAAGGGGAACCCGAGCTCCGTCAGCAACCCCCGCGCCTCGTCATCGGTGCGAGCCGTCGTCACGAACGTCACCTCGAGACCCCGCAATTTGTCGATCTTGTCGTACTCGATTTCGGGAAAGACGAGCTGCTCGCGCAGCCCCAGCGTGTAGTTGCCATGACCGTCGAAGCCGGTTGGGGAGATGCCGCGGAAGTCACGGATCCGGGGCAGCCCCACCGAAAGCAGCTTGTCGACGAATTGGTACATCCGGGCGCCGCGCATGGTCACCTTTATCCCGATGGGCAGGCCGGCACGCAGCTTGAAGTTCGCGATCGCCTTACGCGACTTCAACACTACCGGCTGCTGGCCAGTGATCTTCTTCAGATCGGCGGTGGCGGCGTCGAGCGCCTTGGGGTTCGAGATCGACTCGCCGACGCCAATGTTCGCCACCACCTTGACCAGGCGGGGCACCTGCATCGCGTTCGTGTAGGCGAACCGCTGGATCAAGGTCGGAACGATCTTGTCCTGGTAACGCTGCTTCAGGCGAAGCTCGACGCGGGCCGGACTGGCGACGCTCATACCTTGTTCCTCACCCGCTCATAGATCTCGCCGCACTTGACGCAGACGATCGCCTTCTGCCCATTGGGCAAGACCGTCTTGCGGATGCGGGTCGGCTTGTCGCACTTGTTGCAGACCAGCATCACGTTCGAGTAGCTCAGCGGCGACTCGAAGTCGACGATGCCGCCCTGGATCACCTTGGTGCCGCCCTTCTGCGTGTTGGCCCGCTGATGTCGCTTCAGCAGGTTGACGCCCTTGACGACGATCTTGCCCTGCACGGGCACGGTGCGGACGACGACGCCGCGCTTGCCGCGGTCCTTGCCGGACATGACCTGTACGGTGTCGTCCTTATGAATGTCGAGATGAAGCCGGCTCATGACGCTTTACAAAACCTCCGGGGCCAGGGAAACGATCTTCATGAAATTCTTGTCGCGCAGCTCGCGCGCCACCGGACCGAAGATGCGGGTGCCGCGCGGGTTGTTCTGGGGGCCGAGGATGACGGCCGCGTTCTCGTCGAACCGGATCGTCGACCCGTCCGTCCGGCGAAATTCTCGTGAGGTGCGGACGACGACGGCTTTGACGACTTCGGACTTCTTCACCTGCCCTCCCGGGGTCGCCACCGTGACGGCGGCCGTGATCACGTCGCCGATCGAGGCGTACTTGCGATAGTGGCCACCCATGACCCGGATCAACAGGATTTCGCGCGCGCCCGTGTTGTCCGCCACCTTCAACCGCGACTCTTGCTGAACCATTGCTACGGCTATTTCGCCTTCTCCACAATGGCCACGACGCGCCAGCGCTTGTCATGCGAGATCGGCCGGGTTTCCATGATCCGAACCCGGTCGCCGATCTTGCACTGGTTCTGCTCGTCGTGCGCCTTGAACCGGGTCGACTGCTGGATGTGCTTCTTGTATTTCCGGTGCTCCTTGAGGGTCTGCACCCGGACGATGACCGTCTTGTCCATCTTGTCGCTGATGACGGTGCCGGTCCGTGTTTTGCGCATCGCCCGGTCCATTAGGGCCTGCTCGTCTGTCATGTGGTTTCCTCAGGGGCGGTCGCCCGGCGGCGGCGGGGCTTGGTCTCCGGTTCAACTGGAGCGGGAGCCAACTCAGCATTGAATTCCTTGAGATGGATCTCGGTCAGGATCTGGGCCAGGTTGTGCCGCACGTGGCGGATCTCGCGGTGGTTCTGCAACTGACCGGTCGCCATCTGGAAGCGCAGATTGAAGAGCTCCTGGCGAGAATCCTTGAGCTTCTTCTGCAAATCCGGCATCGACAGGCCCTGCAGGTCTTTCATCTTCATTTCTTGCCACCGGCTTTCGCTGAGTCACGCGCAGCTGGTCGCGCCGCAGCGGCTTTGGGGGCCGCCCCGGGGGCCGCCTTCGGCGCAGCGCCGGGCGCGGCCTTGATGGACGGCGCGGCTCCCGGTGCGGCCTTCGGTCCTCTCGCGGCCGGGCCGACCCCGGCAGCCGCCGCGGTTGGGACGGCGATCGCGCCGGCGAGGCCTTCGAGGCCCTCACCCGGCTTCAGCTCGGCGGGGCCCTTGATCTTGACGTCAGCGGCAGCCTTCACGCCCGACTTGATGCCGAGCGTGCGCGTCTTCATCGGCAGCTTGTAGGCGGCCAGCTGGAAGGCGCGCTTCGCCATCTCCGGCGTCACCCCGCCCATCTCGAAGAGGACGCGGCCGGGCTTGATCACCACGACCCAGCCTTCTGGCGCACCCTTGCCGCTCCCCATCCGGGTTTCGGCCGGCTTCTTCGTCACCGACTTGTCCGGGAAGACGCGGATGAACACCTGTCCACCGCGCCGGACGAAACGGGTCATGACGCGGCGGGCGGCCTCGATCTGGCGGTTCGTCATCCAGGCGGCTTCGGACGCCTGCAGCCCGAACTCGCCGAATGCCAGGTCGTTGCCCTGGGTGGCGACGCCGGTGCGGCGACCGCGATGGAGCTTGCGATATTTGACGCGGGCCGGAAGCAACATCTCTATTCCTTCTTCTTTGCCGTGCGGGTGCGCGGCGCCGTCGGGGCGGCCGCCTTCTCCGTCGTCGATGCGGTGCGGGCCCGGGCGGCTCGCTTCGGCGCGGGCTTCTCGCCGCTGTCGGCCGTCGTCGGCGCCTTCGTGGTCCGGGTGCGTTTCGCCTTCGCGGCCGGCGCCTCTGCGGGCGCCGGCGCCGCGGCGACCGGGGCCGGCTCCGGAGCCGCCGGGGCAGCCACGGTGGCCTTCACCAGCTCGGCGAGCGGCGTCGGCGTCTCCGCGATGGCGACGGCAACCGGCACGCCGGTCTCAGCGGGCTCCTCGACGGCGGCCTGCGGCTTCGGCGGGGCCTCGGTCGGGAAGTTGCCGGTATAGACCCAGGCGGAGACCCCGATCCGGCCGAAGGTGGTCTTCGCCTCGGTCTGGCCGAAGTCGATGTCGGCCTTCAGCGTATGGAGCGGCACCCGGCCCTCGCGGTTCCACTCGACGCGGGCCATTTCGGAACCACCGAGCCGGCCCTTGACGCGGATCTTCACGCCCTGCGCGCCGGCACGCATCGTCTTCATCAGCGACTGCTTGATGGCCCGGCGGAAGGCGATCCGCTTCTCCAGCTGGGCGGCAACGTTCTCGGCGACCAGCTGGGCGCTGAGCTCGGGCTTCTTGATCTCCTGGATGGTGACCCGCACCCGCTTCCCGGTGATCCGCTCCAGCTCGTCGCGCAGCTGGTCGACGCTGGTCCCACCCTTGCCGATGACGATGCCCGGCTTGGCGGTGTGCAGGGTGATGGTGAGCGCCGACGACGAGCGCTCGGTCTCGATCCGGGCCACGCCCGCATTCTTCAGGCGGGCCAACAGCATCCGGCGGAGGCGATGGTCCTCGAGCAGGAGTGGCTTGTACTCCTTGTCGGGAGCGAACCACTTCGCCTCCCAGTTGCGGTAGACGCCCAGCCGGAAGCCGTTCGGGTGAACTTTATGTCCCACTACTTGCCTTTCTTCTCCTTCGTGTCTGTTTTCTTGCCTTCGGCTCTGGCACGCGTCGTCTTTTCGTCGGACTTCGTGCCTGTCTTCTTGGCCTCGGTCTTCTTACCCGCTTCGGGCGCGGTTGACGCCTGCGCCTTTGGCTCCGCCTTGCCCTTCCGCGGCCTCGCGGGCGTCGCCCGTTCGTCGGTCTCGGTGGTGGCCGGTTCGGTGGCGGCCGCGGCGCGCGCAGCGGCAGCCGCCGCCGGCCCTATCGGTTTGTCACGCTCAGTTAGTTTCGGTTGCGGCGCCCGCGGCAGGGCGGCGGTACGACGCCTCACCACCCCGGGCCGGTCCTCCACGACCGCCGTGATATGGCTGGTGCGCTTGAAGATGCTGAACAGGCGACCCATGGCGCGTGGCTGGCCGCGCTTCAGCATCGGCCCCGGCTCGACCCGGATCTCCTTGACCACCAGGTCGTCTTTGACCAGGTTGAAGTTGTTCTCGGCATTCGCCTGGGCCGAGCGGATCACCTTGGCCACGTCGCGCGCCGCCGACTTCGGCATGAAGGAGCAGGCAACCAGCGCCTCGCTGACCGGCAGATCGCGCAGTGTCTGCGCGACGAGCCGCACTTTGCGCGGCGACGTCCTGACCCACTTGGCCTTGGCTTGTACTTCCATCGTTATTTGAGGGTGGTGGATTTCTCGGTGTGGTGCCCATGGGCGCGGAAGCGCCGGGTCGGCGCGAACTCGCCCAGTAGGTGCCCCACCATGTTCTCGGTGATGAAGATCGGCACGTGCTTCTTCCCGTCGTGGATCGCCAGCGTGTGCCCCACCATCTCGGGGAAGACGCTCGAGTCCCGCGACCAGGTCTTGATCACTTTCTTCTCTTTCTGCTGGTTCATCGCCGTCACCTTCTTCATCAGCGACGGGTGAACGAACGGTCCTTTCTTAGTTGAACGTGACATGGTCTTCTAGCCCTTGCTCTTTCTCTTACTTGGCCGGCGGCGAACGATCATCAATCGGGTCTTCTTGTTGCGTCGCGTCCGATACCCCAGCGCCGGCTTGCCCCAGGGCGTCTTCGGGTTGCCGCCGGGGCCGGATCGCCCCTCCCCCCCACCGTGCGGATGGTCGAACGGGTTCATCGTCATGCCGCGAACCGAGGGACGCTTGCCGCGCCAGCGGCTCTTGCCGGCCTTCCCCACATTCTCGTTTTCGTGCTCGACGTTGCCGATCTGCCCGATGGTCGCGAAGCAGACGACGGCGACCCGGCGCACCTCGCCGGAGGGCATCCGGATCTGGGCGTAGTTACCCTCGCGGGCCAGCAGCTGCGCCGACATCCCGGCGGAGCGAACCACCTGGCCGCCCCGACCTGGCTTGAGCTCGATGTTGTGCACCGTGCTGCCGAGGGGGATATTCGCCAGCGGCAGCGCGTTGCCGGGCCGGATGTCCGCCTCGGGGCCGCTCACCACCCGGTCGCCGACCGTCAAGCCGACCGGCGCGAGAATGTAGCGCTTCTCACCGTCGGCGTAGGTAAGCAGCGCGATCCGGGCGCTCCGGTTGGGGTCGTACTCGACGGCGCTCACCGTCGCCGGGATGTTGAGCTTGTTCCGCTTGAAATCGATCAGGCGATAGAGCTTGCGGTGCCCGCCGCCCTGGTGGCGGACGGTGATCTTCCCCTGGGCGTTGCGGCCGGCGTCGGTCTTCATCGACACCAGCAGCCGCTTCTCCGCCTTCTTGCCACGCGTGAGGTCATCGAAGGCGCTCACCGACATGAAGCGGCGGCCGGGCGAGGTGGGGCGGTACTTTTTGATCGGCATGCTTACACGCCCTGGAACATGCTTTCGATCTTCTGACCCTCGGCCAGGGTAACCACCGCCTTCTTCCAGTTCGACTGAAAGCCATGCGTGCGGCCGCGACGGCGTTCCTTGCCGCGGACGTGCATGGTGTTCACGCTGACCACGTCGACCTTGAAGGCATCGGCCACAGCCAGCGCGATCTCCGTCTTGGTTGCCTTCGGATGGACGCGGAACAAGTACTTGCCGGTTGCCATCGCGGCGTAGCTCTTTTCGGAGATCAGGGGCCGCTCGATGACTTGAACCGGAGACCTCACGTCAACCACTCCTCGACCGCGGTCAGCGCCGAGCGGGTGAACACGATGGTGTCCGCGATCAGCACATCGCCCGGGTTCAGGTTGGTACCGAGGATGGTCCGCACCCCGGCCAGGTTGCGCGTGGACTTCTCCAGCATCAGGTCGTGCTCCGGGATGACGAACAGCACCCGTGCCCCGGCGCCCATCTGGGCGAAGAGGTCGGCGATTGTTCGGGTCTTCGGCTGCTCGAGCACGATCTCCTCGACCACCCGGACGGCGCCCTCTTGCGACCTGGCTGAGAGCGCGGCACACAGCGCCAGCCGGCGCTGCTTGCGCGGCATCTTCTGCTCGTAGCTGCGCGGGTGCGGGCCGAAGACGGTGCCGCCATGCCGCCACTGGGGCGCGCGGGTGCTGCCCTGACGGGCGCGTCCGGTCCCCTTCTGCTTCCACGGTTTCTTGCCGCCCCCGGACACTTCGCCGCGGGTCTTCGTCGCGTGGGTACCCTGGCGATCGTTTGCCTGCTGTCGCCGCACCGCCTGGTGCAGCACCGCGGCGTTCACCGGCGCGTTGAAGATCGCTGCGGGCAATTCCACCTGGCCGGTCTCCTTGCCTTCGTGGTCATAGACCGTGGCGGATGCCTTCTCGGTGGCCGCCACTATTTCTTTCCCTTCGGCTGGCGCACCGAGTCCCGCACCAGCACGACGCTGTTCTTGTGGCCCGGCACGTCGCCGTTGACCAGCAGGAGATTGCGATCTGGATCGACCCGCACCACCTTGAGATGCGTGGTGGTCCGCTGGGCGTTGCCCAGCTGGCCTGCCATCCGCATCCCCTTGTAGACGCGGGATGGCGTGGACGACGAGCCGATCGAGCCGGGCTGCTTGATGTTGTGCGATCCGTGGGTCACCGGGCCACGGCCGAAGTGATGCCGCTTGTGCTGGCCGGAGAAACCCTTGCCTTTCGAGGTGCCGGTGACGTCGACCCACTCCCCTGCCGCGAACAGGTCGGCCTTCAGGGCCTGGCCCACCTCGTAGCTCGCGTCGGCCTTGAGGCGGACTTCGCGGAGGTGGCGGTGGGCGGCGACGCCCGCCTTCTTGAAGTGGCCGGCGGCCGCCTTCGTCAGCCTCGCCTGTTTGACCTCGCCAAAGCCCAGCTGGATCGCGCCGTAGCCGTCCTTCTGGACGGCGCGGAGGGCGACCACGACGCAGGGGCCGGCTTCGAGCACGGTGACCGGCAGGAGCTCACCCTTCTCGGTGAACACCTGGGTCATCCCGATCTTTTTGGCCAGCAGACCCTTCGTCGCCATCCGCTTAGAGCTTGATCTCGATGTTGACGCCCGACGGCAGGTTGAGCCGCATCAGGGCGTCCACGACCTTCGGATTGGGATCGAGGATGTCGATGATCCGCTTGTGCGTCCGCATCTCGAACTGCTCGCGCGAGTCCTTGTCGATGAACGGCGAGCGGATCACCGTCCACTTGTTGATCTCGGTGGGCAGCGGGATGGGTCCGGCCGTCGACGCGTTCGTGCGCCGCGCCGTGTCCACGATCTTGTCCGCGGCCTGGTCGAGGACGCGGTGATCGTAGGCCTTCAGCCGGATGCGGATCTTCTGCGCCATGGCCCGCCTACTTGATCACCTTCGTGGCCACGCCGGCACCAACCGTGCGGCCACCTTCGCGGATGGCGAAGCGCATCCCCTCCTCGACGGCGATCGGGGTGATGAGCTTGATCTTCATGTTGATGTTGTCGCCCGGCATCACCATCTCGGTCCCCTCGGGCAGCTCCACCTCGCCGGTCACGTCCGTGGTCCGGACGTAGAACTGCGGGCGGTAGCCCTTGAAGAACGGCGTGTGCCGGCCGCCCTCTTCCTTGGTGAGGACGTAGACCTGCGAGTCGAATTCGGTATGCGGCTTGATCGAGCCGGGCTTGGCCAGCACCTGGCCGCGCTCGACCTCCTCCCGCTTGATGCCACGGAGCAGGCAGCCGACGTTGTCGCCGGCCTGGCCGGCGTCCAGCAGCTTGTGGAACATCTCGACCCCGGTCACCACCGTCTTGCGGGTGTCGTTGATGCCGACCATCTCGACCTCTTCGTTGACCTTCACCTGGCCGCGCTCGATCCGGCCGGTGACGACCGTGCCACGACCTTCGATCGAGAAGACGTCCTCGATCGGCATCATGAACGGCTTGTCGAGGGCGCGCTCCGGCACCGGGATGTAGCTGTCGACTGCGTCCATCAGCTTCATGATCGAGTCTTCCCACTGGGCATCGCCCTCGAGCGCCTTGAGCGCCGAGACCTTGACCACCGGGATGTCGTCGCCGGGGAACTCGTAGCGGGAGAGCAGCTCCCGGACCTCGAGCTCGACCAACTCCAGGATCTCGGGATCGTCGACCGCGTCGACCTTGTTGAGGGCGACCACGATCCGGGGCACCCCAACCTGGCGGGCTAGCAGGATGTGCTCCCGGGTCTGCGGCATCGGGCCGTCGGTGGCGGCCACGACGAGGATCGCGCCGTCCATCTGGGCGGCGCCGGTGATCATGTTCTTGATGTAGTCCGCGTGCCCCGGGCAGTCGACGTGCGCGTAGTGACGCTTCTCCGTCTCGTACTCGACATGCGCGGTCGCGATCGTGATGCCGCGAGCCTTCTCTTCGGGGGCGTTGTCGATCGAGTCGAAGGAGCGGAATTCAGCGAATCCCTTCTTTGACAGGACCTTGGTGATGGCCGCGGTCAAGGTGGTCTTGCCATGGTCGATGTGACCGATGGTCCCCACATTCACATGCGGCTTGGTGCGCTCGTACTTCTTCTTCGCCATTGTTACTCCTTCTTTAGATCCTCCTTAGGCTCTCGACTTCGCGACGATTTCATCCGCAATCGACTTTGGGACTTCCTGGTAGTGATGAAATTCCATGCTGTACACGGCGCGCCCCTGGGTCTTCGACCGCAGGTCGGTGGCGTAGCCGAACATGTTGCCCAGCGGTACATAGGCGCGCACGACCTGCATGGTGGCCCGGCCTTCCATCCCGAGGATCTGGCCGCGCCGGGACGACAGGTCGCCGAGGATCTCGCCCATGAACTCCTCGGGCATCACGACCTCGACCTTCATGATCGGCTCGAGCAGCACCGGCTGGCCCTTGCGCATGCCGTCCTTGGCCGCCATCGAGCCGGCGATGGTGAAGGCCATCTCCGAGGAGTCGACCTCGTGGTACGAACCATCGACCAGGGTGGTCTTGACGTCAACCACGGGATAGCCGGCCAGCACACCGCTGTTGAGCGCCTCGATGATGCCCTTCTCGACGGCGGAGTGGTACTCCTTGGGGATCGAGCCACCCACGATCTTGTCGACGAACTCGAAGCCCTTGCCGGCTTCGTTCGGCTCGATGTCGATCTCGGCGTGGCCGTATTGGCCGCGGCCGCCCGACTGCCGGACGAAGCGGCCGACCCCGTGCGCCTTGCGCTTGATCGTCTCGCGATAGGCGACCTGCGGCTTGCCGACATTGGCGTCGACCGCAAACTCGCGCAGCATCCGGTCGACGATGATCTCGAGGTGCAGCTCGCCCATCCCGGAGATGATGGTCTGGGCGGTCTCTTCATCGGTGCGCACCTTGAAGGTCGGGTCCTCCTCGGCGAGCTTGGCGAGGGCCACTCCCATCTTCTCCTGGTCCGCCTTGGTGCGCGGCTCGATGGCCACACTGATGACCGGGTCCGGGAAGACGATCGACTCCAGCAGGATCGGATTGTTCTCGTCCGCCAGGGTGTCGCCCGTGGTCGTCTGCTTCAACCCGATTGCCGCCGCGATGTCGCCGGCGTAGACCTCCGGAATCTCCTCCCGGTGGTTGGCGTGCATCTGCAGAATGCGACCCACCCGCTCCTTAGTGCCGCGGGTCGCGTTCCAGACGTAGGAGCCGGACTTGAGCGTGCCGGCATAGACCCGAAAGAAGGTCAGCTTGCCGACGTAGGGGTCGGTCGCGATCTTGAAGGCCAGGCCGGCGAAGGGCTGGTTGTCGGCCGGCTTGCGCCGCTCGGGCACGTTGCTCTTGGGATTGATCCCTTCGACGCCCAGCTTGTCCAGGGGCGACGGCAGGAAGTCCACGATGGCGTCGAGCATCGGCTGCACCCCGCGGTTGCGCAGCGCGGCGCCCGCCAGCACCGGCACCAGCCGGTTCTGGATGGTGCCCTTGCGGATGGCGGCCACGATCTCCGGGCCACCGATCGGCTTGTCCTCCAGGTACTTCTGGAGGAGGTCGTCGTCGAACTCGGCGGCCGCCTCGACCAGCTGCTTGTGGTAGAGCTCGACCTGCTCGCGCATCTCGGCCGGGACCTCCTCGGTCTCGATCGTGGTGCCGAGGTCGTCGGTATAGGTGATCGCAACCTTATTAATAAGGTCGACGACGCCTTCGAACTTCTCCTCGCTGCCGATTGGGAGCTGGATCGGGACGGCATTCGCCCCCAACCGCTCGCGGATCGACTTCCAGGACGCGAAGAAGTCGGCCCCCATCCGGTCCATCTTGTTGATGAAGGCGATCCGGGGCACTTCATAGCGGTCGGCCTGGCGCCAGACCGTCTCGGACTGGGGCTCGACCCCGGCCACGGCATCGAAGACGGCGACGGCGCCGTCCAGGACGCGCAGGCTCCGCTCGACCTCGACCGTAAAGTCTACGTGCCCGGGTGTGTCGATAATATTGATCCGGTGGCCGCGCCAGTTGGCGGCGGTCGCCGCCGAGGTGATCGTGATCCCGCGCTCCTGCTCCTGGACCATCCAGTCCATGGTCGCGGCGCCCTCGTGGACCTCGCCCATCTTGTGAATCCGCCCGGTGTAAAAAAGGATGCGCTCAGTCGTGGTCGTCTTCCCAGCATCGATGTGGGCCATGATGCCGATGTTCCGAACCTTGTCGAGCGGATAACTCCGAGCCATTTTTGTCTCTGCCACTTCTCTCCTAATACCGGAAATGACTGAAGGCCTTATTGCTTTCAGCCATCTTGTGGGTCTCTTCCCGCCGCTTGATCGTCGCCCCCACTCCGTTAGCGGCGTCCATCAGCTCTCCGGCGAGCTTCTCCTGCATACTCTTCCCAGATCTGGCCCTGGCGTAACGTACGATCCAGCGCCGGGCCAGCGCCGAGCGCCGTTCGGGCTTGATCTCGACCGGCACCTGGTAGGTGGCGCCGCCGATCCGGCGGGGCTTGACCTCGAGCACCGGGGTGGCGTTCTTCAGCGCCGAGTCGAAGACCTCGATCGGGTCCTTCTTGGCCACCTTGCGGATGCGGTCCAGCGAGCCGTAGACGACCCGCTCGGCGGTGCTCCGCTTGCCCCGCTGCATCACGACGTTGACGAACTTGGCTACGCCCTCGTGTGTGTACACGGGGTCGGGCAGGACGACACGCTTTTGAATTCGGGCGCGTCTCGGCACGGCTAGGCCTTCTTCGCCTTCTCGCGCTTGGCGCCGTACTTCGAGCGCCCCTGCTTGCGCCCCTTGGCGCCGGCCGTGTCGAGGGTACCGCGGACCACGTGGTAGCGGACGCCGGGGAGGTCCTTGACGCGGCCGCCGCGGATGAGGACCACCGAGTGCTCCTGGAGGTTGTGGCCGATCCCGGGGATATAAGCGGTGACCTCCTGGCGGGAGGTGAGCCGGACGCGGGCGACCTTTCGCAGCGCCGAGTTCGGCTTCTTGGGCGTCGTCGTGTAGACGCGCACGCAGACGCCCCGCCGCTGCGGGGAGCCTTGCAGCGCCGGTGCCTTCGTCTTCTTCACCAGCGGCTTGCGGCCGTATCGGATCAGTTGTGAGATCGTAGGCATGGTTTAACCAAACGCCTTTTTAGGGCGCGAACGGGTATTGTACGGCCGATTCGACTCGGCTGTCAAATTCATGTCGAGGGCGGTCACGCGGCCGCGATCGAGAACTCGCTCTCGGGTGCAACGACTGCCGGGAGTGCCCGCCGGAGGACCTGCCCGGCCAGCATCAGCTCGACGGCCAGCAACAGGTAGGTCGGCTGAGAAAACCGATTGGCGAAGAGGAAGGCGAAGAAGGCGGTCCCCATCAGGAGCACGGCATCGCCGAACAGCCGGTGGTGTCGCAGCCAACGCCAGCCGACGAGCCAGGCCGCGAACACTAGCGGGAGTTGGATGAGCAGGAATGGGAAGGCGTCGCGAGATCCGCGGATGATGCCGGCGTTGAGCAGCAGAGCCGACAGCCCAATCCCCTGGATCGGATAGGTCCCCGACCCGCCGCCAAAGTTGAACAGGATGGTGTCGGCGACGAAGGCGTGGGCATTCCAGATCAGGAAGGGAACGAACAGCACGGCGACAACCGCGCCGGCCAAGCCAGCGGCTTTGAAGAACGCGCGGCGGTCGATACCCTGAGCGATCGCGTACACCGCAAGGACCGGGACCGCAACCAATGCCGTTTGCTTGGTGGCGATCGCAAGGCCGAGCAGCACGCCGGCGATCAGCCAACGGCGCCGACCGATCGCGAGCGTCGCGGCGAGCAGCAGCGCCACCATCGGCAGGTCGTTGTCGCCCAGCACCGCCAGCAGGCTGTGACCCGGGATGAGAAAGAAGGCGATGGCCGCCATCCGACCGACCGGCCCGGGGGCAAGCCGGCACAGCAACACCCAGATGGCGACCGCCGCGATCAGGAGCCACACCCGCTCGTCCCACCAGCCGAGTATGGAGTGAAACGCGGCCTGGAGTGGCAGCGGCAGCACCACCGTCCCGGGCCAGTAGTCGAGGTGATGCAGCGCCGGATTGGGGAACGGCTGGCCCCAGGGGGCGCGCTCCATCCCGGTGCCGTCGTAGTTGAAACCGTAGGGGTCGACGCCCCGCATCAGCGCGTCACGCGACAGCTGCATCTGGTAGGCGCCGTCGCCGATGAGCGCCATCGCGGACGGGACGAGATGCCAGCGCACGATGCCACCGACGATGGGCAGCGCGTAGAGCACGCCGACCGCCAGCGCGGCGCCAACGGCGGCGAGGCGGGGGCTCGTGATGACGATCGCCAGGGCGCCAATCAGCGCTGCCAGGCATGCGAGCCTGACCCATCCCGGCAAGGCCCAGGTGTTGGCGATCTGCCAGTCGACCGCCGCGGTGGGGATCCCCAGCAGGATCAGTAGTAGCGCCTCGCCGCGACGTACGAGCACTCCAGTACAACGACCGATTGGCCCGGTGGCCTGCTAGCCTGACATAGTCGCCACCAATTCGGGAGGGAGCCAATGCCACGTCGACTGGAGCCGCAAGACCTCTATGCCATCAAGCTGGTCGAGGATCCGCAGATCACGCCGGACGGGGAGCGGATCGCCTACGTGGTCGCCGAGATCGATCGGGAGACCTATGAGTATCACCGCTCGATCTGGGTGGCCGATGCTGCCGGCGACCGCAAGCCGCGCCGCTATACTGCAGGCGACAACGACAGCAGCCCGCGGTGGTCGCCGGACGGCCGCTCACTGGCCTTCGTCCGTGGTCCGGCCGGCGAGGTCAAACCCAAGAACAAAGAGGAACGCGTTCGCGGCGTGGGAAAGCCGCAACTGTGGGTCCTACCGGCCGATGGCGGCGAAGCCCATCAGCTGACCTGGCTCCGGGACGGCGCCGGCGAGCCCACCTGGTCACCGGATGGCGCCACGATCATCTTTTCGGCGGACGTCGGTCACCCTGACGATACGGAGGCGGCGGACGCCCAGCTCACGGAGAAGCGAGTGCCGGCGGTGCGTAGCATCGACCGGCTCTGGAATCGGCTCGACGGCAAAGGCTGGATCTACGAACGCCGATCACATCTCTTTCGGATTCCCAGCGGCGGTGGCGATCCCGAGCAGCTCACCGACGGCGACTGGGATGACGGCTCGCCCGAGATCTCACCGGACGGGCACCGGGTCGCCTTCACGTCGGATCGAACAGCGGAACGCTGGAACTGGCCGGCCAACGACATCTGGGTGCTGGATCTTCGATCCAAGCGGCTCACCAGGATGACGGACGAAACGGTTTACGCCGGACCTCCGGCCTGGTCCCCGGATGGACGGCGGCTTGCCTTTGCGGCATCGCGACGTCGCAAGGAGGACGGCTACACGGACGTGATCGTCCTCGACGTCGACAGCCCACAAACCGCCCGTCGGCTGACCGAAGATTTCCTGCCGACCTTCTACGACAGTGCGATCGATGACCAGCGTGTCGGCCACGGCGGGCACCTGTTCTGGTCGGCCGATGGCAACGAGATCTATTCGCAGGCAGCCGGACGCGGCTCCACGCTCGTCTACGCCGTCCCGTCGGAAGGCGGGACACCGCGTGCGATCGTCGAAGGGCGGCGACGGATCTACGCCCTGAGCATGGACCGCGATCGTCGCCGGATCGCGTTCGCCAGCTCCGACCTGGCGACGCCTGGCGACCTCTTCATGCACGACCCGGCCGGCGGCCGGCAAGATGCGCGGCTCACGGAACTGAACGCGTCGCTATTTCGCGATGTTGAACTGGCGGCCCCGGAGGAGTTTAGCTACAAGGGAGCGGACGGCTGGGACATCCAGGGATGGATCATGCGGCCGACCGCGGCAGCCGAGGCCCCGCCACCGGCGATCCTGGAGATCCACGGCGGGCCGATGGCGATGTACGGGTGGAGCTTCTTCTTCGAATTCCAGCTCCTTGCCGCCCACGGCTACGCGGTGGTGTTCACCAATCCCCGTGGCAGCACCGGCTATGGCCGTGCCTTCTCGGCGGCGGTCAACAGCGACTGGGGCGGCAAAGATTTTCAGGACATCATGGCCGGACTGGACACCGCGGTCTTGAAGGGCTGGGTCGATCCCGACCGCCTCGGCATCGGCGGCGGCAGCTACGGCGGCTACATGACGAACTGGATCATCGGACACACCGATCGGTTCAAGGCGGCCGTCACGATGCGCTGCGTGAGCAACCTGGCATCGATCTTTGGGACCGGCGACCTCGACTGGATCCTGACTATCGACACGATGGACGCCGTGCCGTGGAAGGACCTGGACCGCCTGATGGAGCGCTCGCCGATCACCTATGTGGAGAAGATCACGACGCCGTTGCTCATCCTCCACAGCGATCGCGACCTGCGCTGCCCAATTTCCGAGGGTGAGCAAATGTTCACCGCGCTCAAGCTCCTGGGCCGCGAGGTCAAAATGGTCCGCTTCGAGGGCCAGTCCCATGACCTGTCGCGCAGCGGTCACCCCCGCTCGCGGGTGATCCGCCTGCGACATATCGTCGGCTGGTTCCTCCGACACGTCCCGACCCAGGTCGCCGGACGGCGAGAGCTAGCCAAGGCGGGCGCCGCCGGGGAGTGAAGCCCCGCCCTGACCCTCCCCCGCACGCGGGGGAGGGAAAAGTGGCGGCTCGATTGCGTTAGCTGCTGGCGGGGACGGGTTGCGGAAGCTCCGCGAACATCTTGAACGACTCCTCGCGTAGCTTCTGGTAGTAATCGAGGCCGGTCCCGGCGGGGATCAGCTTGCCGATGATCACGTTCTCCTTCAGGCCGCGCAGCCGGTCGACCTTGCCGGAGATGGCCGCCTCGGTCAGCACCCGGGTCGTTTCCTGGAAGGATGCCGCCGACAGCCAGCTCGCCGTGTTCAGCGCGGCCTTGATCAGGCCGAGCAGGACGGTCTGCGCCACCGCCGGGTCGCCGCCTTCCGCCAGCGCTTTCGCGTTGGCTTCCTCGTACTCCCACTGGGAGACGATCTCGCCTGGCAGCAGGTCGGTGTCACCGGCCGTGTCGATCCGGACCTTCCGCATCATCTGCCGGATGATCACCTCGATGTGCTTGTCGTTGATGTCGACGCCCTGTGAGCGATAGACCTTCTGGACTTCGTCGACCAGGTAGGTCTGCACCGCCTCGCGGCCCAGAATGTGCAGCAGCTCCTGCGGGCTGATCGAGCCCTCGGTGATCTGCTGGCCGGCCTTGATCTTCTGGCCGCTCGTAACGTTGACCCGAGAGCCGTGCGGGATCGCGTACTCGCGTGATTCCTCGTCCATGCTGCGGATCACGATCTGGTTGCGCTCGACGCGGGCGACACCGGAGGCCCGTGACGTGATGAGCTTCTCCTGGCCGTCCTCGCCGGCGCCCCTGGCGATCTCCTGGCCTTCCTGAACGGTCGCGCCAGATTCGACCAGCGGCTGCATCTGGCCGGTCAAGACATACGGGATGTCGTAGATGTCGCGCGAGGTCACCTTGACCTTGCGGGCGGTCTCGGTGCGGACGATCTCCACCTCGCCGTCGATCTCGGAGATGATCGCCTTGCCCTTCGGGATGCGGGCCTCGAACAGCTCCTCGACGCGGGGCAGACCCTGCGTGATGTCGGTGCCGGCGACGCCGCCGGTATGGAACGTACGCATCGTCAGCTGCGTGCCGGGCTCGCCGATCGACTGGGCGGCGATCACGCCGACCGCCTCACCGATCTCGACCAGCTTGCCGGTGGCCAGGTTGCGGCCGTAGCACAGCCGGCAGACGCCCTCGCGCGCCTGGCAGGTCAGCACCGAACGGACTTTCACCTGGCTGACCCCCGCCTGGATCAGGTGGCGCGCCTGGATGTCGGTGATCTCGGCGCCCTCCTTGACCAGCGTCTCCTGGGTCTTCGGATCCAGGATGTCGGCCGCCGCGACGCGTCCCGCGATCCGCTCGAACAGCGGCTCGGTGAGCGCCCGCTCCTCCGAAATGTCGGTCACCCAGACACCGGACGTCGTGCCACAGTCCTCGATCCGGACGATCACGTCCTGGGCCACATCGACGAGGCGTCGAGTCAGATAGCCGGAGTCGGCGGTGCGGAGCGCCGTGTCCGCCAGACCCTTGCGGGCGCCGTGGGTCGAGATGAAGTACTCGAGCACGGTCAGCCCTTCCGAGAAGTTCGCCTTGATCGGCAGGTCGATGATCCGGCCCGTCGGGTCGGCCATCAGGCCGCGCATACCCGCCAGCTGCCGGATCTGCTGGATATTGCCTCGGGCGCCGGAGTTGGCCATCATGAAGACCGGGTGAAGGGCATCGAAGCTCTTCATGGTCGCGGCCGTGACTTCGTCGGTGGCCTCGGTCCAGAGGTCGACGGTCTGGGTGTAGCGCTCGTCGTCGGTAATCAGGCCGCGCTTGAACTGCTGGTCGATGTCGCCGAGCTTCTTCTCGGCGCCCGCCAGGATGGCGGCCTTGCCGGCCGGGGTCTTGATGTCCATCGCGGAGATCGTGATGCCGGCCTTCGTCGCGTAGGCGAAGCCCAGCCGCTTGATGTCGTTGGCGGTGCGGGCCGTCAACTCGTTGCCATGGAGGCGGAAGCACTCGGCGACAATCGCCCGCAGCGTCTTCTTGTCGAAGACGCGGTTCTGGTACGTCATCGCCTCGCCGTGGCCCTCGGCCGGCTGGACGCCGATCGGGAGCACGGTATTGAACAGCACCCGGCCCGGCGAGGTCCGGACCAGCTGGCCGTCGATGCGGACGCGCACCTCCTGCTGGACGTGAACCCGCTTGTTGTCCAGCGCCAGCAGCACTTCCTCGGCGGTGCCGTAGGTGGGCAGCTCCTGGTCCTTGAGGTCGGGCGTGGCCTTGATCATCGTCAGGTAGTAGGTGCCCAGCACGATGTCCTGGGTCGGGCTGATGACCGGGTGGCCATCCGACGCCGAGAGGATGTTGTTGGACGACATCATGAGGTTCTTCGCCTCGGCGATGGCGCCGCTGAACAGCGGCACGTGTACCGCCATCTGGTCGCCGTCGAAGTCGGCGTTGAACGCGGTGCAGACCAGCGGGTGGATCTGGATCGCCGAGCCTTCGACCAGCACCGGCATGAACGCCTGGATGCCGAGACGGTGCAGCGTCGGAGCGCGGTTGAGGAGCACCGGATGCTCCTTGATCACCTCGTCGAGCACGTCCCACACCTCGGGCCGGACGCGCTCCACCATCCGCTTCGCCGATTTGATGTTCTGGGTGTAGCCCTTGCTCACCAGCTCGCGCATGACGAACGGCTTGAAGAGCTCGAGCGCCATCTTCTTCGGCAGCCCGCACTCGTGCAGCTTCAGCTCGGGACCGACCACGATCACGGAGCGGCCTGAGTAGTCGACGCGCTTGCCGAGCAGGTTCTGGCGGAAACGGCCCTGCTTGCCCTTGAGCATGTCGGACAGCGACTTCAGCTTGCGGTTGCCGGTACCGGTGATCGCCCGGCCGCGGCGGCCGTTGTCGATCAAGGCATCGACGGCTTCCTGCAGCATCCGCTTCTCGTTGCGCACGATGATCTCAGGCGCGCCGAGCTCGAGGAGCCGCTTCAGCCGGTTGTTGCGGTTGATGACTCGGCGATAGAGGTCGTTGAGGTCAGAGGTCGCGAACCGACCGCCGTCCAGCTGTACCATGGGGCGCAGCTCCGGCGGAATCACCGGCAGCACGTCCAGGATCATCCAGGTGGCGGATGCCCCCGACTTGCGGAAAGCTTCGACCACCTTGAGTCGCTTGATCGCCTTCTGCCGCTTCTGGCCGGAGGTCGACTTCGACTCCTCGCGGAGGATGGCCGCCTCCTGGAGCAGGTCAATGCGAGCGAGCAGATCATGGATCGCCTGCGCGCCGATGCCCGCCTTGAAGACCTTGCCGAACTTCTCGGTGAACTCGCGGAACTCCTGGTCGGAGAGCAACTGCTTGACGAAGAGCGATTCGAGCTGCGTCTTGGACGACTCGATATCGCCCGAGAGGCCCTCGGTGTCCTTCTTCAGGCGATCGTTGAGCTCACCCGACTTCTTCTCGAAGTCTTCGCGCCACTTGGCGATCTCTTCGTCGGACTTGCCCTTCAGCTCCTGCTGGCGCTTCTTGGTGGCGGCCTGCACCTGGTCGATCTTCTTCTCGACCTGCTTGGGCAGCTCGCGGGCGAGCTTGTCCTCGAACACGGTGCCCTTCTCGATGATGACTTCGGCGTCATCACCCTCGCCGATGGTGAAGTTCGTCGCCGCCTTCTTGCCCTTCTGTGCCTTGATCTTGTCGACCAGCTCTTTCGCACGCGAGGTCATGGCGTCGACCGTCTCGTCGAGCGACTCCTCCAGCGCCTTGATCTTGGCCTTGGTGTCCTCTTGCTTGGCCTTGACCCGCTGGTCGAGCTCTTCCTTCAGCTCCTTGACCGCGGTGTCGCGCTCCTCCTGGAGCTTGATGACCCGGTCGTTGTGCTGCGGGGAAGACTTGGACAGGTACTCCTTGCGCGCCTCCTCATCGATGTTCGTGACGATGTAGTTGGCGAAGTAGAGGACCTTCTCCAGGTTACGGGGCGACATGTCGAGGAGCAGCCCCATCCGGGATGGGATGCCCTTGAAATACCAGACGTGGCTGACCGGCGAGGCCAGCTTGATGTGCCCCATCCGCTCGCGCCGGACCTTCGATCGGGTGACCTCGACCCCGCACTTGTCGCAGATGATCCCCTTGTACCGGTAGCGCTTGTACTTGCCGCAATGGCATTCCCAGTCCCGCTGCGGACCGAAGATCCGCTCGCAGAACAGGCCGTCACGCTCCGGCTTGAGCGTCCGGTAGTTGATCGTCTCCGGCTTGGTCACCTCGCCATGCGACCACGAGAGGATCGTCTCCGGCGAGGCCAGGGAGAGCTTCAGCGCGTCGAAATTTTCCAGTTTCAGTGTCATTGACTACCTCAAAGAATCCAGGGGATTTTGCGCGGCGCGGGGCGCGCCGGTCGCCCATTGGTCCGACTCATCGATCTCATCGCGCTCGAGGTTGATGCCAAGATCGAGTGGCATCTCGCTCATGTCGTCTTCGGACAGGATCACCTGCTTCTCGCCGTCGGACTGGATCTCGACGCCCAGCGCCAGGCCCTCGAGCTCCTTCACCAGCACCCGGAACGACTCCGGGATGCCGGCCTCCAGCGTGTTCTCGCCCTTGACGATCGCTTCGTAGGCCTTGACCCGGCCCACGATGTCGTCGGACTTCACCGTCAGGATCTCCTGCAGGATGTGCGAGGCACCGTAGGCTTCGAGCGCCCAGACCTCCATCTCGCCAAATCGCTGGCCGCCGAACTGCGCCTTGCCGCCCAGCGGCTGCTGGGTGACCAGTGAGTAGGGGCCCGTCGACCGGGCGTGGATCTTGTCCTCGACCAGGTGGGCCAGCTTCAACATATAGATGTAGCCGACTGTGACCTCGTGGTCGAACGCCTCGCCGGTTCGGCCGTCGCGAAGCGTGATCTTGCCCGACTCCGGCAGCCCTGCGCGAACCAGCTCGGACTCGATCTTCTCCTCCGACGCGCCGTCGAACACCGGCGTCGCGACCTTCAACCCGAGCGCGTGCGCCGCCCAGCCCAGATGCGTCTCGAGCACCTGGCCCAGGTTCATCCGGCTCGGCACACCGAGCGGGTTCAACACCAGCTCGACCGGCGTGCCATCGGGCAGGTACGGCATGTCCTCGCTCGGAAGAATCCGCGCGATGACGCCCTTGTTCCCGTGCCGGCCGGCCATCTTGTCGCCCTGCGCGATCTTGCGCTTCTGGGCCACATACACTCGCACCAGCTGGTTGACGCCGGGTGCCAGCTCGTCCTTGGTCTCGCGGCTGAAGATCTTGACATCGACCACGATGCCGCGCTCCCCGTGCGGAACGCGCAAGGACGAATCGCGCACCTCGCGTGCCTTCTCACCGAAGATCGCGCGCAGCAGACGCTCCTCAGCGCTGAGCTCTGACTCGCCCTTCGGCGTGATCTTCCCCACCAGGATGTCGCCCGGGTGAACCTCGGCGCCGATATAGACGATGCCGCGCTCGTCGAGGTTCTTCAGCGTCTCATCGCTGACGTTCGGGATGTCGCGGGTGATCTCCTCCGGGCCCAGCTTGGTGTCGCGGGCCTCGATCTCGTACTCCTCGATATGAATCGAGGTGTACTTGTCCTCGCGGACGATCGACTCAGAGATCAGGATCGCGTCTTCGTAGTTGTATCCCTCCCAGGGCATGAACGCCACCAGGATGTTGCGGCCGAGCGCCAGCTCACCTTCCGAGGTGGCGGGACCGTCCGCCAGCGTCGCGCCGGCGTCGACATGCACGCCGGCCTTGACGATGACCCGCTGCGAGAGGCAGGTCCCCTGGTTCGAGCGCTCGAATTTATGGACCGGGTACCACTGCTCCTCCGAGCCGTCGTCGGGCTTGAGCAGGATCCCCAGTTCGCGCTTGAAGCTGTCGAGTTTCGCCGCCGGCGAATCGGCGGGTGGCGGGGCGGCGCAGGAGACGACGGTCCCGGCGCTCTTCGCGATGATCAACTCGCCCGAGTCCTTCGCGGCCGCCGACTCCATGCCGGTGCCGACGATGGGCGCCTCGGTGACGACCAGCGGCACCGCCTGGCGCTGCATGTTCGAGCCCATCAGGGCCCGGTTCGCGTCGTCGTGCTCGAGGAACGGGATCAGCGCGGTCGCGACGGAAACCGTCTGCTTCGGTGAAACGTCCATGTACTCGATGCGGTTGACGTCCGCAACCAGGAACAGGTTCTTGGTACGGGCTGTCGTCCGCTCCTCGAGGAACTGACTGTCCTCATCGATCGGCGCATTGGCCTGCGCCACGATGTAATGGTCCTCTTCGTCGGCCGAGAGGAACTGCACCTCGTCCGAGACCCAGGGCTTGATCGCGATGTCGCCGGTCCTGGCCTTGATCAGCGCGTCGACGACGTCGCGATCGAGGCGATCGCCCTTCTTGGCGAGCTTGTTCTTCCGGTTGGTCGGGTCGAGCACGTCATCACGCAGCGTCCGGCCCACCAGCTTGTCGCGGTGAGCCTTGTCGGCCGGCATCGTGCTGAAGACCCGGCGGAAGGGCGTCTCGATGAAGCCGTACCCGTTGACCCGGGCGAAAGTCGCCAGTGACCCCATCAGGCCGATGTTCGGACCTTCCGGCGTCTCGATCGGGCAGATGCGGCCGTAGTGCGAATGGTGAACGTCGCGGACATCGAATCCGGCGCGCTCGCGCGACAACCCACCGGGGCCCAACGCCGACAGCCGGCGCTTGTGCGTGAGCTCGGCCAGCGGATTGGTCTGATCCATGAACTGGGACAGCTGGCTCGATCCGAAGAACTCCTTGATCGCCGCCACCACCGGCCGCGCATTGATCAAACTCGCCGCGGTCACGGTGGCCGCGTCGCAGATCGTCATGCGCTCCTTGATGATGCGCTCCATCCGGATCAAGCCCATGCGGAACTGGTTCTGCAGCAGCTCGCCGACGGCCCGCACCCGACGGTTGCCGAGGTGGTCGATGTCATCCGGCTCGCCGGTGCCGTTGTTCAGCTCGATCAGCTTGCGGATGATCGCGATGAAGTCGTCGTTCGAGAGGGTGCGGATATTCATGTCCGTCCCCAGCCCGAGCCGGCGGTTCAACTTGAAGCGGCCGACCTTCGAGAGGTCGAAGCGGCGCGGGTTGAAGAAGAGGGCCGTCATCAGCGCCCGTGCGTTGTCGACGGTCGGCGGGTCGCCCGGCCGGATCTTCTTGTACATCTCGACCAGGGCGTCGTTGACGTCCGTCGAGGAGTCCTTCTCCAGCGTCGACTGGATGAATTTGTGCTCACCATTGCTGTCGACGTCGGCGAACAGCGCCTTGATCTCGTTGTTGCTGCCGTAGCCGAGCGCGCGCACCAGCGTGGTGACCGGGATCTTCCGCTTGCGGTCGATCTTGACCGTCAGCACGTCCTTGCCCGAGGTCTCGATCTCGAGCCAGGCGCCCCGATTCGGGATCAGCTTGGCGGCGTAGAGCATCCGGCCCGACGCCCGGTCCTCGCTGCTCGTGAAGTAGATGCCCGGCGAACGGACCAGCTGGGAAACGACCACCCGCTCGGTGCCGTTGACGATGAAGGTGCCTTCCTCGGTCATGATCGGGAAGTCGCCCATGAAGACTTCCGATTCCTTGATCTCGCCGGCGTTCTCGCCCGTCCGGATCGTGAGCCGGGTGTTGATGCGCAGCGGCGCCGCGAACGTCATGTCGCGGTTGCGGCACTCTTCCTTGTCGAACTTCGGCTGGCCGAACTCGTAGTCCAGGAACTTGAGCTCGTAGTTCTTGCCGGTGTAGTCGGTGATCGGGTTGATCTCTTCGAACAGCTCTCGCAGACCCTCACGCTTGAACCAGCTGAAGGATCGGATCTGGGTCTCGATCAGGTCGGCGACCGGGAGCATTTCCGGGATCTTGCCGTAGCTGACGCGAGAGCCGTTAGAGGAAGGTTGAATCATGGACTCTCCTTTCAGATGAAGCAGGAAAAAATGGTGGGCAGGCAGACTGTGCTAGGGACGCGGAAAAGCAACCCTGGAAGCACCGAACGGCAATAGTACCATCAGGGTACCCAGGCTGTCAAGCGCGCAAACATCTTTGCCGCGAAACCGGTACAGCTTCGCGAGCGAGCCCAGGGCGGGTTCCCCGGGGTTTGGGAATACGGTCAGGTCGCCGATCGGAACGCTGTCAGACTAATCGCCCGTCAGTCTAGCACTCCCGCCCTCCGAGGGGAAGAGTTTGCCCCGATTTGGGGCCTTTCGAGCCGCGCCGGCGACCTACGGCTGGAACGGGGTGGAGGGCTGCTGGATGCCGAACTGGGACAGGCCCGGAATCGGGATCCCCATCACGAAGGAGACGAACGCCAGGATCCCGGCCAGGACGACGACGAAGAAGAGCATCCAGCGGAGCATTGGTCCCTCTCTCCCAGAAGAGCAACGGCCGCAGCCCGCCAACCTTAGGTAAGCGGGAAGGTCTAAATCCCGGCTATAACGAGCCGATGTACACCTCGTTGGCGCTGGTCGTACTGGCCGGGCTGCTGGGCACCTTGCTGGCGGCCGGCAGGCGGCCGCGGGTCCCGGTGCTGGTTGGCGAGCTCGTCGGCGGGATCCTGCTGGGCCGAACCGGCCTGCATTGGATCGATCCGGCGTCGCAACCCTTCCCGGTGTTCGCCTCGCTCGGGTTCGCGATGCTCATGCTCGAATCCGGCACCGAGATCGATATCGGCTCGAGGCTGCTGCGCGATGTCGCGGTTCGCGCCGGACTGGCCTTCCTGGCGACCCTCCTCCTGGCCGTCCCAGCGGGCCTTGTGATCGGCGCCTCCATCGGCCCGACCTACACCGCGCTCTTCGTCGTCCTGATCGCCGGCAGCTCGGCCGCCGTCGCGCTGCCCACCATCCGGGAGCAGCGGCTGACCGGGACCGCCGTCACGCTGGTCATTGCCTGGATCGCGTTCGCCGACGCGGTCACCGCACTCCTGATGCCCCTGACGTTGACCGGCGCCCGCCAGATCCCGCTGGCGCTCCTGGGCGACGGTCTGATCGTGGTCGCCGCCGCACTGACCATCGTGCTGGGGCGCCGTCTCTTTGGCACCGGCCTCGCCCAGGAGGCCAGACGCCTATCGAAGCAGCGCCATTGGGCCTTGCGCCTTCGGCTTTCCGTCCTCATGCTGCTCCTCCTGGGTGCGATCGCCGAGCACACCGGCGCCAGCCTGCTAGTGGCGGGCTTCGCCGCCGGAATCGTGCTCCGCCAATTCCGCGAGCCGCACCGTCTGGCGCTCGAGCTCACGGGGCTGGCGACCGGCTTCTTTGTGCCCGCCTTTTTCGTGCTGCTGGGCGCGACGCTCGACCTGAAGGGGTTGGTTTCTTCGCCCTCGGCCATCGCGCTGGCACTGGCCATGGCCGCCGCCGCTACGCTCGCACACACGCTGGTGGCACTGGTCGCGGGGAAACAACAACGCCTGGCGTCAGGGCTGCTGGCCTCGGCCCAGCTGGGCCTCCCCGCGGCGGCCGCGGCGCTCGGCCTCGCAACCGGGGCGCTACGTCCCCCGATCGCCGCCGCCCTGGTCGCGGGCGGGCTGCTGACGTTGATTCCCGCGACCGCGGGCGCGATCCTGATGGCCGGCGCGGTCCCCGCCACCGGCGATCCGGGGACGGCAGTGTAGGCTCGCAGGCATGGCGCCGAAGGTGACCGAAAACTGGGCCGAGAAACCGGACGACTAGGACTATCCCGCCGCCGAGGATTACCTCAGTTTGCTGATGCGGCCCGCAACGGCCAAGCGGCTGGTGGGCCGCCTGCGCACGGCCGCCATCGCGCACCGAAAGGCGAAGGACTTATTGCGCGCGAGTCGGTTACCGGTGCTTCCTCCCGAAAACTTTCACGTCGCCAAGGATCTCAAGAAGGTCAGGGCGGGAAAGAAGCTCTCCCCGGTGCTGCTGGTTCGCGGTCGCGTTGGGGAGGCCGAGGTTCCCCTGACGGTCGCCGACGGCTACCACCGGATCTGCGCCAGCTATCACCTCGACGAGGACGCGGACATTCCCTGCCGGATCGTCGAGCCTTAGATCCAGCCGCGCCGGCGGTAGTAGAAGAGCTGGAAGATCGTCGTCACGGCCATGACCCCGACCGCCAGCACCCAGAACGTCCAGCTCGGCATGATGTGCGCGACCAGCCAGGCGAAGTTCATGCCGAAAAACCCGGTGAGGAAGGTCAGCGGCAGAAAGAGCGTGGCGAAGACGGTCAGGCGGGTGATCCGCAGGTTCAGCCGGTTCGACACGGTTGAGAGGTAGACGTCCATCGCCGTGCTCAGCAGGTCGCGGAGCGAGTCGACCGTCTCGTACTGCCGGACCAGGTGGTCGTAGACGTCGCGGTAGTAGATCGTCATCTCCTGGTCGCCCACTTCGCCGACGGCGCGGGTCGTCAGTCGCTGGAAGACGTCCCGCTGGGCGCCGAGCACCTTGCGGAGGTCGACCACGGCCCGCTTCAGGTCCGATAGCTCGCTCAACGCCGCCGTATCCGGCCGCTGAATGATGCCGTCTTCCACCTCATCGGTCGCGTCATCCAGCTTTTCGAGCACCGGGAAGAGCGCGTCAACCAGCTGATCGACCACGAGGTAGAAGAGGTACGGCAGGCTGCGGTGAGCCAGGTCAGGGTTGGCCTTGATCCGCTCCCGCAACCGGTCGAGCGGGTCGGACGGCTCCGTGTGCACGCTGACCAGATAGTGGGACGACAGGTACAGGTGGTGTTCTCGGATCTGTACCCGCGATCCATCGAGCTCTGCTGTAAAGAGGACGACGAAGGCGTAGCCGGGGTATTCCTCGACCTTCGGCCGCTGGTTCTGGTGGCGGATGTCCTCGAGCGTCAGCTGGTGAAACTTGAAGGTGTTCTCGAGCAGCGCAAAGTCGGAGTCGTCCGGGTTCTCGATGTCGAGCCAGAATCCCTGTTTGCCCTCACGCAGACACGCGGCGATCTGATCAGGAACCGGTTCGGACAGCGGACCCTGGGCGGCAATCAGGTAGCGGCTGATACTGACCCCCCAGCCCGATCCTCCCCCACGAGGGGGGAGGGAATTATCCGCCCGGCGGAGAGGCAGGACTCAGGCAACGTGCCTTACTTAATTTCGGCGCCGGCGCCCGCGTCCTTGAGCTTCTTCAGGACGCCTTCTGCCTCTTCGCGGTTGATGCCCTGCTTGACTGGCTTGGGAGCCTGATCGACCAGGTCCTTGGCTTCTTTCAAGCCGAGGCCAGTGATCTCGCGCACCACCTTGATCACGCCGATCTTGGCGTCGCCCGGCGAGGTGAGGACGACCTGGAACTCGGTCTGCTCGGCTTCCGGCGCGGCCGCAGCTGCTCCACCGCCGGCGGCCGGTGCCGCTGCCGCCGCCACCGGGGCGGCTGCCGTGACACCGAACTCGTTCTCGATCGCCTTGATGGCGTTCATCACGTCCACCACGGTCCATTCCTTCAATGCAGAGACGAAATCGTCGACGCTGACTTTTGCCACTGGTTCCTCCTAACTTGCAGCCGGCGCCGGGGCCGGCGACTCTGATTCTTTCTTGATCCGAACGGCATCGAGGGTGCGCGCGAGCTTTGACATGGGGGCCTGTAACACGCTGGCGAGGCTGCTGAGCGGTGCCTGCATGGCGCCCAGCAACCGGCTGAGCAGCACGTCACGCGAGGGCAGGTCGGCCAGCTCGGTAACGGCGTCCGCCTGGATCACGTGGCCTTCGAGCAATCCGCCCTTGATGACCATTTTCCGGTTCGCCCGGATATAGTCGTTGAGGATGCGGGCGGGCGCCGAGACATCGTCCGCAGCGAAGAGCATCGCGATCGGCCCGACCAGCTCGGCGCTCAGCGGTTCGTAGCCGGCCGCCTTCGCGGCGCGGCGGGCCAGCGTGTTCTTCACGACCATCATCTCAATGTTGCCGTCGCGCAGCTTGCTGCGCAGGTCGCGCATCTGGCCGACCGTCATCCCGCGGTAGTCGGCGAGCACGGCCGTCGACGAGGCCTTGAGCCGGCTCGTAATCTCCGCCACCGTGGCGGCCTTCTCTGCCTTCTTATCGACTTTCTCTTGCTTTTTGGTCGCGGTTGCCAATAAAAAACCTCCTTCGCTCATCAGGCGAGGAGGCCGTTGTCGCATCCTGCTCGCCTGCGCTGGACATTAAGCCGGCTACCCGGCACCAGCGGTCTTCGGCTATTCAATTCACGCGGTTCCCACGCCGGGGCCGCTTACTGTCGCGGAGCGAGAGTATATCAGGCGCCGTTCTTTACTGCCTGCAGGGCGCCACGAATCAGCTCTTTTACCGCGGGCGCGCCCGCCGCCTGCGGCGAGGTCAACTTGACGTGACGGATAGCTTTGCCATCGCCCTCGAGCAACCCCTCCGGGTCGGGCAGGTCGGCGCCGTGGGCCAGACCGAGGTTGACCCGCTCGCGCTGCGGCGAGATCGCGGCGAAGACGGCCTTCATGTCGGCCCCGGCGCCGTACTGGATGACCTTCCAACCGGGGTAGACCTTCTCGGTTGCACCTGGCAACACGGAGAGAATGGTCTCGCGCGCCTTGACGACGATCTCCCGGACCAGGGGCGTGTACCCCTTGAGGAAGGTGTCGACCGCGGGATCGCCCGTCTTGACGTTAGCCACGCTTCGCTCCGAGGCTAGCTCATGCGGCCGGCAGCGGCCGGATCGACGGGCACGCTCGGCCCGATCGTCGGCGAGAGATAGACGGACTTCAAGTACTGGCCCTTCGCCGAGCTCGGCTTGGCGCGGACGACCGCGTCCATGAGCGCGACGAAGTTGTCCTTGAGCTGCGCCTCGCTGTAGGAGGCCTTGCCGATGTTCGTGTGGATGATGCCAGTCTTGTCGACGCGGTATTCGATCCGGCCGCCCTGGATGTCCTTGACGGCCCTCGCGATATCGAACGTCACCGTCCCGGCGCGTGGGTTGGGCATCAGGCCGCGAGGCCCCAGGATCTTGCCGAGGCGGCCAACCTGGCCCATCATGTCCGGCGTGGCAAGGGCGACGTCGAAGTCGAGCCAGCCCTCCTGGATTTTCTTGACCAGGTCGTCGGCGCCGACGTAATCGGCCCCCGACTCAGTGGCCTCGCGCGCCTTTTCACCGGTGGCGAACACCAGTACGCGGCGCTTCTTGCCGGTGCCGTGGGGCAGTACCACCGAACCGCGCACCATCTGGTCGGCGTGGCGCGGGTCCACCCCCAGCCGTAGGTGTGCCTCGATCGAACCGTCGAACTTCGAGGTCGAGCTCTTGAGGACCAGGCGCACGGCCTCATCTGGCGCGTACTGCTCGGTGCGCTCGATCGCCTTGGCCGCCTCCTTGTATTTCTTACCCCGCGCCTTTGGCATCAGGCCGACACCTCGATGCCCAGCGAGCGGGCCGTGCCTTCGATCATCTTCATGGCCGCCTCGACGTCATAGGCGTTCAAGTCCTTGAGCTTCAGCTGCGCGATCTCGCGCACCTGCTGCCGGCTGACCTTTCCCACCGTCTCTTTGTTGGGCTTGGCCGAGCCCTTTTCCACGCCGGCCGCCTTCTTCAACAGGGCCGCGGCCGGTGGTGTCTTGGTGACGAACGTGAAGGTCCGATCCTCGAAAATCGTGATCTCGACCGGGATCACCTGGCCCGCCATCGAAGCAGTGCGGTCGTTGTAGGTCTTGACGAACTCCATGATGTTGACGCCGTGCGGGCCGAGCGCCGTCCCGACCGGCGGCGCGGGCGTGGCCTTCCCCGCCTCCATCTGGATCTTGACCATGGCCTTGACTTTCTTCTTTCCCATTACTTCAAGCGCTCCACCTGGAGCAGGTCGAGCTCGACCGGCGTCTCCCGGCCGAACATGTTGACCAGCACCTTGAGCTTGCCCTTGTCAGCGTTGATCTCGTCCACCTTGCCGTGGAAGTCCGAGAAGGGGCCATCGATGACGCGGACGTTCTCGCCAACCTGGTACTCGACGCGCACCTTGGGGGCCTCGGCCTTGATCTGCTTTTGAATGGACTTGATCTCTTTCTCTTGCAGCGGCACCGGCTTGTTGCCCGAGCCCACGAAGCTGGTGACGCCTGGGGTGTTTCGCACCACGTACCACGACTCGTCCGACATGATCATGTTGACCAGGATGTAGCCGGGGAACGTTCGCTTCGCCACATGGCGGCGCTGGCCATCCTTGATCTCGATGACGTCTTCCGTCGGGACCAGCACTTCGAAGATCCGATCGTGCATGTCCATCGAGTCGACGCGCTTCATCAGGTTGTTGCGCACCTTCTCCTCGTGACCGGAGTAGGCGTGCACCACATACCAGTGCGGCTCACCCTCGGCAGCGGCCGGCATGGCGGCCGCATCGACCGGCACTACCGCGGCGGGCGGTGCCGAGGGGGTCTCCGGCGGAGCCGGGTGGCCCTCGCCGACCCTGACACGGTCCCCGGTCCAGACCCGGCCGGCTTCAGCCGCCTCCTTGGGGGCTGGCCGGCGGCCCCGCGCCTTCGCCGGCGCGGCAGCGGACGAGTCCTTGGGGGTGCCGTTCTTAGGGGTGTTGTTCATCTTTGCCTCAGCCAATTTTGGGGAACTCCACTTTCACGAGAGTTTGCGTCAGGACGTAGTCGATCAAGCCAAGCATGATCGATACCACTACCACCGTGACGATCACGACAAACGTCATCGTCCGCAGCTCGGCCCAGCTCGGCCAGATGACCTTGCGGAGCTCGCCGACGATGTCCTCGAAATTCCGGACGAGGCCTCGGCGCTGGGTGGCGGGAGTCGGGCGTTGCACTCTATTCGACCTTGGTTCGGTGGGAACGGCCCTGGCCATGGTAGTTATACCTGAGTCTGGCAGGGGTGGAGCGACTCGAACGCCCGACCCGCGGTTTTGGAGACCGCTGCTCTACCAACTGAGCTACACCCCTGTGCCGGTCGGCGCCAACAGTATAAGAAGGTTGCGGCCACCCTACTTGGTTTCCTTGTGGGCGGTGTGTTTCCGACACCGGGGGCAGAACTTCTGGATCTCGAGCCGGTCGGGATCGTTCTTCTTGTTCTTGACGGTCGTATAGTTGCGTTCCTTGCAGGTCTGACACTGCAGGGTGATGGTCGAGGCTAGGGCAGGCATTGAATCTCCAGGGGAAAAAGGGCTCCAAACACAAAAAAGACCTAGCTGCTGCTAGGCAAGTTGAAATCATACCAGAGTTTGCCGCGGTCGTCAATCGCGTGATCGCCTAAGAGAGGGACCCCTCCCCACGGGGGAGGGGTCGGAACGCCTACCTTATATAAGTAAGGTATCGGCGGCTAGTACTGGACCACGACGGTGGTGCCCATCGGGGTCCAGCCCCACAGGAAAGACATCGGGCTGTATGGGACGTTGACGCAGCCGTGGGTCCCGTTGTAGAGGTTCGAGCCGGGGCCGTACCACGACCGCCACGGCGCGTCGTGAATGAAGTAGCCACCGCTGCGGAACTCCATGGCCCAGTTCGTCCAGGACGGCGGGTACCAGTAAGGGCTGCCGTAGCCCCAGGGCGAGATCATCTCGTAGGGCGAATACTTCGCGAAGATGCGGTAGACGCCCGGTGGGGTCGGCAGGGCCGGCCGACCGGTCGCCACGTAGGTGGTGAGGACAGGCGTCCCATCCTGGTAGGCCGTGAGCACCTGCCGCGACAGCGAGATCAAGATCAGCTTTCCCATGCCGGCGTTGTAGCTGAGCGGCTGCATCTGCTTGTAGTAGATGGCGCTGGCGAGGAGCTGCTTCTGCTGATACAGCTGGGACGAGAGCGAGTCGAAGGTTCCCTGATCGCCCGCTCCGTTGAGCTGCGCGGCCAGCGAGCTGATCGTCCCCGGAATGTTCCCGACCGAGGCTCCGATCGACTGCGCCGAGGCCAGCGTCGAGCGGGTGGCCGAGAGCTGGTTGAACGCGTTGCTCCGGCTGTCGAGCAGGCCCTGGATCGACGCCGCGGTTTGCTGCAGCTGGGCGAGGATTGGGGCGAACCCCTCTGCCCCGTGCACCGAGCCAAGCCCGGCGGTCGCCGCGGCGATCTGCGCCCGGAAGCCATCGAGGTTGAGCTGCGGATACTGGGTGGCGCTGGCCAGCAGCGTCTGCGCAGTCTGGGCCGCGGCATCGACCTGCGCCCGGGCCGTCCGGTAGGCGGCCATCCGCCCGCCAAGGATGGTGTTCTGCTGGCTCAGCACCGACGCCATCGCGTTGAGGCCATTCGGCGTCGGCGATTGCGCCGCATAGATCATGAAGCGTGAGGTACTCGTCTCCAAGCCGTCGATCGAAATTCCAGCGTTCTGGGCTTCGGCAATCGCCGCGTTCCAGCGATGGACCTGGCGCTGCAGCGCATCGCGGCTCTCGCTGATCTGCTCCTGATAGAGCGCCAGCAGGTCCGACTGCAGCAAGTTCAATTTGCCGAGTTTGTCGTGTTCGGCGATCGGTGCCTGCCACCAGGCCGACGGCTTGATCGCATGCACCTGGCTGTAGCGCCACATCATGGTGTCGGCGATCTGCTGCTCGAGGCCGCCCCGGACCGCACTGCTCAACGAATGGTTAAAGCTGAGCTCGGCTTGCCCGACGTCGCCCGCGAGGACGTTTTCGCTGGCCATTGCCGAGAGCGGAACAGCGGCCAACAGACCGCCAAGAACGCCGACGAACACCAAACGCCTCAGACCCCTCACCGAACGACACCCCTCTTTCGTTAGGCAGCGTCTGGGCCGGACCGCCCCTCAGGTCAACCGGCCGCTCGCTCTCGCCGATTGCCATAACGTTACGCCGGTCTGGAGGTCACGCCAAGTGGCAAAAGAGTTACGGCTGTCATCCAGCCGTAACTCTAAGAGCGCCCTTACTTTTCGATTGGGGCTGCGATCAGGCTCCCCCATTCGGTCCAGGAGCCGTCGTAGTTCCGGACATTGGGATAACCAAGGAGGTAGTAGAGGACAAACCAGCTATGCGAGGACCGCTCCCCGATCCGGCAATAAGCGATCACGCTCTTGTCCGCCGTCACGCCCTTCGACTCGTAGAGCGCGCGCAACTCGTCGGCCGATTTGAAGGTCCCGTCCTCACGCACGGCCTGTCCCCATGGGATATTCGCCGCGCTCGGGATATGGCCGCCGCGCTGCGCCCCTTCCTGCGGCAGGTTCTCCGGGGCCAATAGCTCGCCGCTGAACTCCTTCGGCGAGCGAACGTCCACCAAAGCGACGCCGGCCTTACCCAGCTCGGCGAGGACCTCGTCGCGCAGCGCCCTGATGCTCTTGACCGGCTGGCCGGCCTTGTAGCTGTTTGGCTTCATGGTCGGCGCTTCGGCCACCAGTTCGCGACCTTCGTCCTGCCATTTCTTCCGACCGCCATTCATGAGCCGGGCGTCCTTGTGGCCGTAGTACTTGAGGTTCCACAGAAACCAGGCGGCGAACCAGTTGTTGTTGTCGCCATAGACGATGACGGTGTCGTCGTTGCCAATCCCCTTCGACGAGAGCAGTTTCTCGAACTCATCTTTCGGCAGCAGGTCACGGATCGGACGGGCCTGAAGATCCTTGCGCCAGTCGAGGCCAATGGCGCCCTTGATATGCCCGGTGTCGTAAGCGGTGGTGTCGACGTCGACCTCGACGATCTTGACCTTCGGGTCGTTGAGATGGTCGGCCACCCACTGGGTGTCGACCAGGACCTCCGGGTGCGCGTAGCCGGCCTGCGCGATCTCGGCTGCGGTCTTGGCCATGTACTCCTCCTCCTTAAAGTTGACTAACTGGATTCACAAACTCAACAATATCGGGATCCGATTGTACGGGCGACAAGCAGGGACGGTCAAGCAGCGAACGGCAACAGCCCTGGTGCGATCGCAGGAAGGCTTCGGGCGAGGCGTTATTCGAGCCAGTCGAGATGAGCCAGGCAGCTGAATACGCGCCGGCCGAACCGGAACAGCAGGCTCCGCGGCAGGGACGCACCCGCCTACTCGTCGTACCCATTGGCATCGTCCTGTTGCTGCTCGGCATCCCTGGCGGGGCGTACGGCTTTGCCCAGAACGAGCTGACCCAGGCACAGGGTTCCGAAGCCGCCGGATCTTATCAGCAGGCGCTTAGTTCGTACGCGACTGTGGCGACCGTGGCCGGTAACCCGGTTGCCCGGCTGCTGCTCGGCGACCTCGCCGATCGGGCCCAGACCGGCACGGCCGAAACGCACTTCCTCTGGGGCGTGCAGCTCAAGCAGCAGGGCAAGTTTGACGACAGCGAGGCGCAGCTACGGGCGACCGTCTCAAAAGGCATCCCCGACTGGACCAGTCGGGGCAACGCCGTGCTGGCCGACCTGTTCATCGCCTGGGGCCAGGCACTGGTCGCCAAGCAAGAGTTCCAGGCCGGCATCGACAAGTACAAGCAGGTGAGCGCGTTCGACCCCACCGGCAACCTGTCGGCGTCAACCAACGCCGGGCTCGCCGCCGCCTATGCCGGCTATGCGCAGTGGTACACGCAACAGCAGCCGCCCGATTATGCGAACGCCCTGGTGTGGTACGAGAAACTCGTCAAGGATTTTCCCGACAGCCCCGACGCCAAGCAGGCCCAGGCATCGGCATTCCCCGAGACGCTCTATCAAGATGGGCTCGCCTTCGTTCAGCAGCTCAAATATCAGCAGGCGCGTGACGCCATGACGGAGCTGGTCCAGAATTACCCGAAGACCAGTTGGGCCACCCAGGCAAACGCTGCGCTCCATGCCAACCAGACGCTCACCGGTCAGCTCATCGTCAGCGACCAGAACCCAACGCCAGTGGCCAACCGCCTGGTTCGCATCGCGACGCATTACCAGATTGTTAAGGCGCACACCTATCAGGATTCCCCCCCAATCTACTCGACCTCGACAGACGCGAACGGCTACTTCAAGGTGTCGATGCCCCCAGGCGAGAACTACCTGATCACCTGGTGGGATCCATCACGCTCAACATTCGTCACAACATTCGTGACTGATAGCCAGCCGGTCAACCTGGTCACCATCAACCCGCTGGAGCCAGCGCACACGACAGTCGCAACCTCCTAGCACCGAACCTCTCGCCGTTGCCTGCCTTCGAGCACCCATATAATCGGGGCGCACGCCGACGTAGCTCAGCTGGCAGAGCAGCTGTTTTGTAAACAGCAAGTCGGGAGTTCGAATCTCCCCGTCGGCTCCAGTTTTCGAATACAAATCCGGCCCAATCGGGTTTCCCTGAGCGAGCCGTACCACCAAAAGTACTACCAATTTTTCAAGAACTCGTTCGCAGACGACCCGATCCGGCGCTCGAAATGCACCCCCGTGAATTCGATTTCGATGGTTCCAGCCGCGGTTCGAGTGCTGGAAACTCCGCTTCTGTTCCATAAACAGCGGGTCAGGGTTCGAGTCGGCTGGGGCTGGTTGACCGTCTTACGTGTACACGCGTCGGTTCCCCCTCTTGGCGCTTCCAGAACAACGCGGAAGCCCTTAGGCAGCTAATACGCTGCCCGGCGTGTCGGCAACCCGGCACCCCTGTTGCCTGCGCCGCATTCGCGTCCGTGCAAGGACTACTGCTCTCGATGCACTTCGTGGCCGGCGCGAACGCAGCCCTCGGGGTTCTGGCGGTGGTCGCGCTCCTGCCCGCGGGCTGGCTTCTCGGTGGCCGGCCGGCAGCGGTGGTGCTGATCGTGTTCGTCGCGGCGCGGCTTGCGGACTACGGCCTGGGCGGCAACATCGCTCTGACGGCCGCCGTCGAGATTGTCGCTGGCTCCGCGGTCGTGCTGGCCGCCCGCGCTGCTGTGGTCAGCGCATGGAGAGCGCGCCGCGAGGTGGCCAGGGAGGCATCCTACGACCTTCGCACACCACCGACGGTTCTACACGGCTACATCTCGATGCTCGAGGACGGCACCCTGCCCAGTGAGCTCACCCGTCACCTGATGCCGTTGCTGGCCCGCAAGACGCGTGAGCTCAACGAGAGGATCGACGCAGTCCTCGCCCGCGTCCGCGACCGCGTCTAACCCGAGGTGCAACAGTAGGACTGGAGCTCGGCGGCGGCGAGACACCGAGCTCGTCAGCTTCTTCGAGGTCGAGGCTATCGGGTCTGTGCACGTGTGGGGATGACGCCCAGCTGCTGCGCCACACGCATGGTGTCAAACTGGCGCCAGGTCTCGACCCGCTTCCCCCCCTGGTAGCGGTAAATTTCTATCCCCTCGATCGTCACCTGCTGGTTGGTCGGCGGTATGCCGCTGAACTCACCCCGGTGCGTGCCCCCGCCCGTCCAGCGCACCACCACCCGGTCACCCTCGGCGATCAGGTCCCCGATCTGGATCTGGAAGTCGGGGAAGGCGGAGAGGGCCATCTCGACCGACTGTCTGAAGCCCTCCAGCCCGGGGCCCTGGCCGGGAACATTGGGGTTGTGCTCGACGACGTCGGGTGCGACGTGCTCGTCCACGGCGCCCAGATTGTGCTTGTTCCACAGCTCCTCTAAGAAACGACGCTCCGCGGCCTTGTTCTCCTCGGTGGACATGGGAACACCTCCTTTTCGCGCTACCAGATGAACGGGAAGAAACGTTTGGTTCTCTTCATGTAGTTGACATAACCGTCTCCCAGCTCGGCAGCCAGGAACTGTTCTTCGCTGCGAATGCGCCAGGCTAGCCGTGCTCACTTATCTTCGCGCATAGCCGGCGGCGCGGTTCAGCCACGCTTCGCGACCGTTTATCAACGGCCAGCCGGATCCTGCCCCAGGGACGACCACTGACGCTGGCGAGGCGGTTGCCGGCGGGCCGGAGCCCTCAGCCGATCTGCTCCGCCAGCTCGACGATGATCCCCTCCGGGCCGCGGACGTAGCAGAGCCGATAGCTGTGTTCGTAGCGCTCCACCTCGCCAACGAGCTCCGCGCCGCGGGCTCGCACGCTAGCGACGACGGCGTCGATGTCGTCGACTGCGAATGCGACATGGCGGATGCCCGGGGTGTTCGCCGGCGCGTGCCGGTCGCCGCCCCGGCCCGACGGGGCGTGAAACTTCGTCGGCTCGAGCCGTCCGTGGCCGTCCGGGGTCTCCACCATCGCGATCTCCGCCCGGACGCCCTTGAGCCCCACCACGCGGTCCACCCAACCGCCCTCGACCGGCCCCTCGCCCTGCAGCTTGTCGTCGGTGAGGGCGACCAGGTCGTCGTACCAGGCGAGGATTTGCGGCCAGTCGACAAGCCTTCTTCAGGGGGAAGTAGCTGAGTCACCGAGAAAGAAGGATTCGCGCCGTCCTTTCCGAGGGCGTGGCGCGGGCGTCACAAGATCGCCTATGCGGCGTCACGGGAAGGTGTGCTGGGAATAATCTCGGCGCCGGTCTGTCAGTTGCCACGAAACGAATCCGTCGAACGACCCTTCTTCTCGACCGTGATCCGGTAGTGGTCGAGTACGCGATTGCTCATCCGAAACAGCAGGCACATGTCGATGTAATCGCGGAAAGGATCGAAGCGCTACGCAAGGCCCAGTCACATCAGGGCTTGGTCGAACTTCAGGAAGACCTGATCGAGCAGATGATGGTGGCGCAGGCGGATCAGGACGCCGCCAAGCGAGAGCACACGAAGGTTAGCCGACATCGGGACCCGAAACCGGCCGATCTTCTCGTCGCGGAGTTCGAGCTGTTGGTTGCTGACCGCGTTGTCCGCCAACTTCGGGCGATCGGTGATGGCATCGCGTGGCATGCGGCGCGATTCCATCGCAATGCCTTCGTGGTCAGCGCCCACCAGTCGGCCAGCGGCCGGGACGCCGAACCAGGGGCCCGTAGTGAACGCTGCTGGCGTTAGTACCCAGGGGCAGGCATTGATCCCACGACAGCGTGGGGGATACAGAAGGTTCTGGGTACCAGTACCCATTCAGTACCCAACCGCATCGTGTCGCAGCGTGTCGTTGATCCTGCAGCGCCGAGGGTGTGAACCAGCCCATGCACTCGTGCCAGGACACTAACCGCTGCCGTGCCCTGGCGTTGGGACGACGCCAAGTTGCTGCATCAGGCTCAGCATGTCCAGTCCGACCCACTGTTCCGCAATCTGGCCCTCGACTATGCGGTCGATCTCATTGTTGCTGACCGTCACTTCCGTCCCCGTCGGGGGGATTCCCTGAAACACCCG
>Ga0207684_10000189_pt1 | contig 97835 bp, 99 predicted proteins | sample KBSK5501metaG_FD_184342 | JGI IMG/M metagenome (GOLD analysis project Ga0207684, IMG submission 184342) | Corn, switchgrass and miscanthus rhizosphere microbial communities from Kellogg Biological Station, Michigan, USA - KBS K5-50-1 metaG... | ecosystem: Host-associated > Plants > Roots >...
CTGCAACCTGTTTGACGCGGAAGTGAACTTCACATCTGCGAATGCAGGGAAGACATTCCTGGTATTTGCGGTGAGTCCGGGAGGAACAAGCCGGAACCTGACTGCATTGCCGACTGGGACTCCAACGCCGTGCCCGCTCGGTGCCGAGAATGGTTTCCAGGTAACGTTCAAGTGCAATGCGCCAGGGAATCCTGTAGATGGAAACATACCAAAAATCGCAGTGCTATCGAGGTGCGCGCTGGGACGAGACGACGCGGGTATCTTCTTCCTTGATGTATTCGGAACGAACATCAAGAACAACGCGGCGGTGACGATCGGCGGACAGACACCGAAGAAAGTGAAATTTGTGGACCTGGCCCCGGACGGCCTCTCGTTCACGAAGATCACGATCAAGAAGAAGGTGTGCAAGCTGCTGACGGGAAGCGCGGCGATCGTAGTAACGAATCCTGGGGCGCTGGGATCAGCGCCGTTGAACTGCCAGGAGAAATGTCCGACTAACTAATAACCGGAGGCAAGGAGAGGAAACTCTCCGAGCTAACGAAACGGAGGAGGGCCACGAAAGTGGCTCTCCTCTTTTAGTTAGTGCGCCCCGCGGGCGCTCATTACAATGCTGTCTTATCAGAAAGGACGAATTGATCTATGGCGATAGCCTGATCTCTTGTTCAATGTATTTTTGTGAGCGCATCCGGTTCTGACTAACATGGAACGGATGCAGTACAGGAGTGAAAACGATGAATTGCCCCGGTTTTGAACGATTGATTGATTTTCTCGATGACCGGCTTGATGAAGAGCAGGCGGCCCGGATGGCTGCTCATCTTTTGACGGATTGCGGCGCCTGCTACGAAAGCCGCATCTGGTATCTGCAAGTCAAATCGATCGCGGCAAGCGACGACTCGATCGCGCCGCCGGCTTGGGTCCTGAAGCGCGCCGTGCGCATCTTCGAAACTGTGCGCGCGCCGCGGCGGGCCGCGCGCGTTGGACAGGCCATCGCGTCGTTGGTTTTTGACAGCTTCACTCGTCAATCTCTCGCGGGCGTTCGTTCAGCCGAGAAGGCCAACCGCCAACTGCTCTACAGCGCGGGTGACTACACAGTGGACCTGCAGGTCGCGTCCGCTGAACACGCTCGAGCCGATCTCATGGGACAGGTGCTGAAGGAAGGTGAAGCGGCCTTCGATGCAGTTTCAGGACTGAAGCTCGACATCGCGCGCGGCGGCAAGGTTGTTTGTTCGGTGAAGACAGGCGAGATGGGTGAGTTCAAGTTCGCTGGATTGGAATACGGCGTTTATGACCTGACAGTGGAGTTGTCCGAAGGCAGCCTCACCATTCCAGATCTGCCTGTGAGTGAATCCTGACCGTGACTGCAGGTTGCCCCTCACCACCCATCACTTTTGTAGCTTCGTACCTTATTGTGCTAAATCTGTTCATCTGTGCTAACCCTGCCTGCTAAATCTTTTCTGCTCGCAATCTCTACAATCCTTCTGTGTCCAACCGACGGAATCGCCGCCCCAGAGGCTGTGACTCGCGCGGGCCTGACAGCAGCGGCGCGTTCCGGTGGTGATTATCTTGTTCGCGTGCAGCGGCCTGACGGAAGCTTTCATTATTACTACAACGCGGCCGAGGACCGGTTTGAGCGGAGGACATACAACATCGTCAGGCACGCGGGCACCGCGATCTCGCTTTTCGAACTGTATTCACAAACGCGTGATATTCGCTACCTCGACGCAGCCAAACGAGCAGCGAGGTTTCTCGAGACACGCTTCCGTCCGGCGCCAGGCCGCAATGCGATCTACGTGCTTGACTATGACGGCAAGGCCAAGCTTGGCGCGAACGGGCTCGCGGTTGTCGCGCTGACTAAACTGCTCGAGCTTGATCCGAAATCAAACGCGCGCGCGAAGGCGCAACGCCTGGCCAATCTCATTCTGATGCTTCAACGCAAGGACGGATCGTTTCACACACGGTACCGCCTTCGACCAAACGATCCGCCGGGGATCGCGTCGCTCTATTATCCCGGCGAAGCAATTCTGGGTTTGGCACGCCTGTACGATGTGACCCGCGACAACCGCCTGCTCGTGGCCGCCAGGCGAGGCGCTGATTTTCTTATTGCCTCTCAACGCGCGATGCACACTCTTCCACCGGATGCTTGGTTGATGCAGGCGCTCGAAGCTCTGTACAACATTGGACGCGAGAAGCGCTACGCCGATCATACGCTTGCGCTCGCCTCGGCGATGATCGCCGACCAGTACACCGATGAAGACGCCGAAGGGTACGCCGGAGGATTTGGCCCCGGACCGCCGAGAGTAACTCCCGCCGCATCGAGGGCAGAAGGGTTGGTGGCTGCCTATCGGCTCGCCCGAAGCACCGGCGACGCGCGCGCTTCGAGCATAGCGACAGCTCTTAAGGCTTCGGCGCGATTTCAGTTCACTCAACAGTTCACTTCAGAGAACAACGCCTCGGCTCGAAATCCTGCTCGCGCCGCTGGCGGGTTCTTCGAAGGATCAACTGATCCGTGGGTTCGAATCGATTTCGTGCAACACAACATCTCATCGCTATTGGCAATCGCCGAGACGCTGTACTGATTGCCAGTGCCGATTTGCGATTGCCGATTTCTGATTGCCGAATTAAGATTTGCCCCGATGTCCGGGTATCCGCGAAGCGCAATCCAAGATCAGCAGTTTGAAGACCGCAATCGGCAATCGGCAATCGGCAATCGACAATCACGCGCAATCTTCATAGACCGCGACGGCACGCTCAACGAAGACATCGGATACGTGTCCACACCTGAGCAGTTGACGCTTTATCCGTGGGCCGCCGAAGCCGTGAGGCTTATCAACGAAGCCGGACTCAAAGCCATTGTTATAACTAACCAATCGGGAATCGCTCGCGGCGTTTACACCGAGGAAACTCTCATTGCGATTCACCAGAAGATGATTGAAGAACTCGCACTGCACCGAGCGAAGCTCGACGGCGTGTATTATTGCCCACATCACCCCAGGATCGGCGGCGCGCGATACGGGATCGAGTGCGCTTGCCGCAAGCCGCGAACCGGGATGCTCGACCGCGCGGCGCGAGAACACAACATCGATCTGTCTCGCTCCTTCGTCATCGGAGACAAAGCAAGCGATATCAACCTTGCACTGAACGCGGGAGCGCGGGCGGCGCTCGTCCTGACCGGATACGGGCGCGAGACCGAAGCCCATCCGGATCTGTTTCCCTGTGAGCCGGCGTTTGTCGCGGAGACGTTGCTGGATGCCGTTAGACTGATCCTTGACACTCGGGAGTTCCGAGGCTAAGTTTGCCCGCAATCGGGTTCCACATGCTCACGCTCCTCAACATCTCAAACATTGCGCTGATCGAAGACCTCACCGTTGAATTCGAACGCGGACTCAATCTGCTAACCGGCGAAACCGGCTCAGGAAAGTCGATCATCGTCGATGCGCTCGGCGTGTTGATCGGCGGGCGATTCACATCGGATCTTCTGAGATCGGGCTGCGAACGTGGCGCCATCGAAGGATCGTTTACGGTGGAAGGCAATATGCCCCTCGCCAGGCTTCTCGCTGATTCGGGCATAGAGGTCGATGGTCACGAGATCGTTATTCGAAGGGAGCTTGCGGCGAGCGGCCGCAACAAGATATTTGTCAATCACCAGCTCGCTACTCAGGCGCTGCTTCGCGAGCTGCAGCCATATCTCGCCGACATTCACGGGCAGGGTGATCAGCAGACCTTGTTCGATCCGCGAACTCATCTCGAGTTGCTCGATGCGTTCGCCGTCGCGACTAATTTGAAAGCCGCCGTAGAAGCCTGCCACGCGCGATGGTCGTCACTCCGGCACGAGCTGGATCAGCAGAACAAAGAAGAAGGCGAAAGGTTTCAGCTTATCGACATTCTCCGATTTCAGATCGATGAGCTTGAACGCGCCGACCTTACGGTTGGCGAGGATGAACGCCTAGACGAAGAGCGGCGGCGTCTGAACAACGTCGAGAAGCTCACGACGCTAGCCGCTGAAGGTTTTACTCTCACCTACGAAGACGACGATTCGGCGATCGCGCGGCTCGGCCAGACACTGCGTCGCGTCGAGGAGCTTGCTCAATATGACTCGCGTTTCGGCGAATACACCGCCGGTCTCGAAAGTGGCCGCGCGTTGCTGGAGGACCTGGCATTCGCGTTGCGCGATTTCGCCGACGGGCTCGAGTTTTCGCCCGCCAGACTCGAGGAGATCGAGAATCGACTGGCCGAACTTTCGCGTTTGAAGCGCAAGTACGGGGGCTCGATCGAATCCGCGCTCGAGCACCTCGCGCGATCTCAAGACCGTTTGCGCCAGATAGAACGGTCAGACGAACGCCAGGCGGAGTTGGAATTGGAACTCGCGTCCGCGCGGTCGGCTTACCTCGAACGGGCTCGCAAGCTTCATCGCGAGCGCGTGCGCGCGGCCAAGAAGTTCGAGCGGTCAGTCGAGGAAGCACTCGAAGAGGTCGCGATGGAAGATTCAAGATTCCAGGTCGAGATCACCGCGCCGCCGGAACCGGAACTCGAAAGCGGCGAGGCTTCAGATTCATTCGCGGCTTCCGGCATTGATCGCGTCGAGTTCTACTTCTCCGCGAATGTCGGCGAGCCGGTAAAGCCTCTGGCGAAAGTTGCATCGGGAGGCGAAGCCTCGCGGGTTATGCTTGTGCTGAAGACCGTCGCCGGAGCTTCGGAGTTTCCCCGCACGATTGTCTTTGACGAAATCGACAGCGGAATCGGCGGCCGAGTGAGCGAAGCGGTGGGCCTTAAACTCAAGAAGCTTTCCGAGAGTAATCAGGTGCTCTGCGTGACTCATCAACCGCAAATCGCGCGATTCGCTGATTCGCATCTGCTCGTGCGCAAGGACGCGGTCGCCGGTCGAGCCGAGATCGCCATCGAGCGCCTCGACCGTCGCGGCCGCGTCGAAGAGATTGCTCGGATGCTGACCGGAGCCGAGATCACCGAAAGCGCCCGCCGCCACGCTCGAGAGTTGTTAAAGTAGTCATTGGTCATTGACTAATGACCAATGACAATGACGATGAACTGTCTTGCAACTTATAGCCTCTATGGTAGACTAGCGCGTGTTACGGAAGCTTTCCGGGTTCCCAGGAGTCAGGTAGTACCGGGTGATCAACCAGACCAGTCGGGTGAAATAAAAACCAATCGCGCTGGAGAATAAGATGGAAGAAAATGATCTGAGCCTGACCGTCGACAAGCTCCTGCCGAGCGAAGATCGCCGGCAGGGAGAACGGCGTCAGCAGGATTTGGGTCCCCCGCCGGGCAGTCCCGAGCGCCGCAAGATGGGCGACCACCATTTGTTTGACCGGAGAGTGCAGGGCTCGACTACCGGGCAGCTTTTGATAGAAGTGGGACGATTCGCCGCTGAGAACATGGTCTTTCGTCAAAAGGGAAACAAGGCAGCGGCCCGCCGGGCAAGAAAACATCTGTCGGCGATAATGAAGCTCGCCAAGTCCCGGCGAGCTGAAATCTCCGCCGAGATCAAAGCGCTTTCAGGCGCCGACGCCGGACCCGATGAAGCCGATGATGCGGATGAGTAATCTGATTCGCTTCGGCAACTGCGATACTTAGTTCCGAACTTGCGCGCCCACGCCGGAGTTGTCACTCTTCGGCTCGAAGCCGCGCTTCCAGCCGCCGTCTCAAGTGATAATAGTCCTCGATAAGCTCATTGAGCTTGACGATAAAAGGTATCTGAAGCGCGGCGGCATCATCAGCTCGCCGCTCGAGTTCAGCGGCCTCGGGTGAACCGGGCTGCACGCGATCCAGTTCCTCCATAACTTCGTGAACGTTTTCGCCGCGCGGGTGGCGGTGATAGCAGAAACTGATAAGCGACAGCATTATCCCATCGATGACTTCCTGTAACTGCTCCGCATCGTCCATCGACAGACGGCGCATAAGGAACGAATCTTCCGGGGCGTCAGTGGCTTTAGCGAGTTCAAGGATCTTCTTCTGAAGATCATCTGGTCCGGCGCTCATAACCGAATCATCGAGCCAGCAGGCAATGTTGTCAACGGAAGAGTGACGAGTGAAACGTGAAGCGTGAAGCGTGATGCGTGAAACTGATGAGTGATGCGTGACAGGAACCTAATCACGTTTTACGCCTCACGTTTCACGCATCACGCATCACTCATCACGTTTCACGCATCACGTTTCACATCAACGATCATGTCCCCTAATGTTTCGTTCTCATCTTTTTGTCCCAGACGACAGCCGTTCCTCTATCTGGGCGCGGCGCTGGTCACCGGGATTCTCATCGCCCGCACGTTCCAGTTCGGGCTCGCTGCTGCCGTTGCCGTACTGATGTTAGCGATCGCTCTTTCGACGATCCTGGTAAGCAGAAGGAAAGGAATTGCGGCGACCGCATTATTGATCATCAGCTTTGCAGCCGTGGGAGCCCTGATTGCTCTCAAAGATCGGACCACTGAGAACGCATCGAGAATCGCTTCGCTCTTCGATGCAAAGCTCATAACTCCCGATGACCCGGTCGAGTTGATCGGCCTACTCGATGCGCCGCCTGAGCCGGCGCCGGGTATCTTATATCTCGACCTCAATGCCGAGCGGTTGCGCGTGCATGACGAAGCGATGCCAGCCACGGGGCGCGCCCGGTTGATGATTTTAACCAGAGACGAAGAGTCGCGGCTCGAGTTCGCCAGCCTCGCACTCGATTACGGGTCTCGCATAAGTGTGTTTGTGAGGCTCGAACGCGCGCGCGAGTTTTCAAACCCCGGTTCCCCCGGCTTCAATGAGTTTCTCGAACGGCGAGGATACGACTTGAAGGGCGTCATCAAGAGCCCGCTTCTGATCGAGCATATCGATGACGACGAATCGAGAAACCGCGCGCTGGCGGTTCTCTTTCATCTGCGGTTGAGAATGATGGACGCTATCGACGCGCGCTTCCAGCCTCGCGCCGCCGGGATGTTGAAGGCGATGCTTACGGGCAATCGTTATTTTCTGGACGGTGAGACGGTCGAGCGGCTGCGCGAGGGCTCGACGTTTCACACGCTGGTGATCGCCGGGCTTCACATCGGGATCATCGCTTGGGTGCTGCTGGGCGGCCGCTCCCCGGCAAAACGACGAGGCTCGGTTCGAATCGTCGTGTGCCTTACCGTGCTGTGGGCCTATGCCGTGATGGTGGGACTCGCGCCGCCGGTTACGCGCGCGACGACAATGATAACCATAGGGTTGATCGGCCCGTTGCTGTTTCGCCGCGCGGCCTCCGTCAATACCGTGGCGCTGGCGGCGTTCGCAATGCTCGCCGTGAAACCGGCTTTGGTGGCCGATCCTGGATTTCAACTGAGCTTCGTTGCTGTTGCCGGAATCGTGGGGCTCGCGCTTCCGCTCGCGGACAAGCTGCGCCGTGTGGGCGAGTGGCGCCCGGCCTCGCGAACCCCACATCCGCCCGCTTGTTCATCGGCGGTTCGTTATTTCGCCGAAACTCTGTTCTGGGATGCGCGCGCCTTCGAAGCCGAGATGAAACGCGCGCCCATTCGCTATCGGATGATCAAAGCGCCCGCCGCTCGCTTGCTCGGGCGATTGCGAATTCAAGCTTTGCTTCGCGGGATCGTGTTGCTTGTTATCACGTCGGGCGCGATCCAGCTTTCGACGTTGCCGCTGATGGCACTGTACTTCAATCGAGTCGCGCCTGTGGGAGTTCTGCTCAATGTAGTCGCCGGCTTGCTCACGGGAGTGATGATGATCGCGGGAGTTTGCTCGATCGCGATTGGCGCTCTCAGTCCGTGGGCGGCGACGCTGTTCGTTTCTGTCGTGACTGCCGCGCGCTACTTGCTGGTCAACGCGATCGTCCCGTTTTCTGAATTGCCGCTGGCGACTTTTCGCGTCGCTCACTATGAAGGTTGGCGTGCCGTCATCTACGCTTTGTACTTCGTGCCGCTCGCGATGCTGGCAGTGCTGATAGATCGCTGGCATCCTATTGATCGAATCCTTCCAGTCAATCGCACCCCTTCGCCCCGTCGCCCCCTTGCCCCCTCTCCCCCTCGCCCCCTCTCCCCCTCGCTCCTTTGCGCTCTCGCTCTGACTGTAGCGTTGATCGCGGTGATCAGGCCGCCGGTCGCCGGGTCGGGCGGCAAGCTCACGATTCACTTTCTGGATGTCGGGCAAGGCGACTCGGCGCTTGTAGTCTTTCCGCGTGGCAAGACGATGCTGGTTGACGGCGGCGGCGAGCTTAGCTTCGCGGCGCCGAATACCGTTGACGCCCAGAGGTCGATGAATGACACGCCTGATGATGAACCAGTCTTCTCGGATCGCGCATTCTCGATCGGCGAAGCGGTCGTCTCGCGTTTCATCTGGTCGCTTGGGCGCACGCGAATCGATTACGTGCTTGCGACGCACGCGCACGCCGATCACATCGGCGGGCTCACTGACGTCGTTCGCAATCTCGAAGTCCAGCAAGCGGTCGTCGGATACGCAGTGCCTGATGGACCGGAATTCAACCGCTTCGCTAGAGCAGCCGTCGCGCGGAGAACTCCGCTGTACACAGTGGCGGCGGGCGAGATCTTCGAGATCGACGGCGTAACCATCGAAGTGCTCTGGCCGCCGCCCGCGAATGGGCGCGAGGTAACTTCGGGTAACGACGATGCGGTTGTATTGCGTCTTGTATACGGCTCCGTATCGATACTGCTTGCGGGCGACATTGAACAAAGCGCGGAAGATTCGCTTGTTCGTTCCGGCGCGAACCTGCGCGCTGACTTGTTGAAGGTCCCGCATCACGGCTCTCGCACGTCTTCGACCGAAGAGTTCATTGACGCGGTGAATCCAAGGTACGCGGTGATCTCAGTAGGCGAGCGCAGCCGCTTCGGGCATCCACACGCGTCAGTCGTGAATCGATACCTGATGCGAGAAGTGAAACTGTTTCAGACGGGCCGCGATGGAATGGTGACGGTTGACACTGATGGGTCAGGGCTCGATATTAGTACCCACAGAAAGTGAGGCTGCAACTCGTTAATGAGACTTCCACTCAACGCCATCATTGCCATGAGGAAGGTCACCGAGTATCTTCTTCGATGGCGGCCGGAAGATGACAAGTCAACCTTCTTGGCGAAAGCCGGTTACGAGAGAGAAACCGCCGATAGGACAGACATGCGAGAGCAATTGTTGCCCCTCGAGGCCGAGCTTATCGAGGAGACGGAATACGGTCCAAAGTATTTGATTCGAGGTACGCTTCGAGGGCCCAACGGCCGCGCGCTTCGCGTGGTCAGCATTTGGATGACAGAGGACGCAACTGGCGAAACGAAGTTCGTGACGCTTTACCCGGATAAGAGATGAAATACGAATTGTTCACTCGAGTCGCGCTGAATATCGATCTGCTGCAATACGCGCTCCGCAGCGGCGACATCGCAACAGTAGTGGAGGCTCACCCCGGGCAGCCAGGGCAGGAGCCAGGCTACAGCCTCGAGGTGTTTAATGCCGTCGGGGATACGGTTGCGGTGGTCACGGTTCGTGAGTCTCAGATTGTGCCGCTCAATGCCAACGAACTCCTGCACGTCCGCCCGCTGGCGGAAGCCTCCCGCTGAATTTCTGCGCCGCAAAGAGCGCAGCCGCTTCGGTCATCCATATCCATCGGTCGTGATTCGATACCTGATGCGAGAAGCGAAACTCCTTCAAACGGGCCGCGATGGAATGGTGACTGTTGAGGTCGATGGATCAACTCTCGATTTGAGAGCCTATAAGAAACGACTAACTACCGTTGAATAACCTCTGAGCGATAGATAGTGTCGTTGGTGCTTGTGACCACAATTGAAGTTGTATTACTACAGAAGCTCAATCAGGCTTAGGATAGGTGCGCAACCGGGATCTCTTCGGTTTTCTCAAACGGCCTTGTTCCCGTCGCGATATCGTTGACGGCATGAAGTATGTCGGCGGAGTAGTATCGAGTGCCGCATAGATCGCAGACTCCGATTATGATGTCTTCGAGAATTACGAAGCCGGTCTTATGTTTGAACGCCTCGCGCTTGACCTTCTTGGGCCGGACCATTCCTTCGCAGTACTCACATTTATATTCGTACATAACCTATGCCTCAGACTCGGTCATCGCATAGACCGTGATTATGAGGTAGCGCCCGGTACTTGTAAAACGCCCGACGACGCCAACCGCCGTTTGCTCATCCGCAGCCCTTCCCTCGATGATGTATCGGGGCTCCCCTTGGGTCGTCGCTTTCAGTTCGATCCAGATGTCCGTTCAAGACAGCGTGCTCGATATCGATGATATCAAGATTGTCCTCTGCCATCTCATCCATCGCGTGGACGGACATGTCCTATTCCTTGCACCGAATCTTATCTCTGATCCGTGCTAATCCTCTTCGTGGCACTCCCCGAGTTTACCAGCACTGTTGAGAAGATTGTAACGCGCACGCGCGTAGAGATTTACCTCGCGGGTTGGACCTTTGGCGCTACGTTTACTTCAACGGAGCGGCTCACGTAGAATCGTCGAACTCGCGCGAATTGAACCTATGCCTGCCCCTCGCCCCCTAGACGGGAGACACACAATGCTTCTTTTACAATAACTCCTTCAAAGCATCGATTGGAACCACGCCGTGGTTTTCTGTATCCTCGACATTCTGCCAGTGATCGGCTCCGGTAACTGCTATTCCTATGACTTTGCTTCTGTCGTCAACAACCGGGCCCCCGCTATTCCCGGCGACTATGCCTGCATTGATGAGCAACCAGGTCAGATTGCTCAAGAGGCCGTTTGAGAATTTCAGTATGTCGAGGTCTAGAAACCAGCTCTGAGTCACGGATCCAATCGGTTTAAACCAGTCTATTTTGTAATGCTAAGGAGCTCTAAGAAGCGAGTTAGGATTGCAGCGTCAGTCACATTCTTGTTGTGGAACTTGTAGGAGATCGTAATGCCCTCTTCGGGTTCGAATCGAGTGCTATCTATTATCGGCCAGATAACGCGACCAACACTGAACACAGGATTAACGTATATCATTGCTGAGCCACCCAGGACGTATTCGGAAATGACTCGAGGCGGGCATCATTCAATCCGGTTACTAGATCCCCATCGCGGATTCCCATTCACTTAGCGTTTGATCCAATCTATCCATCAAATCATCAACCTGCTCTCGAGTTATGCACAACGGAGGCGCGATGAAGATCGGCATGCCTCGCTTCAAGGCTCCGGGTCGCCGAGGTCCGTATAACGACATGTAAAACGCCAGGCCGTTCTTCAATCCAAGCGCCTGAAACTTCTCATCGGCGCCCGCTTCTGCCGGGAACCATTCCATCGTGTCTTTATCTCGCACGAGCTCCAACACCATCAGCAATCCTTTGCCGCGAGACTCGGCGATCGTTCGGCGCGCGAGAAACCGTTCCGCGTTTGAATGCAGATATGCTCCGACCTCGGCGCTGTTCTCGACGAGCTTGTCGTTCTCAATGATGTCCAACACCGCGAGACTCGCCGCGCACGCGAGCGGATGCCCCATATTCGTGAAGCCGTGAACGAATGTCTCGCCCGCGGCGAACGGCTCGTTGACTTCATCGCTTACTGTCACCGCGCCCATCGGGACAACCAGCCCGGAGATGCCTTTGGCAGTAGTCATGATGTCGGCTTGAACTCCGAAGTGTTCCATCGCGAACCAGCGGCCCGTGCGCCCAAAGCCGGTCACTACTTCGTCTGCGATTAATAACACATCGTAGCGATCACAAATCTCGCGGATCGTTTGCCAGTATTCGGGCGGGGCAATGAGTCCGTAGTCTTTTCCCGCGCCGACAGGAGTCGCGATGAAAGCCGAGACCTGCTCGGGCCCGGTGAAGTAAATCAGCTCTTCAAGCTCGCGAGCGCACTGAATCCCCCAATCCGCGATACTCATTCCTTCGGGGCGTTCCTTCGGATTGCGATAGTGACGAACGTGAGGCCAGTTCGCGAGCATCGGCAAGAACGGTTTGCGAAAGCCCGGGCCGCCCGCGACCGACAACGCTCCAAGCGACATCCCGTGATAGCTGTCCCACGTCCCGATCACGATATTCTTCTGGGCATTGCCTCGCGCGAGGTGATATTGCCGAGCGATCTTGATGGCTGTCTCGACGGCTTCTGATCCGCCCGAACACAGATACGTCGTGTTGAGATTTCCCGGAGCAAGCCTCGCGATACGAGCACAGACTTCGGCGCGCGGTTGATTGGAAAGCGCGGGATGACAATAGGCGTACTTCTCGGCCTGACGGGTGATCGCTTCGACAACGCGGCGGTCGCCGTGCGCGATGTTCATCGCGAGCGGCCCTCCCGACGCGTCGATGTATCGATTGCCATCGGTGTCGTAGAGATAAACGCCTTCGGCTCGTTCGAGCACCGGTGCGAACGCGTGATATGAGAACATATGCCGCCAATCGCCCTCGGGGGCTCGCTGACCTGGGATCGATCTTTCGGGTGTCGCCATGAATCCTCCTGTGAGCGCAGGCGTCTCGCTAGCTGACTGCGAATCGTATACTTCGCCAGGGAGCGCAGGCAAGAGGTGGTTTGGTGATAGTGTTGGTATGTCATCGAGCCTCTCTTGCCACAAAGTAGGTCATGAACAAATCGGTTCGCCACTGCGGATGAAAATGGTATCGTTGCGTCGTGAGGTCCTGACGACAAGAGATCGGTTAGTGTCTAGCGCTTCGAGCCTGGACAAAGTAGGATCCGGGTGTCTACAGGAACCACTGTCTGTCGCTCCCCAAGTGAGGGAAGCACGCACACGAGAATCTCGCACTCCTGCCACCCTTTCAGGCCTCGCAACACTTCGGGCAGGAGGCGCGCCATGCAGATTATTTCCAGATGTTGCTGCGGACTTGACGTTCATAAGAAGGTCATCGTCGGGTGCTTGATTTCGATTGATGATGATGGGGTCGAAAGCAGACAAGTTCGAAAGTTTGGAACAATGACCGAGGATCTGCTGAGTTTGCTGGACTGGCTTCAGGAGAGCCGTTGCACTCATGTGGCGATGGAGAGCACCGGAGTCTACTGGAAACCGGTTTATAACATTCTCGAAGGACATATCGACCAAGTGCTGGTGGTAAACGCGCAGCACCTGAAGGCGGTGCCCGGCCGAAAGACCGATGTTCGTGATTCGGAATGGATTGCCGAACTGCTTCAACACGGGTTGTTGAAGGGGAGCTTCATTCCTCCACCGCCCGTTCGCGAAGTGCGAGACCTGACTCGCTATCGGAGTTCGCTGATTCGAGAACGCGCGCGAACAGTCAATCGACTTCAAAAGGTACTTGAGGATGCCAATATAAAGCTGGCCAGCGTTGTCAGTGATATCAAAGGAGCATCTGCTACCGCGATGCTGCGGGCTTTGGTGGCTGGTCATACAAACCCTGAGATATTGGCGTGTTTGGCGAAAGGAACTCTTCGAAAGAAACGAGAGCAACTCATCAAGGCGTTGACTGGCCGGCTCAAACCGCATCACCAGTTTTTGATAGCCGAACAGTTGAGCCAAATCGACTATCTTGATGAGGCGATCGAACGGATCAGCGCTAAGATCGGAGAGTGCCTCCGCCCTTTTGATGATGCAATAGAGCGGCTTGATGGCATTCCAGGAATAAACCGCCCGACCGCCGAAGTACTTCTGGCTGAAATTGGGTGGGATATGAGTCGTTTTCCAACCGCAAAGCATCTGGCATCTTGGGCTGGGATGTGTCCGGGCAATAACGAGTCCGCAGGAAAACGACGCAGTGGCAAGACACGAAAGGGAAGCCCGTGGTTGCGACACGCACTGGTCGAAGCAGCACATGGAGCAGTCCATACGAAGAACAAATACTTCAAAGCGCAATATCATCGCATTGCGGCGCGTCGGGGGAAGAAGAAAGCGCTTCTTGCCGTTGGTCACAGTGTGTTGGTCGTAGTTTATCATCTGCTCACTCGGCAGAGTGACTATGCCGATCTGGGTGCCGACTACTTCGAGGAGCGTGACCGTGAAGCAGTGCAACGACGGTGTGTTCGTCGGCTTGAGCGTCTGGGCTACGCTGTATCCCTCGTGCCTACCTCTCAAGCTGCGTGAAGTTATTTTCACACGAGACACAAAGACACGAAGGTTCACAAAGGCCGGCCTTCGTGCAGCTTCGTGTCTTCGCGTCTTTGTGGCAAGACGCTCTCAACGCGTTAGTACACCACTACCAGGCGAGGCGCCCGCACTTTGCTCGGTCTATTCTTGTACTCGTCCGGTTGCTTTGCTATTCTCGCGCCGGATCGCGACAGAAAGACGTTAATCGGGGAGGAAAAACATGAATTACAACGCACGATGCCTAAGACTGGTCGGCGGCAGCTTTGTTGTATTGGTCACCGCGCTTGTCGCAGGTTCCGCGCCTGCATCGGCGCAAACCTGTGAGAAGCTCGCGGGTCTCAAGCTGGCAAACACAACGATCACTTCGGCGCAGCCGGTGAACGCCGGCGCATTCGCTCCTCCAACCGGAATCGCCACTCCGTTCAAAGAGCTGCCCGCTTTCTGCCGAGTCACCGGCGTGATCAAACCCACCGCCGATTCAGATATCAAATTCGAAGTGTGGATGCCGAGCGCAAATTGGAACGGCAAGTTTCAGGGAATCGGGAATGGCGGCTTTGCGGGATCGATTACCTACGCGGGACTCGCGGGCGCGGTCGCGCGCAACTACGCTGCCGCTTCGACCGACACCGGTCACACCACGCCGGACGCGAGCTGGGCGCTTGGACATCCCGAGAAGATAGCCGACTACGGGCATCGCGCGGTGCATGAGATGACCGAGAAGGCCAAAGCCGTCATCAACGCGTTCTATGGCAACGCTCCAAAGCGATCTTACTTCGCGAGCTGCTCGAATGGAGGCCGGCAGGCGTTGATGGAGGCCCAGCGATACCCCAACGATTATGACGGGCTGATCGCGGGAGCGCCCGCGAATCAATTCACGCACATTCTCAGCGGGTTCGCATGGAACTTGCAGGCGACCTTGAATGATCCGGCGAGCTACATTACGCCCGCTAAACTCAAGGCGATCGAAACGGCCGCGCTGGCTTCGTGCGACGCGCGAGACGGAGTCACTGATGGGGTGCTCGATGATCCGACTCGGTGCAGCTTCGATCCGTCGGTGTTGTTGTGCAAAGGAACCGAGTCAGATCAGTGTATGACCGAAAAACAAATCGCGGCGCTGAGGAAAATCTACTCGGGTCCGCGCGGCGCAAAAGGCCAGCTCATTCCTGGTTTTGTGCCGGGCGGAGAAACAGGACCCGGTGGCTGGAGCGCGTGGGTGACCGGCTCCGGCCAGAACCGCGGGCTTCAGTTCTTTTTCGCGACCGAGACTTTTAAGAACATGATCTACAACGATCCCAAATGGGATTTCAAAACTTTCGACCTCGAAAGAGACAGCAAGCTCGCCGATGATAAACTCGGCTCGAGCTTGAACGCCATCGATCCCAATCTAAAAGCCTTCAAGGCTCGAGGCGGAAAGTTGATTCTCTATCACGGCTGGAGCGACGCCGCGCTTCCGCCGGTCAACACGATCAATTATTTTCAAAGCGTTGCGTCAAAGATGGGGCAGCGCGATGCCGGCTCATTCGTCCGACTGTTTATGGTGCCCGGCATGCAGCACTGCGCTGGAGGGCCGGGGCCGAGCAGCTTTGGAGCATATGTCACAAGCGCACAGTCTGATGCGCAGCACGATATGTCCGTTGCGCTGGAACGCTGGGTGGAGGAAGGCGTCGCTCCGGATCAGGTCATCGCTTCGAAGCGCCAGGGTCTTGACCCGAAGAGTCCCGCGACTCGCACGCGCCCTCTCTGTCCATATCCGCAGGTAGCTCGGTACAAGGGCAGCGGGAGCACCGACGATGCGGCGAATTTCGTTTGCATGATGGAAAAGCCCGCGCCCGGTCAGAGCGGCAAGCGATAGTCGCGGATGTTCAGAGTACCGACTTTAGTCGGGTAGTGCGCTTCGAGATTTTGAATACTCGACGGAGCCGACTAAAGTCGGTACTCTGAACGCCCGTCGCTAATCACTTCTGTTCGTAAGCGACTTCCCCGCCGATCACCGTCATCACACATCGCGTCTTCAAGATCTCAGGCTCGGGAATCTTCATGATGTCCGCTGACAGCACGGTCAAGTCCGCGAGCTTGCCCACTTCAATCGAGCCTTTCACTTTCTCTTCGAATGCCGCGAAGGCCGCCCAAATCGTGAACATCTTAAGCGCCTGCTCTCGCGAGACTGCCTGTTCCGGATGCCAGCCTTCGCCCGAATAACCCTTCTGATCTTTGCGCGAGACCGCCGCGTAAAACTCGATCATCGGTTCGCCGCGCTCGACCGGCGCGTCCGATCCACCGGCAATGATCGAACCCGATTTGATAAAACTCTGCCACGCATAAGCGCCCTCGAGCCGTTTCATACCAAGACGACTCGGCGCGAAGTGCAGATCGCCGATCGCGTGCGAAGGCTGCATCGAAGGCAACACGCCGAGCTTCGCGAATCTTGGGATATCGACGAGGCTGACGATCTGAGCGTGCTCGACTCGCCATCGAGGCTCGCGAATCTTGCGTTGTTCGGGCGGCACTGCCTTCATCGCTTTCTCGTACCAATCGAGGATCGTGCGATTCGCCCGGTCGCCGATCGCGTGAGTCTCAACCTGAATGCCTTTTCGCAGAGCCTCCTCGAGCATCGGCACGACGACTTCTTCCTTTTGAGTGAGAAATCCCGAAGTGTCGTAGTCCGAATACGGCTCAAGAAGCGCCGCGCCTTTTGATCCGAGCGCGCCGTCGATGACGACTTTGATGTGACGCACGGTCAGATGATTGTCGAATGCGCCGATCGATTCACCCTCGCGCAACAGGCGCTGCGCATCCGCGCCCGGCCCCGCGATCGCTTCATAGATGCGCAGCTTGATCTTGCCTTCAGTGTAGAGCTTCTTCAACAACGCGACTTCTGAAAAACTGCTGCCAGCGTTTTGTATTTCACACCACCCGAGCTCGATGCTTCGTTTGCAGCCGAGCAGGATCGCCTGTTCGCCTTCCTCTGAGGCTCCCGCCGGAACATGCCGCCCGATGATTCCCTGTGCGCGATCGAGGAACATTCCATTCGGTTCGCCGGTCTGCTTGTCCTTCATTATTTCGCCGCCAAACGGACTGGCGGTGTTCTTATCAACGCCGGCGATCTTGATTGCGGCGCTGTTGACCACAACGGCGTGGCCGTCGGCACGAGTCAGAACAACCGGATTGTTTGGAGAAACTTTGTCGAGGTCCCATCGCGTGGGAAACGCCTGAGGCTTCCAGAAAGTCTCGATCCACCCGCGCCCGGTTACCCATTCGCCGGGCCTGGCGCGATCCACTCTCTCTTTAACCATCGCGAGAAACTGTTCGAGGCTGGTGGTGCCTTCAAGGTTCAAGGTCATCTCGCGCGCGCCGACTCCCGCGAGGTGGTAGTGCGAATCGGTCATGCCGGGAACGACGGTGCCACCGTGAAGATCGATCACGCGAGTGCTCTTGCCTTGATAGGCGCGTGCGTCCTTGTTCGATCCGACAAAGAGAATCTTGCCTGCCTTCACGGCGATTGCTTCGGCGCGCGGCTGGCGTTCGTTGACCGTGTAGACATTGCCGTTGATAAATAGGACGTCGGCCTGATCGGCAGAGCCCGAGCCAATGCCGAGCGCGGCAGTGATCAGCGTGATAGCGAGGATTAACGCAGCGATTCTCATTGAGCCTCCGATGAGAGTGTGGGATCGAGCTTGAGGATACTACAGAGGACGAGTGAGGTCATCAAGACAAGAGTATGGGGTTCAGGCTGAACTGCGTCTACGGTGCGGCGGTGATCTTAACCAGGTTGACGAAGTGCTTCCATCTTCCGCCCGAAACGTCTCCGGTCTTGATTCGCACTCGAACCTCTCGCGAGGCGGAAAGATAATGCGAAGGACTCGGGGCTCCGACCGTCATGGTGATTTCTTTTTTCGTGGAAGTCTCTCGATCGTCGATCTGTTCCCATTGGCCGCTTGAATAATTGAACAGATAAATCTGTTGCCTCACGGGCGCCGTTTTCGATCTCGATTCGGAAGTGACTGCGAGGCTGGACAAGCCGGCGAGCCTCGTATCGAATGCGTATGTGATCACATCGCTGAACGCGCCGTCGAGCTCCGAAGTCTTGATCCTGAGATACGAATCGTCCGCCGCGTGGACGCTTTCGTGATCGCCATCGATCAGCTTGCCGGTTTCAATCGTGGCCAAAGCGCAGAAATAATCCACGGCCGATGCCGGAGAGACCGTAACGTAGTTCGCGCGCGTCCGCGTAGTCTGACCCGCGGCGTTCGAAACGGTCAGCAAAACTGTAAAGCTGCCCGCTGTAGTATATGTATGCGACGGATTGCGTTGCGACGAAGTCCCGCCGTCGCCGAAGCTCCACGCCCATCCGCTTGGAGAGCCGGTGGATTGATCGCTGAACTGCACATTGAGGGGCACCGTGCCTGAAAGGGGGCTCGCCGTGAAATCGGCTCCTGGAGCCAGTGGCGGGGCTGCGACGGTTATGTAGGCGACCCGCGTTTTGGAGTTCGGGCCCGCCGAGTTTGAAACCGTTAACATGACTGTGAAGCTTCCGCCGCTTCCATAGATGTGCGTCGGGTTCGGGTCGGTGGATATGGCTCCGTCTCCAAAGTTCCACGACCACGAAGCCGCGCCGGTCGATTGATCGGTGAACTGCACATTAAGCGGAGCAGTCCCGCTCGTCGGGCTCGCTTCGAAACCCGCGACAGGCGGAGACACAGGAGCGCTGACCACGACGTATGCGGTTTTCGTATTCGTGTTCTGACCACCCGCGTTGCTCGCGGTGAGTCTCACGGTGAAGCTCCCGGCGTTCTGATACGTATGCTGTGGGTTCTGTTCGGTTGAAGCCCCGCCGTCGCCGAAATTCCACGCCCACGCGGTTGCATTCCCCGATGAAAGATCCGTGAACGCGACGCCGAGTGGCGCGACTCCAGCGAGCGGCGAGCCCATGAAATCAGCGACGGGCGCCGAGGGGCCGGCTGCCCCGGCTGCTTCGTAACATCCGATGTCGAACTGGGGCCCTCGCGGACGCGGCGCGCCGGTTATGTCTTCGCTGACGTCGCCTGAAAGAGTTACTCCCGCGTCGATCGCAGGCGAGCCGGATTTCAATGTGTAGTCATTTGCCGCGGCGTTCGTGAACAATTGATCGGGTGTGGCGATGATCGAGTGCTGATCGTATCCGAGCGCCTGCCACGAAGCGAGACTCCGGTTCGTGTTGCCGTCATCGGCGCTGAATCGATTGACCACAACGTTGTAGTCGGATGAAAAGCCCGCGGCGGATGCGGAGTAAATGCTGACCGATCCGCGAAAGGTGTGCGACGTGTAAAGGATGTTGTTCCTGATGTCGTTGCCAACCGGATTCGGTTGGCCCGAACTTGAAGGCGGAATGTTCACGCACCAGCGGCCGTTCGAGGGCATTACGATCGTGTTGTTGTAAACACGATTGCGGCTTGAGCCCTGGCTGGCATCGATCGCGTACAGCGAAATGCCGCTCGCGTGATTGTTGTAAAGCAAGTTGTTTCGAAAGATGCTGTCCGACACTCCATCGCAATTGATTCCCGAGCCGCCGCCCGCGCCATTTTCCCAGATGATATTTTTCTCGACGGTGGCGAACGAGATGATTCCGTCGCCCGGCGTGAAGTTTCGATCACCGTTCATGTGAAGCCCGGCGGCAAAGTTGTGATGAAGCTTGTTGCCAATGATCGTAGGGGAAGTCGCCGCTGTTGCTTTGATAAATGCCGTGCTCGCCGTTCGAGTAAGATTCGTTGTTCTGAATCAGCGGGTGATAACAGAACGCGAGAAAGATTCCAGTCAGTCCGCTGTTGTGAGACTTGCAATTTTGAACCGTTATGAAATCCGTATCGCGCAGGTCGATCCCGTAGCGCTGTGCGCTCGCGCATTCCAGTCCATCGATCACCCAATACCTGATCGTCGAGTTGAAGTTCTCAATCTCAATCAAGCTCTGATGCCGATTCGCCGGGCTGAGCGAGTTGATGATGACAGTCCCCTGGGTCTCTGCCATCAATGTGCAAACACCGCCGGCGGTCCCTGATTTTCCAATGCGACATCCCGCGAAGCTGCCCGGCTTGACGATGATCGTGTCGCCCGCGGCAATCGTATCAACCGCTTTTTGAATCGTGCGCCAGGGTTGCGCAAGCGACCCGGGATTTGTGTCCGCGCCGGTCGTCGAAACATAAAAGGTGTTGGCCGAAGCGGTGATCGAAAGGAACAAACCCGCCGCGAGCGAGAAAAGCGCTTTCTTTATCATCGAGTCCTTTGCGCGAGTCTACCGCGGGCCAGAGCGGGTGAGTGAATTCGCCGATCTTAATGATCGATCTTCGTTTGAGACTTTCAATCTTAAGGGGCTTGAAGTCGAGTTGATTGTAGCCACTCGGAGGCAAGCGCTCAACAGAAAAAGCCGTAGTGGGGTCACAGTGTTTTGTTCAGGCAGTCTGCCACCAAGGCGCCCAGGCACAAAGACGCACAAAGGTAGTTCTTAGTGCGACTTGGTGTCTTCGTGACTTTGTGGCAAGGGTGGATTATTACCATCAACACACAGTGACCACACGACCAAAAGCAGCGACAAGTTACGATGCTCAGTGTAGAATCGCCGCCGAGCGCGCGGGTTCAATCCCCCGGTTGGAGCACTGGCCATGAAAAACACTTCTGCTGCTCTACGTAACGACCGGCAGCGAGCATCCCGGATTTGTTTCAACCGGCCGACTCGAACTAGTAAGGTGGCAGCGGGTATGCGCGGGCATGCTATCGTCAACGTCCAGTTGGGTGCGGGTCAGATTTTCGCGCATCGACGCTAACAGCGACTATGAAAGCTGCGAGGATGCCACGGGCTTGTCCCGTTGGAGGTTCACAATCGCTGCCACAACGAACTGCAAGCGACTGGCTAGATGCCACAGGCTTGCCCCGTGGAGATTCACGTGTCTGCTAGCTTGGCCGCAAGGCTATTCGGCGATTAGCCGCGAGCGTGAAACCTCCACGGGGCAAGCCCGTGGCATCCTCGGAGTTTTCACACAGTCTCGGGCGTGCGAGGTTTTCCCGCTCTTCAAACTCTCTCTTTTGAAAGCGCGAAAACCTGACGCGCACCTCGTCCAGTTGGTTGTCTTGATCCCATAACTAACGAGTGTTAGATTCTCGAACTGCTGGCTCCGTTCTGAAATACCTTGTTTGAAATTGCCATTCTCAGGTAAGCGGTTAGGTCTGTTAATCATTTTTTGGCGCAGCTAAGAGGTTTCTCAATAACTCTGCCCGAATGAGTGCCTGCAAAGCCCGGAGGTGTCATGACGAAGTAGAATGGGATCGCGCCGCGAAGCATTATTATCGTCTTCTTGCTTTTATCGCTTTCCACTAATTCGCCGAAGCGGCCCGCTCCTCCAGCGATGCCCGCGCCAGTTGAGATTCGCGATGAGTTTGAATCCGACGAGCTCCGCCAGAAGCGCGACGATTGGCTCTTGTTTCAAAGACAGTACCCGTTCACTGAGATTCCCGGCGACGCTCGCCGCAACGCGTGGCTATCGTTGCCCCATTCGTGGTAATTGACCCAGTCGATAACACGCGGGTTTTTTCCACATACATTTACGGAACCATCTTCAGGTGGAACGACAACGCTAGCCTGTTCGACGCGACGGTCGGTTCAAACACAATCTTCGGTGAGCCCGACAGTAGCCCTCGCATCGGATTCATCGCGGCGTTCGCTGGTAACCGGGTGGATTCGACGCTCTACTTCGGAACGTGGCGCTTGTTCACGAGCAAAGACCGGGGTGCTACGTGGCAAGCGACCGCCGGCGCGACCGATCTTACAAAAGGCGTAACCGGGAACGGACCGGACGTGCTCACCACGATCGCGGTCGCCCGATCGAATACCAACATCATCTACACTGGCTCCGCTCAGGGCGCGGCAATGGTATCGACCGACGCCGGCGCGACGTGGAAAAACATTACCGCCGGACTGCCGCTTCGATTCATATCGAGCATCAACGTCGATGACCAGGACCCCGCGGTAGCTTATCTGACGGTTTCGGGTTATGCGTCCTCTCATATCTTCAAGACCACCAACGCGGGCACATCGTGGACGGACATCAACGGAAACCTGCCCGATATTCCCACGAACGCGCTGCTGATTGATCCTCTGGATGCGAACACGCTCTTCGCCGGCACCGACATCGGCGTCTTTCGATCGCGATCAGCGGGGTTCAACTGGGAATACTACAGCGCCGGGATGCCGCCAGTTGTCGTGGACGCATTCTCGGCGCAATCAAACGGATTGATCCAGGCCGCCACTTTCGGACGAGGAGTCTACGAATTGGTTCGAGACGGCATAACTTTTCCCGCGCCTGTGATCGACTCGGCTTCAATCGAAGGAAAGAAAGTAGCGATCAACGGCAGCAAGTTCGGCAGCAGTCCTCGCGTCTTGATCAACGGCGAAGATAGAAGCGATTTTGTCACGAGTGTTTCCGACACGCTCATTCGATTGAAAGGCAAGCCAAAGAAGCTAGGCGTCAAGTCGGGTGAGAACACGATTCAGGTGTTTGATTCGAGTGGCGCAGGCTCGAATATTTTCAAGGTGGTGGTGTGAAGAATCGAACTGCGCGTGAGTGTCGATATCGTTAGTCAACCGATTTGACCTCCTCTTTTCTCAACCTTTGCTGTTGTCACCCTGCGGCACCCGCAATTTGTCTCGAAGAGCTTCGGGGACTGGCTCAGGCAGGTTCCATAGGACGGTTATAGGCTTCTCGCCCTCCCAAGACACAAATTCGACGGGCCCGCAGACGGCGAGGTTCCCGGGCAACCCGCAACGAACACACTCTGCGCATCTCCACGAACGCACCGGCCGCCGTGCCACCCTTACGAATTGACAGACGAGGCAACGATGCTCATACCGCCCATCGCGCGATTGCTTCGACCGGGATGACTTTTGTGAAACTGTGAGTCGAGTAACGGGGTCGAAGCCAGCTCTCCGCACCAGCGCGGCCCACTCAGCCCCGTGCGGCTGCCGGCCCCCTCGCCGTCTGTTTGCTGCGGCGTGCGCCAGCTCGTGACAAAGAATTTCACGGCGTTTGGATTGCGATGCGACGAACCTTGGACCCACTTCTATGACCTCGACGCTGGAAAGTAGTCGTGCCACAGTGGTTCGGAGACGACCATTGAAACGAACCTTCACTTCCTGACTTAGAGTAGGCAAGCCCCACAGCCGACTCCAGCTCTGCATGTCGTCCTTGGAGGTTCTCGGATAGACGAAACGGGTTTGTTCTTGATGACATATGCGTAGTCATGATTGGTCGTTTAGCGGTAAGTTCTTTTTCAAGCGTCGACCCGGACTCGTGCGTCAGCCGCGGCTAGCCTCGATCCCAATTCGCCAGTACGCTGAAGGCTGGTCGCTTCTGTGACTTTAACGGCCCGCAGCGAGTTCAATCAACTCCCGCAGTATCGACCGATGACACGCTGACTCGTTCTCGCAGTAGCACCCTAGCCAAGAGGAGTAGCTCTGGATAACCCCGCAAGAAGCTTGATCGCCTGGCGTGCGTCGGTCTTGTTCATCTCGGTAATGTAGCGCTCTCGGAACTTCTTCCATCTGACCGTTCGGCCATTCATGAGTCTTCAGCCACTTGAGCAACTCCGAGCTTGGGGCCAGCAACGGAAACCACACGTCGAAGTAGTCCAATCGCGAGTAGTCTTCTTTCTTCACTCCTCGAGGAAGGAAGCGTACGGTGCCGACTCGCAAGCCCTCACCGACTCAAAGGGCTGAAGATTCCCGACGACATCGAGGTCTAGAAGATTCTCGAGACCTACTGGCCAAGTGTGCCTTCGAGGAGGGAAAATAGGATTACGGAAAGCGAGGGAAAACGTTATGTCCAAGACTCAAGATGTCGTGGAGGTGCTTGGTGAGATTCGCGCGGCGGATCTTGATGGCGCAAGTTTTTTGCTGAGATCTGAGGATGGAACAATCATTCAAGGAACCTTCTCCCCCGAACAGGAAGCGACGATTACCGATGCATTGCGACAGCACTCGTCGTGCCGGCTTCGGGTCAGAGGGATTGAAGAATTCCAACCGGGGGAGATCAGGCGAGTATCAGACGTAGAACTCCTAGCAATAGAACCAGCAGGCGAAGCGTGCTACGACGAAGCAGCCCGTCCGGTCTGGGAGATGATTGAAGAGATTGGCAGATCGGTGCCCGATGAAGAATGGGCGAAAGTTCCGTCAGACCTCTCCAGGAATCTCGATCACTACCTTTACGGCGCCCCTCGGGAGAGCGATTGAAGACTATCTTAGCCGACACCGGATACTTCATAGCGATTCTTAATCGCCGCGATCAGTTACACGAGCGAGCGATCGCCGCATCGAAAGCTCTGGGTAGCTTTCGGCTCGTTGCGAGCGAAATGGTACTTGTAGAGTTGCTCAACGACTTTGCGGGTAGGGGTGAGTCATTGAGAGCAGCGGCGGTAAGCTTGGTTGAGGGCTTGCGCGCGAATCCAAATGCTGTGGTATTGGTTCAGACAAGCCTTCAGTTTAGAGATGCGATTGCTCTTTACGGCGAGCGGCCAGACCAATCGTGGAGTCTTACGGATTGCGCGTCGTGTTTGATAATGAGGGAGCAAGGCATTGAGGAGGCGCTGGCTCACGACAAGCATTTTGAGCAGATGGGCTTCAAGGCTCTGCTCAGGGATGACGGCTCAAACTGATTTTGAACGCACGAGCATGAACCTTGCCGAACAGATAGGCCGGTGGATGTCGCTTCGCGCTCCTCAGCGTGAGTCGCCCGCTCGGCTTCACGCCATCGCGGAAGCTGTCGACTTCAAACGGAGCAGCCTCGATGACGTGAAGGAAGCAGCGCGGTCGCGCGCCGGTGTCAAGAAACATCGAATTCGATACCGAGTTCGCTTCGTTCTGCTTTGCCCTTGCTACGGGCGTCGGCAAGACTCGATTGATGGGTGCGTGCATCTACGACTTATGGAAGACTTGCGGATATCGCAACTTCTTTATCCTGGCTCCCGGCGGCACGATCTACGAGAAGCTTCGCGCCGAGCTTCAACCGCAACATCCCAAGTATCTGTTCACTGGACTTTCTGATTTTACCCGGCCGTGATCTGGGACGGCGAGAACTACCTACGATTCAGCACGCCTTCTTTCTTCACTCCGCGCGGCAGAAAGCGAATGTCGCCTCGCCAGAATGAATATTCGTATTTCATCTCTTAACTACGGGCGGCAGACCGCATTGAAATTGAAGATCGGTGGAACGCAAAGCATACTTATTCGCGAGTGGCTGAAAAGACAGATAAAAATGAACATCGAGCTACCACAAAACGAGATAGCTGAGTTCTGCATGCGTTGGGGTATTGTCAAACTCGAGCTGTTTGGCTCTGCGCTTCGCGCTGATTTCCGGCCTGACAGCGATTTTGATTTTCTCTACACCCCCGGCCCGAGCTTTCGAAGAGACCAGGCGTACGGCCCGTGGCTCAAAGACAACATGGCTGACGAGCTTTCAGCCTTGCTCGGCCGCAAAGTAGATTTGATCGAACGAGACAAAATGGAACGTCATCGCAATTGGATTCGGCGCGAGCACGTGTTGAGGACCGCACAGCCAATCTATGTGGAAAGATGATGCCACCGCTGCGGACATTCTGCTGGCCGCGCAGGATATCCAGCAATTTGCCGCTGGCATGACCCGCGATAAGTTTGCGAGTGACAGGTTTGTCCAGTCGGGCAGTCATATTCAAGATCATCGTCTTAGGCGAGGCAGCAAAACGTTATCCGACGAATTCCGCGAGCAGCATCCCCAAATCAACTGGAAGCAAGTTGCCGGCATGCGCGATCGGTGTGTTCATGGATACGATAATATCGACGTCGATATTGTCTGGCAGGTAATAACAGATGACGCGCCGAAGCTGGAAGAATATTTGAAAACCATCATTCCTCAACAGCCGCTCTAACGCTCACAGGCTCCTTCAATCAACTCGCGCAGTATCGACCGGTGACACGCGGACTCGTTCTCGCAGTAACACCCTATCCCGAGCGGAGTAGCTCTGGATAACTCCGCAAGAAGCTTGATCGCCTGGCGAGCGTCCGTTTTTTTCATCTCCGCAATGTAGCGCTCTCGAAACTTCTTCCATCTGACTTGTTCGCTCGGCCAGTCGCGAGTCTTGAGCCACTTGAGCAACTCCGAGCTTGGAGCAAGCAACGGGAACCATACGTCGAAGTAATCCAATCGCGCGTAGTCTTCTTTCTTAACTCCGCGCGGCAAGAATCGCACTGTTCCGACTCGCAAGCCTTCACCCGGTTTGCGAGGCGTGCCCACCCGAAACGTTCCAATGTTCATAATCAATGAGAATTGAGTTTGAGGCTTGAGTCAGTTGAGGACCCGTTCGCCGTTTACGATGATCGGCTTGCCGGACGCATATGAATAAAGCACATCCGGACAAAGGTCGGCGCCGTTGGGCCAGACGATCGGGCCGATTTCCGGGTCCACACGTACTAGCCGAAAATACTCTAAATCTTTGAGCGCCGCGAAAACTCCGTCAAAAAATCGAATCACGTGATCTAAATCTACTGTAGCCGTCAAACCGTCCTTAAACGTAAGTTCAAGCCTATGCCCATCCAGCGCTCTAACATCTACAACGTCGATCAAAACAATATCTGCTACTCCGCTGGAGCAATCCGTCTGAGTTCGTTGGCGTTGAGTGGCACGATCGCGGACTCGCGGACGGTAACCACCGCCACGGTGTCTCCGACGGCATTAAATACTTCGAGGCTGTAGCCGGTTCCTGTCCCACCTGACCTGGGTGATGCTCGGCCACCGTCGCGACGTCCCCGCTGCGGAGTCCGTATTGCGGAAGATCGGTATTAAGCGCGACTCGGGTGAACGGTTCGTATTTCATCTCTTATCCGGATAGAGCGTCACGAGTTTCGTTTCGCCAGTTGCATCCTCAGTAATCCAAATGGTGACTACTCGAAGCGGGCCTTCGTTGGGTCCTACAGTTCGCCGCGGATCAAGTACTTTGGACCGTATCACGTTTCCTCTGGCGCGAAGCTGCCGACGCGCGGACTCGTTCTCGCAGTAACATCCGGCGGTCAGGAGGCAAGCTCGGCTACCTGTTGTCTCACTTCAGGGGCAAGGCGCGCGGGCACGAACCAACTTGCCGGACAAACAAGCTTCTCACCTTCTTCATCGACGACGGAAACATACCCGGTCTTTGAATATTTGATTCTGTACAGCTTGAGCGGTATCAGCGCGTCTTCATCGGTCGTCACGCAAATTGCCCATTCGGGTGGCGCGCCCTTACCGCGTTGAGAAACTTCAATCTGGTACGTGAACTCGCGGCTCGGCTTGCGTTCACCGCGCAATACTTGCCCCGCTTCGATAACGCTTTCCCTCAATCGCTCGAACCTCTCTTTACTCATGTAACCACTCCTCTACTAGAGCGCGTAGCTGCTTAATTTCGTCGGGCGCCAGATCTTCCTGCTCGTTCTTGGGATAGATGTCGAGAAGGAATATATAACCTCGTGCATCTGCCCAATAATAAATTACTCGCGTCCCACCTCGTTTGCCACGACCCTGGGCCCGCCAACGCAGTTTTCTCAAACCCCCACTGCCGCGAATCAAATCCCCTTCGCCTGGGGAGTAGAGCAAGAACTCTTGCAGGGCAAATAACTGTCTTCTGTCAGGTAACGAGAAACGTCCTTTGTGAAGAGAGACGATTCTCGAAAGCTGTACAAAACTCGAGCCATCAAATCACTTTGAAAGCTAACCGGATCAGCTCAAGAAATATTTTCCAGCGTTTATCACCGCATCAGCAATCCGCCGCCGAGCCGCTATTGATTTCATCGGCGAGCGGTGCGCAAAGTTATCGATCGCCGCAGCGCACTTCTCGTCTTCGGTCTCGCTTGCGACAGCGCGGGCCCGGCGCTCAATTCTCGAAGCCGCATCGCGAGCGAATACCCGAGTGATGTCCGCCTGCACCGGGCAGTTGTCGATTCCCTTAGAGCTCACCAATCGCTGGGTCCTCAACAACGCGCTCTCCATCGCATAGACATCCATCACCATCTCCGCGATCTGTCCGATCACTTCCTGCTCGTTGCGAGCGCCGTCGCCGTATGCGCGATGGGCGCACGCGATCGACGCGAGCGTCATCGCTTTCGCCGATCTCACCAGTGACACCTCGTCCGCGAACGCGAGGTTGGCCGTGTTCAACCTCAAGGTGTCGCCGGGAACGCCCCCGGATTCGACTTCGCGATCGGCGGCCTCAAACAACGCAAGCTCGCCGCTCGCGGCGCGGCGCAGCAACTGCGAGCCGATAACGATTCGATTGATCTCATTTGTGCCTTCGTAGATTCGAGCTATGCGGGCGTCTCGATAAGCGCGCTCGGCAGGATAATCTTTCGAGTAACCATACCCCCCGAACACCTGCACTTCTTCGTCGACGACGTAGGCGAGCGCTTCGCTCTCCCACACTTTTATGATCGAGCATTCGATGGCGAATTGCTCGAGCACCCGAAGCATTTCTTTCGGATCGTCTTTATCGACCTGTTCGAGCGCGTTGTCGATGTCGCCAAGCGTACGATAGAGAATCGATTCGCCAACGTATGCGCGAATGGTCATCTCGGCGAGCTTGTGTTTGATCAACCCGAAGCTGGCGATAGGCTGGCCGAATTGATGCCGCTCCTTCGCATACTCGACGGATTGTTGAAGAGAAAGTTTGATGGTCCCGACCGAGCGCGCGCCAAGTTTCAACCTTCCGATGTTCAGCACGTTGAAAGCGATCTTGTGCCCGCGGCCTATCTCACCCAGAAGGTTTTCTACCGGCACCTGACAGTCTTCAAGCATCAGCGCGGTGGTTGACGATCCGTCGATGCCGAGTTTCTTTTCTTCGTGCCCGCTCACGAGGCCCGGTCCGCGTTCGACGAGAAACGCGGTGAACTTTTCGCCGTCAACTTTGGCGAAAACCGTGAACAAGTCAGCGAAGCCTCCGTTGGTAATCCACATCTTCTGTCCGTTGAGGATGTAATGCTTGCCGTCTTCGGACAACACGGCTTTTGTTTTCGCAGCCATCGCGTCCGAGCCGGATTGCGGTTCGGTCAACGCGTATGCGCCGATCCATTCACCGCTTGCAAGCTTCGGGAGATATTTTTGCTTTTGGGCTTCTGTGCCAAAAAAAACAATCGGGAGAGTGCCGATGTTGACGTGCGAGCTCTGAGTACCCGCAAACGATGGTTGAAGCGCGAACTGTTCGCCTACTACGGCCGAGCTGACCTTGTGCAAGCCGAGTCCGCCGTACTGCTCCGGGATATCGATCGAGAGCAGGCCCAGCCCGCCGGCCTTGAGCATAAGCTCGCGATGGACTTTGTAACCCTTTGCGTAGATCTCATCTTCGCGCGGGATGACTTCCTTGCGAAGGAATTCTTCGGCGGTGCGCGCGAACATCCGTTGTTCGTCGGTGATGTCTTCAGGTGTGAAGATGTCTTCGGGTTTACGGTCTTCTATCAAGAAGCCGCCGCCTTTTGGAGCGTGGGACTGTTTGGGTTGGCTCGTCATTGTGACCTCCTGGGGTTGAAAGGTTATGACGATACCACTGGGGAATTCGCGAGGTCTACCCTTCGAGAGCCTCGTCAACCGCAGAGGGCGCGGAGGACGCGGAAGGCGGCGCGAGAAGGCGGCTTGACTGACCTCGATTGTCTCGTCTAAGAAAATGCACTACTACTTTATGAGGTCTCTGCTGCACGTAGATCTTTGAGCAACCGGTGGAAACTTGCCTCAAAGCTATCGTGCTCCTTCCAGTTTGAGAAGTCTGGTATGAAGTACTCTAGGATCTAGCGGTTGAGATACGAGTCGAGAGAGCGAAAGCCGAAGTCACTCTCGCGGCGGCGGACTATAAACAGAGTCTTGTGTCCCTGATGCGATTGCAGGAAGCTGACGTTTTGACCGCGACCGAGACGCTGGAAAGACGGAAGGAGCTGCTCGCGCAAGGAGTGATTGGCCCAAGAGAAGTCGAAGAGGCTGAACGGTCTCTGGCGGCTGCGAAATCAAAGGTGCTCGATACCCGAAGGGAATTGGCGGAGGCTGATCTTCTCGTAAAGTCGGCGGTTGATGACGCAAAAAACCATCATAAGCAGCCGTATGAGAAAGAACTTCTATTGAGGGTCCTTAAGCTTAACGCTTTGCCCGAATCTGAGATCAGAGAAGCCATCGAAAAACGCGGAGTTGGATTTAGATTGACACCTGAAGATGACGCCGCATTTTCGTCCGCCGGAGCCTCCCGCGAGTTGCTGAAATTGATGCGAGCGAATTACCGCCTCCGCTGACCCTCCCGTCAGTGCGACGCCCGCTCTGCTTCTCAGCGCGAGATCTCTCCAAGAATAATTCTCGGTCCCTTTCTTCGTCCGCTCTTCGTCCTTGATCGAGCCGCGTTGAAGTCGGAGGCTGAGCGATGGGAGATAGAGGTTGAACGACTTGAAGAGATCGCTGACGGAGATGGCTACGACGCTGTGGCTCCTACCATGACCTGGCCGACGTGACCGTAGTCGATTGAGTTATGCGCGGGAAGGACACCTTCATAAATATGGGCTCTCCGCGCCAGCAAGTCCTCTCAGCGCCATTGATTCAAGATATGAACGTTGTTATTGATCCGGAGACCTGAGACTAACAATCTCTCAACGGCCCGCACGACATCGGCAGCAGACATATCCCTTGAAGGGTCATTGTCGCGATATATGAGGATGATCCCGCCGTGTTGCCGTCGTTGCGCATGCCAGACATCGTGGAGGTCCCGAAAATCCTGTGGGTTGTGTGTAATCAAAACGTAATCGTGCTGCGTGGCATAGTCGAGATGATCAGCATCATGCCACCCGACCGTTCCACTTTGACGAGGTGATACAACAAGGTGACCAGCAACCCGAAGCAGGTCTATTAGCAGATCTTCGTCAGAGCAATCATCGAGATATAGGGACAGTGGCATGGGACGAGAGTTTATCTTTAGTCAAGGCCCGCGAGTCGGCGTTCTTTGCTCACCTCTGCATCGACGAGTGATTTGTTCTCCTCGTAATACAGACAGGCTTCCAACACTGCTTCGACGGGTAGGCTGTAAACATCGGCGGTCTGCTGCGGCGTAAGTCTATTAGACATCAGAGTGCCGACAACGTCGCGTGCGGTCAAACAGCCTCGCCCTTTGACGTAGAGCTGCTTTTTTGCCGTGTCCGGACGAGAAATCAGGAACGTGTATTCAGTCGCGACTGCCATCAGCCAAACCTCATAGCTAATATATCAATGGACCAGAGAAAAACCAACATTGATGATTTCTTCATAGGCACTCCCATCTGTGTGTCGGGACCGCTGAAGGGTCTCGCCAGATCAGCCGCTTGCGAGGCCTTCTTGTCCCGTGACCGCTTCGAGTTCTTTCTCTTCCGCTTGCCACTCGGCGGTGCGAAATGCGCCCTCCCACCTTGCAACAACCACTGTAGCCAGGCAATTGCCGATCACGTTCATCGACGTCCTGGCCATGTCCATCAATTCATCAACTCCAAGGATGATTATCACGCCCTCGGCCGGCAGATTGAACGAAGCCAGAGTGCCCGCCAGTATCACGAGCGCAGCGCGCGGCACGCCGGCCACGCCCTTTGATGTCAGCATCAACGTGAACACCATCGTGAGCTGTTGCCACCACGTCAGGTTAACCCCCGCGGCTTGCGCGACGAAGATCGACGCGAGTGATAGATAAACGGTCGTGCCGTCCAGATTGAAACTGTAGCCGGTCGGCAGAACGAACCCAACGATGCGTCTTGGAACGCCGAGCCGTTCCATGTTTTCCATTGCCCGAGGCAAAGCCGATTCCGACGACGTAGTCGCGAACGCGATTGTTGCGGGAGTCCTGACCGCGCGGATGAAATCCCTCAACGGGACTCGAAAAATCAAAGCTACGGGTCCCAGCACAAAGATCATGAAGAAAGCCAGCGCGCCGTAAAGTGTCGCGACCAAAGTTCCGAGATTCTGAAGTATGCCCAGCCCGCTATGTCCGACTGTGTTTGCCATCGCAGCCCCGACGCCAACCGGCGCAAACTTCATCACGAACTCGGTGAAGCGGAACATCACGTCCGCGAGTGACTCGCACCACCTCACGATCGCGTCTGCTTTGGCGCCGATGCTTGTGACCGCAAGCGCAAACAACACCGAGAAGACAACAATCTGAAGAACGTCTCCTTCAGCCATGGCCTTGATGATCGATGTAGGTGACAGATGGGCAATGACGTCGCCGAAAGTTTGCGGCTTGGGCGGAGGGTCGGGCGCGGTGAGTCCTTTGGCGACGGCTTGCGCCGCTTCGGAGGATTTCGCCGCCGCGGTTACTGCCTCCGCAGTGGCGCGCGCCGCCGCATCGGGGCTCGCGCCCGAGGCCGCGATTTCGCTCGCGCGGCTTGCGGCTTCGTTTGCCTCTTTGGATAGCCGCTGGGCCCGCTCGGCGAGCACGGCTTTGTCTTCGGGTCTGATGATTCCGGCAAGCGAGACTCCGATGCCCGGCCTTGTTATGTTCACCGCTGCCAGCCCGATAAACAGCGCGAAGGTCGTGACGATTTCAAAATAGACGAGCGCCTTCACGCCGATGCGCCCGACTTGTTTGATATCGCCGGTTCCGGCGATGCCGATTACAAGCGTCGAAAAGATCAGCGGCGCGATGATCGCTTTTATCAGGTTCAGAAACAGAATCGAGAGCGGTCTGAGCGCGGTTCCCCACTCGGGTTTTAGATAGCCGAGCAGGATACCCAGCACCAACCCGATCATGATTTTCCAGGTGAGCGAGATTTTCGGTAGTCGCATTAGACGCCTTGACCCGATTCGCCGGAATCTGATGCGCTACGCATATGGCGGAAGCGCCGTTGATATAAGCGAATCTGGAATGAATCAAACCGTGATTGGATAACTGAGTCGCCAGCTTACTGCGCAGTGAAGATTCGCAGCTTGTAGTTCACGCTGCCATCGAAAGCGCTGACGCCAATGATGTACGTGCCCGGTTCGAGTCGCATTGCAATCATCTCGCTCGAAGTCGGTCCCGCGCTGAAGGCCACCAAACTCGGATCGCTGAGCGAGGTCTTCTTCTTACTCACATCCGAAGTGAACAGATACATATCCAGATCGCCCGCCCCCGAAGTTGGGTCCAGGGCTATGAAGACAATGCGGGGTTGATCGATATTGATCTTGTACAGATCTTCAATGAAATCGGTTACGCTGCTCGTAATGGTCATCCGTAGCGTTGCGTCATCTGCCGTGGAAGCGCTGGCCGACACTTCTACCGGGATGTCCAGCTTCTGGCTTTTCTTAGTCTTCTCGTTTGGCTCTCTTTCATCCACCAGACTTGGAACAATGTTGTTGATGCCGTTGATTGTGAAGTCGATCGCGGTTGTCACTCCGCCGGCGGTCACCGTAACCGGCACGAAGTTCGCGATAGTGTTCGATGAATTGCCCGCCCCGTTGAAAAACTCCTCCGCGAACGGAAGCGTAACTTGATTGGCCAGCGGTCCGATGCCCGATCCCCTGATGGCTTCGGGGTTGATCTGCTGAATGCCGACCAGGTACTGCCCTGGCGGCAGTCCCTGGATCCGATAAGTACCTCGTCCAAACTCGAGACCGGTTACGGCGCTCGCCACTGTCGACAGCGAATCAGTCGCCCCTTGAGGCGGGGGAATCTGCGGCACCCCATCGCTATCCAACGCCGGAGCTACCGGATACGCGGATACTCCCAAGCCGGGCGGGAACTGCCCCTGATCAATACGACGCGCCACGACGTTGATTCCCGTGAGTGGGAAACTGCTGCCGTTATAATTAACCAGGACTTGTCCTTCGATTGATCCACGCGAAGTTAGATACTGGGGAGCCGGGTAGAGGTTCGACAGCGCGTTCTGTGTATCCATATCAAGCGTCGCGACGAAGGGCCCTGAATCCTCGAACTGATTACCGAGCTGCGAACCGTTCGGGGCTGAGAAGATGAATGGAAACAGCGTCTCAGTGAACGGCGCAAAAAGATCAAACGCCTCTGCTGGGGTGAACCCTGAAGGCTGGACTGAGCCAAGACCGTGCGATGCGATGTTTCCATTGCTCTGTTCGTGATCCAACGGGCCCGCAAAATGACCAAACTCGTGCGTGAAGACTCCAAGAAACGACGTCGGGGAAAGAAGCCCTCTGGACAGAGGTTGGCCGTTGAGCACGACGAACCCCTCGCGAAGCTCGGCGCTCGCGTCATCGACTTGAAGGAACCCGAAGAACCCGAGCACACCCCCGCCGCCCGTAATCCTGCCGTCGCTGTCGAAAATAATCGGGTTTTGAAACGTGGGGTTTGAGGTGCTTAGGAAGCGCCCGATGTTTGATCCATTCACGTCAACGGGCTGGTTTGTTGTGGGATCCATAATGCGGCCCGCGTCGACGAACCGCAAAGTGGAAGTTGGAATGCCGGAGTACTCACCGAAGATTCGATCGACAAAAGCGGTCGCCTGTTTCTCGCTCAGAGGTCCCAGCGTTCCACTGTCCACGCGATATAAGATGCGCCCGTCCGCATCGACGGTGGCTGAGTTCAGCGGGCCGCCACGAACTTCTCTATGCGGCCATCGAACCGGTTGCCCGTTGCTTGCGATCGCGAGCGGGCCGCCCGCGCGCGCAAGCGGGACCGCAATTACCAGGACGCCAACCAGCCCGGCAACAGATAGGATTGCACGAAGATTTGACGAGCGCTTATTCATTGGACCCGGCTCCCTTGCTGCCTTTCGACTACAACACCGCTAGTGCCGCCGTGCGCTGCGTTGATTCTCTCAACCAGTTCAATGAACTGTTCGAGCGGCAACGCGCCGCGCTTACTCGTTATCGCCTGACTCGCCGCGCTGAGGCCCTGAGGCTCAACAACAACTTCGCGATCGGGATGGACAACCCTTGCGTCCTCGGACTTCATCGACGTGCCGTTGTACCGAGCCGTAAAAAGATCGAGGTTGTTGATTCCATTTCGAACGAGCTCTTTCCCGGAAGGCATTCGAGATACAGTAAACGCGCCTTGATCCATTCCCACGGGATAGGTCACCTTGCCGCCCAGGTAGTTAGGGATGAGAAAGAGCAACGACCGATCGCCTATTCGGTATTCACTCATCCCGTGAATGAAAGTGTCCGCGGTTACAGCGCGGCCATGGACGGTTATGTCGCGGGTCTTGCCCGATGCTGGCTTCGTGGGATGTCCGAGTTGACTAAAGCTCAACAACCTCGGCAGCCGGCCCTTTATGGCGCGCTCGACTTCGAAGGTGTATCGCGTTATCGGCAGTGGCCCTTGAGCAATCGTCTCCTGGGTTTCTTCGATGGCAATGCATCGCCCGAGGAATACCCGGTCCGCTGTCACGGTCATCTCCTCGAGATTGAATCGCAACACCATGTGGTGAGCATCAAGCGGACAACTCACCGCGAGCACCAGCAGCATGGCGCAGATAGCTGAACGGAACCTCGTGACAAACATTCCAACAATTCCCGAGTGTTTCATCGCGCCCTCCGGTTAGGACCTCATTCGGAGCGGAGAAACTGTACCGCTCCATGGCGTGCGACGGCAACGGCGCTTGCGGGGGCCGAAAGACTGACCGAGATCAAGTCCCCAGACACCGCCGCCGAAGATCGCTTCCAGGTTTTACCTTTGTCCGCTGAGCCCACGGTTGCGCCTTTCGAGCCGACCGCCCAACATTCATCCCCGCCGAGCGAAACGCCGTTAAGCGATTCGGTGATTCCGGATTCGACGGCGGTCCAGGTTGTGAAATCATCGGTTCGCAAAATCGATCCGTTCTCACCGACCGCTATGGCGTAATCATTCGCAACCGCCAACCCGTATAGCGCGCCGGTCGTGTGCGAACTCTGTGGAATCCACTCGCGCCCCCCGTTCTCCGTCATCAATATCAAACCTTCTTCGCCTGCGATCAGCCCGCGACTCGGCGTGATAAATTTCACGGACCACAGATCCTCGACGCGCCCGGTTGTAATCACTTCCCAATTTTCGCCCCCGGTATTAGTCGACAGTAACAGCCCGCCGCTTCCGACCGCCCATCCGCGGTCGTGGTCGAGAAAAAAGATTGAATTGATGATCTCGTTCTTGTGCTCGATGCGCTGAACCTTCCAGCTAAGTCCGCCGTCATCGGTGCGCTGAATGCGTCCGGCATAACCCGCGGCCCAGCCGCGCGTGATCGAAACAAAATCAACCGCCGCCAGTATTTCATCGGTCCTAGACACCGGCTGCCAGGTTTGGCCGCCGTCCGACGTTCGAAGAACCGCGCCGTTCATCAAACCGATGTCCCCGACCGCGAAGCCGTTCCTCTGGTCGACCATATCCACACCGAGGAGATTCAACTCGCCAGTGTGCTCGGCGGCGATCCAGCGTCCCGGCTGCGATTCTAGTTGCGTTGCGGGTCCGCCCCTGCACGCGAACAAAAAGGACGCGGCGATGAACAACAACAGCCTCTCACAAGTCGATGATCTTCGAAGCACCCGGTTCGCTTTCGGGAGAGTTAATCTATTCGATGGGGGAGATCACGAAAGAAGAACAGTTAAGCGGTCGTCCACCTAGAACGTAGCTTTCATCTCGATCGGTTTCTTGTCCTTCGCGAAAGCCGCAAGCGAGCAATTCCAGACCGCGGTTCTTTCATTCAGCACGATATCGGCGTTTGTATCGGTGATCGGCGCGGGCGTGTGCAGCACGAAACGCATTCGCACGATCGAAAGGATCAATGGCTTGAGCTGCTCTTCCATTTCCTTTGATGCCTTGTCGTCTTCGGGCTTCTGCTCGACCTTTTGCGGCTGTCCGTTCACCGTTACCTCGGCCTTTATCTCAGCCTTCGCTTTTGCGTCGACATCCAGGCGAAACTTCTGAGTATAGGAAGTCTTCGCGGCCGTCTTTTCTACTCGAATCGACCACTCGGGATCGGATCCGATGTCGCCGTCCTTCAAGCTGCTCTTCCCGAAATTCGCCAACACTCGCTGGATTTCTTCAAGCTTTGTGAAATGAAACACGGCGTAGATGCTTTGAACGCCGTTTTGCTTTACGTCTTTGATTTGCTTGACGGTAATCCCGGCCGGCAATGCAGTGGTTAATTCCTTTTTGAAATCGGAGAGCGTTTCAGCCGGGTTCTTCTTTGAGACTTCAGCGCCGCCTGCTTTTTCCGGCAGGTCGGGGACCGAAATAAAAACGACCACGTCGCCGCTCCCGTCCGCGTTCAGAAAAATCTCCTGCTCGATGCTGAAGCAAGCGCTAGAAAATAGACAGCACACTCCGATGATTGCATATCCAGCCGCGCGTCGTAGTCTCATTATGTCTCCTGTGGTGGCTGTATCGCGGAACAAGTTGCCTTTAAGACTGACTACTCGAGCGCGATTCCTTGTGTAGCGTTAGTGACTTGGTTCTTTTGGGGAGAACGAATGCTCGTATCTGCCGACAATTCTTGAGGACGATAAGGGCAGCGAATAGAACCGCGCAGCGCACGGATATGATCGAGAAAAAACGTGTTGGAAACGGAAGCGATGCGTGACGCGTCCACCGGTCACGCATCGCTTCTCGAAATCATGGCTTACTTCTTTTTGGCTTCCCACTTGCCGGTCATCTGACCCGCGAAGTCGAAATCGCCGTTGAGCTTGCCGTCCTTGAGCATCGCGGTCATTGCGATTGCGCCGTTCCCTGTATCAAGGCTGAAGCTCAGCTTGTTCCCGCTGAACGTGCCTTTGCTGAGCGGAGCCGTGCCCTGCGCCGAATCCGACGAGCCGGTGACTTTGTCGCCTTCGAGCTTCAGCTTGAGAGTGAAGGGGAACGAAGTGCCCGCCGCGTCCGCGACTGCGTCCCACTCACCGCTGATGGGATCGGGTGACGCCGACGCCGAAGATCCGCCTGCTGCGCTTGCGGGCGCGGCAGCCGCCGTCATGCCCGCTCGCTTCAACTCGAGCCCGCCGCCCTGACCACCGAGCTCCCACTTGCCGCTTATCTTGTCGCCGTCAAGCATCGCCGTAACCGTGCCCTCGTTTCCGCCGGCATCGAATTTCATAACGATCTTGCCGTTGTCGAAAGTGCCGCCGGTGATGGCCGCCGGGCCTTGCGGTGTGTCGATCTTACCGGACAGCTTGCCGCCGTCGTTCTTAATTTCGACCGTCAGCGGGATGTCACCCATCTGATCGCTCTTGGCCACTCCTTCGTACTTGCCCGAGAGGGTGTCTTTGGCTTGACCAGGATCAGTAGTTGGTTTGTTAAAGGTAGCTGCTGATGCGACTGAAGACACGATCATCAGTGCAGCAATAAGCAGGGAGGTCATAATCCGTCTTGACTGCATGTTTAGTTTCTCCTGATGGGTATTCGATCTGGAACTCAAGCCAATTCTACGCCGGCAGAATGACGAAAGTTCTGAGGCCAGTATTTATACCGTAAATCGGCCCGGCTGAAAAGTAATTTACCGACGTCTTCAACTGTCGCGCGGCACTGCCAGCATTCGCTCCAACGCCGTCCGCGCCCCTTCCATCACATCGGGTTCAACCTCAATCTCAAACTTGTTTTCAACCAGCGATCGTCTGATGTCCGCAAGCCCGATCATCTTCATGTAAGGACAATGCAGCCGGCATCCAATGCAGCCATCGGCCATGATGAATTCGCGATCCGGATAGAGCTTCTTCATCTGATGAATGATTCCGCTTTCAGTAGCGATGATGAACGTCCGGGCCTCGGGATGTTTCGCTATGCGGTCAATCATCGCAGTGGTCGAGCAGACTTCGTCGGCCATTGCGATGATGTCTTCGCGGCACTCCGGATGAGCTATCACGACTGAGTCAGGAAAAGCTGACCGGGCTTTGATCACGTTCGCCCCGCGAAGCACATCGTGAGTCGGACACGCGCCGTCATAGATCGCAATTTCTTTTTCCGGCACTTGTTTCTTGACCCAGTTGCCGAGATTGCGATCGGGCGTGAACAGTATCTTGTCCGACGCCAGGCTTCGAATCACAGAGACTGCGTTTGCGGATGTGCAACAGATATCGCTCATCGCTTTTACTTCGGCGCTAGAGTTCACATAGGTGACGACGGTGTATCCGGGATAGCGCTGCTTCCACTCCTCCAGGCTCTCGGGAGTGATTGAATCCGCAAGCGAGCAGCCGGCGGAAAGGTTCGGCAGCAGGACATGCTTCTCGGGATTCAGTATCTTCGCCGATTCGGCCATGAAGTGAACGCCGCAAAAGATTATCAATTCGGCCTCGGTCTTCTGCGCTTCGAGCGCGAGGCCGAGACTGTCCCCGGTGAAATCCGCGGCGTCCTGAACTTCGGCCGCCTGATAGTTATGCGCGAGGATAAGCGCGTTTCGGCGCCGGGCGAGTTCACGAATCTCTTCCATAAGCGCGTTTGAATCGATTCGCATAGCGGGGACGGCCGCGGAATTGAAACTCATAGTCTGGGTGCTCATTTGTTCTCTACCTTTGCTCCTCGATCGGGCTTTATGCGGGCGTTTCCCGCTGGAAATACTCTCCAGAATTCTTTTCGCACCAGGCTCGCGATAGTCGCGCTCTTATTCATCCCGTGATAGTGGGCGACCGCGTCGAGCATAGCCAGATCGCGATCCGATGCCGAGAAGGTTCTTATCCTGGTTTTCTGCATTCATTCACCTTTGTGTGGTACTAAGTTTTATATAAATCTTATGCATACCCCCTCGCCCTGTCAAGGACGATCCCGAGGCGTTTGACCTCGCGGGAAACCGGGCGCTAAGATTCGAGCCCTGAGTTCGTGAAAGATTGGAGAATTTGAAGATGAGAGAACGTAATCGCGAGATTAAGCGCCGCCGTCACCGTTATCAAAAACGCACCAAGCTTCGATTGCAACTCGCCGCCGCGGCTTCAGACCAGGATCGGCAGAAGATCGAAGCCAAGATCCGGAAGACGTTTGGTGCAGGTTCGAGTGCACACCCTAGCCTAGAGGCTTGATCTCGGTGCGCATTGCGTCGAGATGCCGGATCACCATTTCGACTCGGGTGGTCCATGAGTTTTCGCGGGCCAGTTCGCGAAGGCGCTCTTGAAACCGAACGTCCCGGCCGCGTGTGTTCGTGACATCCAGGCCCGCCGCAAACTCCTCCGCGGTTCTGACAATCAGCACTTCCGGAAACATCTGGCACTCAGGCATCGGCGTTGTGAGGACCGGTTTCGCGCCGGCGAAGTACTCAAACAATTTCAGCGGCGAGGTCGCAAGCGTGATGTCGTTTATCACGAAAGGGATCATCGCGGCGTCAAACAATCGCAAGTAAGCCGGAAGCTGCTGGTAGTCACGCGAGCCAATCCAGCGCACGTTTGGCCGTTTCAGCAGCGCGCGGCCGCGTTCCCTCAGGCTGTTGTCATACATCGGCCCGATCAATAGAAAATTCCAGTCATCCCTCAGTCTCGCGGCTTCCTCCAGCAGGTCATAGTCGAACCACTCAGCCATCGCGCCGAAGTATCCGGCCAGCGGCTTATCGCCAAGCCATTTGGAATCGAGATCAGGATCATTCGAAGGCAAATCACACGCGCGAGCGAAGTGATCATACTCGACCGCGTTCGGAAGATAGAGCGCGTCCGGACGCACGTTCAGCGCTTGAGCGTGCAACCTGGCTGCGACGCTTGTGACCACAGTCGCCTCCTTCAAAGCGCGTTTATGATTCCGCTCCAAAAACGCTCGATCGAAATGGAAGACTTCCAGATCGTCAATCCAGTCGTATACCGTGCGCGCGGATGCCGGATAGGAATCGCGCCGGTCGAAGTTATACGTCAGCGTCCACAGAAGCGGGTCGGCGATCTCAGGCAAAACATCGTCGGACCCTCGAAACAGAAACACGCCAGCCGCGACTTCCTTGAAACCACTGACATCGTCGTACGAATTGCTGCTGTCGTAAATCGCGACGTAGCCTTGCCGCGCAAACTCGCGCGCGAGGTGGTGCGTCCGCTGAGTATTGACAATGTTCCACCCAACCGAGGGAAGAAAAATTACCGCGCCTCTGCTGACGGCTATTCGAGCAGTCACCGTTCGCAACTGATCGAGATACATCGGGCGATTCAAGACGCTCACCAGGGCCTGCGCGCCGCGCAAGGTTCCGGACGGTTTCATCGTGCCGTCAGCCTTACGCTGATTCGGAAGCAGATGCAGCAGTCGATAAAGCGGAAGCAGGTAGCGGTACTTGAAACGCCCGTAGCCGGTCAACGCGCGCCAGATGAGCGAGGTGAGCTTCGCTCCGGTTCTTGCCGGGAACGATTGGTTGGACGGTTCTTCACTCAAGAGTTTAGCTTGCCTAAGAAATCATTATCGCAGAGTATTGGCTGTCGATCCTGCGTTGACCTGATTGCCGCCATGGACACAAACGAGCCTATCGTATCCGTCATCGTCCCGTGCTACAACTCCGAGCGCCACATTCGCCGTTGCCTCGCCGCGATCCTTGAACAGCGCACGGCTATTCACTACGAAGTTGTGGTCGTTGACAGCTCGAATGATCAGACCCCGCAAATCATCGCCCGCGAATTCCCGTCCGTGCGCCTCATTCATCTGGAACGTCGAACATTTGCCGGCGCGGCGCGAAACGCCGGAGTGCGAGCGACTCGCGCGCCGTTTTGCCTGATGATCGACTCGGATTGCATAGCGCAGCCCGATTTGATCGAGCGCATGTTGGCGCGTCATCGCGAGGGCCAATACGCGGCGGTGGGAGGTTCGCTTGCGAACGGAACCCCGCGGAGTCTGAGCGGATGGACCGGATACCTGCTCGAGTTCAAAGAGTTCATGCCAACGGCGCCCGAGCGATTCGAGAAAACCGTGCCGACAGCAAACGTGATGTACCGGCGGGAAGTGTTTGATCGATTCGGCGGGTTTGATGAACAGATGCGCGAATCAGAAGACGTGCTGTTCAACCGCACGATGGAACGAGCAGGCGAGCGCATACTGTTCGATCCGGCCATTGAAGTTACACATCTCAATCGCACCGGCTGGGAACGAGTGCTCTTGTATCAGATTGACCTGGGGTCCTCATCGGCGGAGGCCCGCCGGCGCGGCGGCCTTGAGGGCAACGAGCTACTTCGTTACCCCCTGCTGATCCTGCTGATGCCTTTTGTTCGTTGGGCGCGAGCCGCCCTATGGCTCGCAAAGATAGACCGGCGCGCCTTTCTGATGTTCCTGTTGATCTCGCCGATGTATCTGCTCGGCGCCGGCTTTTGGTCAGTGGGCTTCTTCAAAAACGCGATCGCCGACGGCAGGCGGTGACGGCTTCGGCCGATAGTTCGTTTTGAACTTGTCCGCGTCGATGCCGTAGCGCTTCAGCTTCATGAAAAGTGTAGTGGGTTTGATGCCCAACACCCGAGCCGCCCGGTTCTGCTGACCGTTGCAGTTGCGCAAGGCCGTGCATATCAGCGAAGTCTCGAATCGCTCAACCTCGCTCGCAAGATCCATGCTCAGAGAAAGACCCGCTGACCTGAAGGGATTGAGATAAGAAGGAAGCTGCGAGGCATCTATACACGGGGGCTTTAACTGGTTGAGAAGTCGAGTGACCAGTGTCTTCAACTCCGAAATGTTTCGAGGCCAATCGTATGCCCTGAGCGCTTCGATGGCTTCAGGCGTGAGGTCTCTCAGTTCCCTTTGATTCTCCTCGCAGTGCTGTCTTATGAAATGCGCGACAAGGGGTTCGATATCTTCCGAACGATGCCGAAGCGCGGGGATTTGAATTCGCTCGCATTCCAACCCGTCTGTTGCGATCGTCGACGCAAGCCAGGGCTCGCGCCGGCTCTGGACCGTACGGCCCATCAGTATGCGAAAGGGCTGAATGTCCTGCAATCCGATTCGAGTGGTGAGTCTCAAGATCCCGTCGCAAACATACATCGAAGAATTACTGAGGTCTTCAATATAGACGGTGCTTCCACTGAGAGACTGGACGGTGGATGCGTCAAGTTCCCAGCCGCCAAGCATTCCGGTTATGACTGCCTGCGCCATCTCGTCCGAAGCTGAACCCAGCCTGAGCGAAATGAAGGGTCCCTCTCGAAAAGCGCTCGAACGGTGAATGAGCTTAGCCAGCAATCGCCTGCCGGTACCCATCTCTCCTTCCAGAATCACGGGGCGCCTGTGCGAGGAATGCAACGCGATAAGATCGCGCGCGTTATCGGCCCATTTGCTGACGCCGATAAACTCGCCGGCCGGTTCGCTCGTTTGATCAACAACTGCTTCCCGATTGCCGGGATTGAATATCGGATGTCTATAGTCGATTGCTTGTGTTGCCATGCGCCATCGTTCTCCCAACTGTTGTTTCACGGACTTTGCCGGGCACGAGTGCAAAGAGCTTGTCGACACGCCCTTCGCTAGCGGTCAGTTTATTCCGTGGCGGTGGGTTAGAGAATCAATTTGGGACGGATGCCGCCGAGGCTGGGACGAACGGGCCGAAACCGGATGTGTGAGGCGCAACCAGCGAGACCGAAACTGGCTGTCAACGAGGGTCATCCCCCCGTTAACAGCCAGCTAAAGCTCAGTTTAGGCCGATCAATCAGGCCAATTCTAACGGCCCATTACGTTGACCAGCTCTTGTACCGCGGATGCGGAACGCTGGAGGGCGGAGCGTTCATCGGTGGTCAGGTTGATCTGGATGATCTCTTCGATGCCGCGCTCGCCCAGCTTGACCGGCACTCCGACATACAATCCGTTGATACCGTACTCGCCCTCGAGATACGCGGCGCACGGCAGAATTTTCTTCTTGTCTTTCAGAATGGCTTCGACCATTTCGACCGCGGCCGCCGACGGCGCGTAATAGGCCGAGCCGGTCTTGAGTAAACTAACAATCTCGGCTCCGCCGTTCGCGGTGCGCGTGACGATCTGATCTATTTTGTCCTGGGGCAGCAAGTCCGGCAGCGGGATTCCCGCAACGGTCGAGTAGCGCGGAAGCGGAACCATTGTGTCGCCGTGCCCGCCGAGTACAAACGCGGTGACGTTTTCGACCGAGACATTCAACGCTTCTGCGATAAAGCATCGCATTCGCGCCGAGTCCAGCACTCCGGCCATTCCGATCACGCGTTGCTTCGGAAGCCCCGAATGTTTCAATGCAACGTGGCACATCGCGTCGAGCGGATTCGATACGATGATCAGGATCGGGTTCGGCGAATACTTCATGATCTCGTCCGTGACTGAACCGACTATGCCGGCGTTTGTTCGGAGCAGATCATCGCGGCTCATACCCGGTTTGCGTGCAAGACCCGATGTGATGATGACGATGTCCGAGTCGGCGGTTTCCTTATAGCCGTTTGTGCCGACGAGCCGCGAGTCATAGCCTTCGACGGGCGCAGTTTCCGCAAGATCAAGCGCCTTGCCCTGCGGCATGCCTTCGATGATGTCGACGAGTACGACGTCGCCCAGTTCCTTATCAACTAATCTTTGGGCCGCGGTAGCTCCAACGTTTCCGGCGCCAACCACTGTTATCTTTTTTCTGGCCATTCTTCCTCCGCTGACTGGAGCGCACTCCAATCACTTGTTTTGGTTTGGTATTTGTTACCTCACGCAGCCGCAGCCGCGCTTCCAGGGAACGGAGATTCTAACGCACGCGCTCCGAAGGCGTCTATTGAGCGAGCATGAGTTCCTCGCCCTTTCGAATTACTTTCCAAAATTGACGGCAGTGAGTTTGTTCGGGGCGAGCACGGTGTGTAAGCCGCGGACTCGACCATCTTGATCGAGATTGAAGTGAATTGTATAGCAGTTCGCGAGTTTTGAACTTCTGTAAACATCCTCGACCACTATTGCCGGCAATCCATTCAGAGAGCGAATTTCAAAGCGCGGCTCAACCAGGCTCTTCGCCGCGAGTCCGAGGATCAGCCTCAGAACTCTGTCGCGGCCGCGAACCGTTTGCCGCGCAGCGGTCACTTCGCCTCCGCCGTCGCTCATGCTGACAACGTCCTCCGCAAGCAAGCGCTCTATTCCAGCCGCGTCGCGAGTGCCGAGGCACAACAAGAATTGCTCGAGCGCGCGACGAGTCGCTTCTTGCGCCGAAGCTTTCAATCCAACCCGGCGCTTATCGTAGTCATTCATCTTGCGGCGCGCTCGCAGCAACAACACTTTTACGTTTGGTTCCGTGAGGTCGAGGGCTTCAGCGGTTTCGGTGGTCGAATAATCAAAGACATCTCGAAGCAACAACACCGCCCGCTGAGAAGGCGTGAGCGCTTCGAGCGCGAGGAGAAACGCGAACGATACGCTTTCCATCAACTCGTATCGGGCAGCAGGAGAGTGTTCGTCCGGCGCGGGTGGTTCGTATGACGCCGGACTTTCTTCATCAGTTGGAATCGGTGAAGGCAGCCACGGCCCGATGTAACCCTGGCGCTTTCGTTTGCGAAGCACGTCGCGGCTAAGATTGATCGCCACGCGCACAAGCCACGGCCGAAGCGGCTGGCGAGTGTCACGTGGCGGCTTCTCAATCGCGCGAACGAAAGTCTCCTGGACCAGATCGTCTGCATCCGCCGCGTTGCCGGTCATGCGATAACACAATCCCCACAACATCCGGCGATCTGTTTCAAGTGCTTGAGCGTAAGCGGACATTATTCGTGCTTCATTCGTGCTTCACTCAGACAATCTCTTTCACTATTGATCCAGTTGATCGGCAAGCTCCTTCAACAGAGCCGCGCCGTCTCCTCGCCACGCGCTTCCGTGCATGCACGCAAGCGTCGTGGGCTGGGTGGACGCAAGCCGATCGATCATCTCTCGAGTGTTCTTCGCGTGCGAGAAATAATCCAGACCCTTGCGCAGTGCCTCGCTCGGTCCCAGTATGTCGGATTCCGTCAACGGCTCGGCGCCAACTCCGGGTTGAGTGAACAAGTCGCCGCATAGAAGCGTTCGTGTCTTCTCTTCCATCATGAACCCGCACTCCCACGCGTGCGGCAGGTGCGGCGTATCAAACCACCTGACTCGATGGGCGCCCAATTCGAGGACTTCGCCGTCGGAAAGCGCTCTCGGCGGACGCAGTGCGAGATCATTAATCGATGTCATAGCCGCGACCTTGCTGCAAACCGCAACCGCCCGCGGCGCGACCCCCAGCCATTCGTTTAGCGACCCGCATTCATCCTGCTCGAAGTGTGAAAACGCAACGTAACGAAGGTGCTCGGCCGGCATCACGCTTTGAACGGCTTCCAGAACAACCGGGAACAGCTTTCGCAGCCCAGTGTGAAAGAGCAGCGGCTCATCGCCGGCTATCAAGTATTGATTGAAAGAGAACCCTCCCGGAACAACACTGAGCGGCGTGTTGATTCGATAGATGCTCTCCGCGATTTCATTCACATTGGTTCCAGACTCACTGTTTGTAATCACACTCGTTCTCCTTGATGTTTGTTCGTCGCCTTATGCTACCGCCGCAATGCGCGACGCCGCGCGTTCTACTATTTTGCCAGCAGCTTCCTTTGCGCTCGCGAGCGCCGCGTCTACCAGTAACCCTTCCTTGCCAACCCAATCGCCGGCGATGAAAAGACCCGGCACGCCGGGAACTTCTGGTCCCGGTCTTCCTTGCGTCCCGCCGAATGAAGCCAACGGCAGCGCGTTCATCACTATCATATCCGGCAGGAAGCGCCGGTGCACAATCACGTCGCGCCAGCCGGGTTGTACCAGGTCGAGCAGGCCTTCAAGCTCACGCTCGACCGTTTGAGCCGAGCCGTAATGATTCGGCTCGAGATACTTAGCGACTTGAATCAGCGCGCCGCCTTCCGGAGCGAGCTTTGCCGTCGCCGAGTGTACTGACAAATACAGCGGACGATCGATGCCAAGGGCAAACGTCGCCCTCGGAACGGGCAAGCGGTTCAGCGCGACGTCAAAGCACGCGGCGCGCACCGGTATCGACTCATCTGCCCAGCGCGCGAGCGAAGTTCGCTCAGAGTCCTGAACCAACGACGCGGCAACCGAAGGGCTCGCGGCAATCACGACGCTTGAAGCGGCGAGCACGCGGCCGTCTGCCAATCGCACGCCGCTAACGGCGCCGCCGGCGTCACGCGTGACCTTATCGACGCGAGATTCGGTTTCGATTGCGACGCCCGACGTCAACGCAACCTCGCGCAATCCATCCACAAGCGTCTGCCAGCCTTCATCAAGATAAAGCACGCTCTTGTCCTGAGCCTTCTTCAACTGTTCGATAGCCGTGCCGGCGCTCATCAGCTCCGGCGCGTTTGTGTAAGTCGCCACGCGAAACGCCGCGAGAATGAAACCCTGAACCTCGCGATGCGACACGTTTCGATCGAGCCATTCGCGCGCGCTGATGTTCATCAGCGGAGCGGTTTCGGTCTTGCCGATAGTGGCGAGCATTCGCCCCGCTTCGAGCTTTTCCGAAAGTCCAAACAGGCTTGTTGTAAGCAACGACACCGCGCCTGCCGGAAACGTATGCTTCACTCCAGCCTTGATGGCGAACGCGCCGGAAACCGAAGGCACTCTTCCTTTTGGCTCGACACCCAGTTCGCGCAAAACTTCGATCGCGCGGCCCCCGCGATAGAGCGCGTGCGGTCCGAGATTCAAAAAGTAACCGTCTTGCTGCTTGGTCTGCGCGCGGCCTCCGAGCGCATGCGATTGCTCGAATAGACTAACGCGGCTTCCGGCTCTAGAGATAAAGCTCGCAGCCACGAGCCCCGCCACGCCGCCACCTATGACGATGACATCAGGTACGTGTTCACGTCCGTGCATTAGCCGTGTCTCCTTTCGCGATTCCAACGACAACACGTTTGTGAAAGGTGAAAGGTTACACCCGGTCGAAAAAACTTGAGGACGAGCTTAGTGTGAACAAGCAACTCCCTCATTGGGGCCGGCGGCCGGGGATGATTTGTGCATTCTCAATGACTTTCGTCAGCTTACCCGCTGAGTCAAAGATCAGTTGGACTTTAATCTCTCCGCGATTGCCCGAGGCAGGAACGACCACGTCCTTCCCAGAAGCGGTAATCCCATTCCTATCGGCGCGAATCTCCACTGAGTTATCAGGGATCGAGAATTCAAAAGAACCGTCCTGATTGAACTCCTGCGTCAGCCGCAGCCATGCCTTGAGCGCCGTTGCGGCCTCAGCTTTTCCCTTTACGGGAGCGAGAGAGGACCGGAAAAGAATCTCCAGCGCGTTGATATCGGCCAGCAACAGAATCTTGCCATCGGGCAACACCGCAACGAGATTATTGTAGGCAAGCGGTTCCGGAAGCGCTTGAGCAACGGGATACTGGCGATATTGCAGCACGTAGAAAAGCTTCGAGGGCAGGGCCTTCCCGACAGAATCGTCATCGATAGAAACGATCAACCCGCCTTGAGAGCCGCTCAGGTTTTTCAGCCACCGGCCAAGCGATTCACGTCCAGCTCGATCGGTCATCCCATCCTTCGATTGGCCTGATCCGAAAGGCGCTAACGCAATCGCCAACAGGACGCTGAGTATCACGCGGCTCATAGATTACCGGTGATCATATCCGCCGCTCACAGGTCAATCAATATCGCACGGATGTTCTGCCGCACATAAAAACGTAAGGGCCGAGGATTGATAAACAACCCTCGGCCCTTCGAAGTCCGCGCGTGCGGTTGAGCCTTACGGCTCATCGTGAGGCACAGAAACGGTTACGGTCCTGGTTGATACGCCGCCGCCGCTATCGGTGCAGGTGATGGTTATGGTGTAGATGCGCCCGGTGCCGCCTCCCGACCTTTCAGCTCGCAGACGTACGTGATGATTGTCCACGATCTGAATGTCGTTGGCTGCGTCGCCATCGCCGAGACCGTTATCGGGCTCGTTGCTGACTGCGGTGAGGACGCAGACCGGCGTTCCACAGTTGTCAGTGACTGTGTAGTTAACCGTGATGTCCACCAGCTTATGATTAGGCGGCCACAATACGGCATTGCTTACCGACTCGTTGGTGATCACGGGCGCCGGATTGGATACCGTCACCATCCTGGTTGACGAGTTGTTGCTCGAGTCATTGTCCGGCGTCAGCGGATCCGCCGAGCTGATCGAGGTTGTGTTTGTTATCTTTGTGCCGTCCGGCGTTGGGCAGTTTACGTTGACGACTATCGTAAACTGGGCGGTCTCGCTTGCGGCCATGGAAGACTTGGTGAACTTTATGGCTCCGGTGCCGCCGCCAGCCGGCGCCATCGCGAGAGTCCAACCAACCGGACCCGAAGCCGACACGAAGGTCGTGTTCGCCGGCGTGCTGTCCGATACCGTAACCAGATTCGAGGTGCTGGGGCCATTGTTCTTGGCATCGATGGTGTAGGTGATGTTGCTGCCTGACAGCACGGGGTCGGGAGAAGCAGACTTGGTAACCTTGAGGTCAGCCTGGACCGTGACCACGCTGTTCAATACGACGTTATCGACCATAACGCCGCAGGGCGGGGTCGCGCAGATTGCTGAAGTGTCCTGCGTGAATTCCCAGCGAAGCTGAATCAGGCTGCCGGCCATGCCTGGCAATTTCATGTGAACGTGCTTGAATCCGTTCGAGTTGCCGGCCCAGGCGGACATGTCCTGGAAATAATTCCCATTGCTGCTTCGCGGGAAGTGCTTGGGATAGTGATTGAAGGAGCCGGTGGTGAATTCTTCGGCGAAAGCTTCGGCCAGAACGTTCCTGGCCAGTCTTCCCGCGGTGAAGTCCACGAACCGGAAGACCATCCCATCGTAGGCTTGAACGTTGAAAGCCGGTTCATCTTCAGTGTTGTAGTAAACGTCGAAGTCGAGCGTCACGTATTGAGCGGTCGCCGGAATCGTGATTAGCGGACTCAGAAGCCGCTCGGTGCGTACTGGATTGCCGGTTCCCCCGACGCCGTCATTGGCGTTGGTATGGAAGGCGGCATTGGAAGCCGTGCCAAAGAGCGTGTTATTGGTCACCCACGGCACCGTGTTGGCTCCTCCGCCATGCTGACTGACCCAGCCTGCCGGCAGCGAGCCGACGGCGGTAGAGTTGAAGTTCTCCGCGAATATCAAACTGGCACCCGGCGTACCGGTAGACTGTGTGCGCAGCAGAGTGGTTGAACCTTGAGAGGTGGAGACGTTCAGCGAAAGCTCGATGTGAGTGCCCGGAACGAAATTCGCCGCGAGCTGGATTACATACGGCGTAGCGTTCGTCGCAGATCCGCCCGGAGCGATGTTCGCATAACTCGAGGCGCCCTGGGTCACTGAGACTCCGGCGGTCGGCGAAGAAAGCGTCCCGCTTATTCCGGTGACGGTTGATTGACTCAACGGATTTGTGACGTAGTTCTTAAGCGGCAGGTTGAAGCTCACCTGCTCGCCGGCATCGATGAACCCGTTCGCGTTGCCATCGCTGAAGGTCACCGCACCTAAACTCAGCGCGGCCTTCGGTGTAGACACACGCTTGAAGAATATGTCCGGCGTAGTCATGCTGGCCGACGCCGGCTGGCCGTCCGGAAAGTCTTTTTGCTCAGTTCCGGCCCACACCACGAAGAGTTCCCCGCCCTGCGCGACTGCCTGGTTGTAATCGCCCAGGTTTGGCTGCCCGGTGTCGTTGCCGAATCCTGCTCGGAACGGCCGGTCCGTCAGCGGCATCGGCTTGCTCCACGTAACCCCGCCGTCATCCGAGAACACGTGCGTTGTCTCCGTCAGATCTCCGGAAGTGTCGATGCCCTGGTCTAAGTAGAAGGCGTCGACTCGGCCAGTGTTTTTATCCACGGTGAGGTACGGGAACCATTGGGGACGATCCGCGCCTAGCCTGCTATTGAGCAAGATGGGTGTCGAGAATGTTAGCCCGCCGTCCGTGCTTCGCTGGAAGGCTATGTCCGCGCCATCGTGATTGTTGTTGTTGGAGTAAACAGCATAGAGGTTGCCCGCATTGACACCGGCCGAGTTATCTACTGCCAGCGACGCGTTGGTGTTGACGCGGTCGTTGCCCAACACCTGATCCATAGTGAGAAAATTAGAAGTTGCGTTGACCGGGGCGCTCCAAGTGGCCCCGTTGTCGGTCGACCGCGCAAACCCCACGTTTTGATTTAAGCCTCCCGGGAATCGGGTCCATGCGACGTATGCATTAGGAGAACCGTTTCCGGCAAACCTTGGCACGGAGCCCTGTCCATCGACGGAGGTACCGGCCACTGTTTTCCTGGCCGACCACGTAGGAGGAGTGGCGGTAAACATATCGTCCGAGAAGGTTGTAGAAATCTGCACTCCGCCAGGGGCAGCCGGAGTAAAGTTCGACCAGCTCATAATCACGCGCCCGGTGTCCGGGTCCACATCGGCCAACTCTTTGTCCGCGGCGTCGCGGGGACTCGCACCCGACAGAAGCCCGTTCGGGTTTGTGGCTGGAATAACTTCAAACGGACCGGTCCAGGTATGCCCGAAGTCAGTCGACCGGTGAACGCACATCGTTTGCGCCGTGGTGGTGGCGCTGAACTTCTTGACCATTATCGAGAAGTATATGAACTGTCCTCCGGCGCCTCCCGGAATATACTTCACCTCGGGGTCGCCGAATACCTGCGGGAGAATTGTAGCTCCAATGTTACTGGTGCCGGTGTTGACCGGGAGTTGTCCGCCATCGACGAAGGTTGCGCCCCCGTCATCAGAATAGGCGTATCCGGAAACCGAAGTAGGATTCAAAGCGAACCCTCGAGTATCATTATTTCCTACGACGATGTGTTGACCAGTGCTGTCTACCCCGATTGAAAGCTCGGCTTGTCCACCAGCCGGCCCATCTTCCTGGTCTCCATCTTCATCATCGTCCTCGCCATCATCCACAAAGGTTGCCGACATCCCGAGCGCGGCGCCGTGTTTTTTTGTCTTGCCCGTGCTTGCCGAGCTTCCATCCATCCTGATTTTTGCGCGTTCGATCATCCGCGCCATTCGCCCGGTCGTTACCATATGAGCTATTCGGCCCATCGGCGACATTAGGTCTTCGTTCACGCTGCGATCAGCCTCGGCCTTCTTCCTGAAGTTCTTCATTGAGGTGGATTCCGCACTAGCCTTCTTCGTGCTTGTGTTGGCATCTGCTGCTGAGCGAACGCCCGGTACTTTAGTTTCCTGACGTGTCGGGAGAGCCCGGCCGGTGACGAGCAATGCCGGCAGAACTACAAATATTGTTGCGGTGAGGAGCCTTCTCTTATTCATTGTTTCTCCAATTCAAGTGTTGGTTCTTCCAACAGAGTCATCAAATTTGAAGTCAAAAGAGTCAGCTCATCCAGTAAACGCTGTCCTCTTTTCTTCGGTTTTAGCAAGCTTTGGCGCCGGCGGTCCCGGAACCTAATCGGTGGACTTCTAAGCGAAGTGCCTCGTTTCCGATATACGCCCTTCAACGTTACTCACTCTTGGCGATACTCGAAGAACGATCTCTTGTAGTCGAGGCGCGTGGATACTATAGAATGCGAAACTCGTTGTCAAATTGAAATCCAGCGCAACAAACCTGCTTCTCAGTCGAAGGGATTTGGTCGAGTGCCCGCCAACCCGCCGCAGCCTCAAAATCCGGATTCACTGTCGTCTTAGCAGGCGAGCCAGGATACCAACCTTGGGTGTGTTAGGGTTGCTCTTTGCTTGAACACTTACATGCGGATCGGGATCTTTTGTCAGGCTCTTGAGAATCGCCGGCGAAGTCTTTTCGTTGTTCGCAATGGCCCAGCGGACATAGTTGACACTATCGCGGGCGAGTTCTTCAGAGCAGTTCACGGGTGTTCGTGGATTTCCAGCAACAGCCATCCGAACGGCGGAGATCGAGTCTCTTGAAAGAATATCGAGCGACTCCGCGGGAGTTCGGAGATTGTCGGCGACCGCTTCCCTGACATCACTCGAAGGATCGCCGACCAGTAACGTCAGTACCTCAATCGATTTTGTGGCGGTCGCGATCGTAAGCCGTGAACTCGGGCAATGTTGGACGAGTAACAGCAGATCCTGATCTGTCAGATCTCTCGCCCAGTCTTTTTGTATGCGAAGGTCATAAGCTCCTTCGGCAATTTCACCGCGGTGAGTGTTGATGAATTGAACGAAGTCATCCCAGTCTTCGGGAACGACCTGTTGTTTGGCGGGATCTTCCATTATTGCGAACCAGTGTCTGATGAATTGCCGGTCCGCCTCACCAGCATGAACCACGGGGAGCACAGGGATCACGGGGAAAACAAGTAGAACAAAGTCCCGTGTGCCCAGTGAGCCCCGTGGCTTGAACTTCCTACATATTCTCGATGATCGCCGAAGCGAACTCGCTCGTCTTGAGTTTGGCCGCGCCTTCCATTTGCCGATCAAGATCGTAGGTCACGCGCTTCTGCTGAATCGTCTTCGTCAACGCTGCGGTGATCGTTTCGCTTACCTCGCGCCAGCCCATGTGCTCGAACATCATCACACCCGACAAAATCACCGACGACGGATTGACCATGTCCTTATCGGCGTACTTCGGAGCCGTGCCATGAGTCGCTTCGAACACCGCGGCCCGATCTCCGATATTGGCTCCTGGAGCCATTCCCAGGCCGCCTACCTGCGCGGCCGCCGCGTCCGACAAGTAATCGCCGTTGAGATTTGGAGTCGCCAGCACCGAATACTCGTCGGGCCGAATCAGGAGCTGCTGGAATATCGAATCCGCAATGCGATCCTTGATCAGCAGCCGCTTCTTCCACTCGCCGTTGCCGTGTGTTGACCCGATCGACGCAAGCGTGAGCTTTACTTCATCGACCGCCGAGGCCCGCTGCTTCTCAGACATCTGATCGAAGCCCGGCTCGATCATTCGCGCGTTTTCTTCCTCGGTGAGCGAGGAATTCTGATCGCGGTTATTCAGAATCCAGGTTTCGCGTTCAGTGACGATGTCGTTTCTGAACTCATCCTTCGCCAATTCATAACCCCAATCGCGAAACGCTCCTTCGGTGAACTTCATGATGTTGCCCTTGTGCACGAGCGTCACCGAACTCCTGTTGAACTCGAGCGCATATCTGATCGCGCGCCGCACAAGCCGCTTTGTTCCGGTCGGGGAGATGGGCTTGATGCCGATGCCGCTGTCGGTTCGGACCTTGTAACCGTACTTGTCGTTGAGCAGCGAAATGATTTCCCGGGCGCGCTCGGTTTGGGAAGCGAACTCGACGCCCGCGTAAACGTCTTCGGTGTTCTCGCGGAAGATGACCACGTCTACGTCTTCCGGATGCTTCACCGGAGAGGGCACGCCTTTGAAGTAACGCACCGGCCGCACGCACGCGTAGAGATCAAGCACCTGGCGAAGCGTGACATTCAGGCTTCGAATGCCGCCGCCGATCGGAGTAGTCAAAGGACCCTTGATCGCGACGACGAATTCCGCGATCGCCTTAACGGATTCGCCGGTGAGCCATTCGCCAAACTGGTTGAATGCTTTTTCGCCCGCGAATATCTCGTACCACGCTACTCGACGCTTGCCGGCGTACGCTTTTTCGACCGCGGCGTCGAACACTCGCCGCGACGCGCTCCAAATATCGCGGCCCGTCCCGTCGCCTTCGATGAACGGAATGATCGGGCGGTCGGGGACTTTCAGTTCGATGCCGTCCAGCATAATCTTTTGACCATCGGCGGGAACTTCTATACCATTGAACCTCATTTATTAGCTCCGTACGTCAAGAAAAAGCGCGGTGCGAATGCCGTCGGAATGTAGCAATCGCGTGAGAGCAGTGTCAAGATTCGGAGCAACCGAGGCGGGGCAAACGCCGCCCGATTAAGGTCTGCAATGGTAGAGAGAAAGAAGGACCTGGAAGCCGACTCGATCGAAGAGATTCATCGCCGGCTCCAGGAATCCGAAGCCGCTAATCTGACCGCCGAGCCCGGCACTCCAAACGCCTGGGAGCGTGTCAAACTCGCGCGCCATCCCGGCCGCCCGTATACGCTCGACTACATCGGCCTCTTGTTCACGGACTTCTTTGAAATTCACGGAGATCGCCGTTTCGGAGACGATCCGGCGATCGTGACCGGCTTCGCGCACTTTCACGACGAGCCTTGCGTGGTCATCGGTCATCAGAAGGGGCGCACTACGAAGCAACGCCAACAGCGCAATTTCGGAATGCCCAAACCCGAGGGCTATCGAAAAGCGCTTCGTGTGATGAAACTAGCCGAGAAATTCCATCGCCCTGTTTTCACGTTCATCGATACGCCGGGCGCCTATCCCGGAATCGACGCCGAAGAACGCGGCCAGGCCGAAGCGATCGCGTACAGCCTTCGTGAGATGGCAAAGCTGCGAGTTCCCGTAATCGTGACCGTAACCGGAGAAGGCGGATCGGGCGGCGCGCTTGCGATCGGCTTGGGTGATCGAGTGATGATGCTCGAGAATTCGATCTACTCGGTGATCTCGCCCGAAGGCTGCGCGGCGATCCTATGGCGAGACAAGGCGTTTGCTGAGAACGCGGCGCACGCATTGCGATTGACCGCGCCTGATCTGCTCGAGTTTGGTTTGATCGATCAAATCGTTCCCGAGCCCGAGGGCGGCGCGCATTTGAATCACGAAGAAACCGGAACCTACCTGGACAAGTGTCTCTCGGACGCTCTTGGTTCGGTGCGCGACCTCGGTTGCGACAAGAGAATCGCGCTCCGCTACGAAAAGTTCCGCGCGATGGGCAGGTTTGAGGATCGCGCCAGGCTCGCCCACTGACGATTCCCGAGTTACAAGTTCCCCTCTCCAAGCGTAGAATCCATCCGTGACTTTCGAATGCTTTATCTTCGATTTCGACGGGACGCTCGCCTACTCGGAGCCGGCTTATCGAGCCTCGTTCTTACATTCGATTCAACTGCACACGGGTCTCGAGGTGAACGTGGACGAGTTCCGTGATTTCTGGAACGTAACTCCGCACGAAGTGTTAAGCCGATACAGCAGCGAGATGCTCGAAGAGATGCTGGTGAGCTTCGAAGAGCATTACTATGCGAATCATCATCATCACCTGACGGCGTATGACGGGATCGCGGAGTTGCTCGAGTCACTCAGCGGACGCGGCGCCAGCATCGCGGTTGTGTCGCTCAAGCCGAGACGCGCGGGCGAACTTGAAATCGACCTCACGGGGCTTCGTTCGCTGATTGACTTGAGCGTGTGGGGCGACGACGTCGAGAAGCCAAAGCCAAATCCGGACGGAGTGCTGCGCGCGATGAAGGAATTGGACGCCGACCCTCGATCGACGCTGGTGATTGGAGACAGTCCGGCTGACATTATGATGGGCCGGCGCGCGGGAACCAGAACAGCGGCGGCGATGTGGGGTGGCTCGAGTCGCGAGCGACTGCTTGCGGAATCGCCGGACCTCGCGCTCGAAGCGCCCGGCGACTTGTTGTTTGCGATTCACGAAGAAAGAGGCCAAGGCGCGTTGCCAACGTCTCGATAGGAGCGACTATGACTGCTCACGCAACGACCAGCGATACGCGCGCATCCGAGATTGTTTCCATCAATCCTGCCACGCTCGAAGAACTGGCGCGCTTTCACATTGCCTCATCCGCCGAAGTCAACGCAGCAGTCGCCCGAGCGAGAGCAGCACAGCCGGCGTGGGGTGCGCTCTCGTTTCGCGAACGCGCGCGCTACATCCTCAAGCTTCAGCGCGAGGTCTATGATCGCCAGGAAGAGATCATCTCGATTATTTCAGACGAGACCGGCAAGCCAGCCTTCGAAGCATTGACCGCCGAAGTCTTTCCAGCTTGCGATCTGATGAGTCACTTCGCAGCGAACGCTCGGCGCATTCTTCGCGATGAACGTTTCACGCTCGCGGTCTTTCGCAATAAGCGCTCGATGATCAGTTACGAGCCGCTCGGCGTCGTCGGGATCATCAGCCCGTGGAATTTTCCTTTCTCAATACCGATGGGCGGAATCGTGATGGCGCTTATGGCCGGTAACGCGGTCGTCTTCAAACCCTCCGAGTACTCGCCGCTGGCCGGCGATGCTATCAAGCGCGTTGTGGCTTCGGCGGGATTTCCCGAAGGCGTTCTCGAAGTCGTTCAGGGCGATGGCTCAACCGGCGCCGCTCTGGTGGATTCGCCGGTGGATAAGATCTTCTTCACAGGCTCAGTGCGCACCGGAAAGAAGATCGCCGAATGCGCGGCCAAGCGACTTCTGCCCGCGGTTCTTGAACTCGGTGGCAAAGACCCAATGATCGTCCTCGAAGACGCGCCGTTCGAGCGCACGGTGAAGGGCGCGGTGTGGGGCGCGTTCATGAACTGCGGCCAGGTATGCGCTTCGGTCGAGCGGCTCTACGTCACCGAGCCGATCGCTGAGAAGTTCATCGCCGCGGTCGTCGACGAAGTCAGGAAGCTGCGTGTCGGCGCGCCGTCGGGCTACTCGACCGACGTGGGTCCTCTCACAAATGAGAACCAGTTGAACGTCGTGAGCGATCACGTCGCCGACGCCGTCGCGAAAGGAGCCCGCGTGATGGCCGGAGGCCGGCGCCGCGATGATCTCGGAGGTTATTTTTTCGAGCCGACGGTCCTCATAGATGTAAACAGCTCGATGAAAGTGATGACTGAAGAAACGTTCGGGCCGGTGCTTCCGATCAAGATCGTCAAAGACCAGGAAGAGGCAATCGCCGAAGCGAACAGCACGCGCTACGGGTTGCTTGCGTCGGTGTGGACCTCGGATAACGAGCGTGGCCGCCGAATCGCTCGTCGCATCGAAGCGGGCACGGTTGTGATCAACGACGCGCTTTACACTCACGGCGCGGCGCAGACTCCATGGTTTGGAGTCAAGGAAAGCGGTCTCGGAGTAACTCACGGCAGCCACGGGTTATTCGAGTTCGTCCGTATGAAGCACGTCAACTGGGACTTGCTACCGATGAAGAGTGACTGGTGGTGGTTCCCATACACCGAGCGATGGGAGAATAGGTTCAAGACACTGATGAAGGTGCTGTACCGGTGGAAGATTCGCAAGATCGCGTGAATCGAGCGTTAAAGCTACCGATGTTTGATCTCTACGAAGAATTCAAATCGATAATCTCGGCTCTCGAAGAGCACGGGATCGATTATGCGGTTTGCGGCGGGCTCGCGATGGCCGTTCATGGATTGCCACGAGCTACGGTGGATATCGATTTACTCATACTCAGCGAGGGCGTGGAAGAAGCGAAGACCTTAGTCCGGACACTCGGCTACACTATTGAAGCGTTGCCGATGACGTTCTCGCGCGGAAAAATAGAGATACGACGGTTGTCAAAGATCGATCGGGAGACCGGCATCGTGTTATCGCTTGATATGTTGCTGGTCACTCCAGAAATCGCCGATGTATGGCAGTCGCGAACTGAGTTAGCGTGGGAACTGGGCCGTATCTGGGTCGTCTCCCGCTCGGGACTGATAGCGTTGAAGACTTTCAGATCAAGCGCGCAGGATCTTGCTGACATCGAGCGATTGAAGGAAACCGCGAATGAAAGTTGACATGTCGCCAGAGGCGGTTACCGCACGGTTGAAACTGGTCTCCCAGTTGCGGCGCTTGTGCCTTGCGCTCGGACAGGCTCGGCCCATCGGTCAGTCTGCCGAACCACCTGCCGTAGCGGACCCGGTCTCAACGTATGAGCGTTCGTCAGAGTCAACGGATGAGAGCGGGCGGCTGCGCCGCTGAACCTCGAATCAGGAATAAATCATTCGCTTGAGGGCATTCATCAGTGTGGCGGGAAGAGTGAGTGTGAGTCTTTAATCGTGCTCGCCACCGGGGAGGCTTAGTTGAAACTAACGATCATTCTTGTACTTATCGCAGTGGCGCTTGCGGCCGCTGTACTAACGGGCAAGCGGGCGGCCGAGCTTTCCAGAGTAGAAGGTGATGGAAGCCAGCCCGCCGCACCCGGTCCGGTCGTTCCGGTTCTGGTCGAGCTGTTCACTTCCGAAGGCTGTTCGAGTTGCCCGCCCGCTGATGAATTGCTCGCCAGGCTCGAACAAACACAGCCAGTCGACGGCGCGGAGATCATCGCCCTCTCGGAACACGTAGTTTATTGGAATCGCCTTGGGTGGGCAGATCCTTATTCATCCGCGGAATTCAGCGAACGGCAGAACTCCTATGCGCGCGCATTCGACACGGACGACATCTACACGCCACAGATGATCGTCGACGGACGCGTTCAGTTTGTCGGCAGCAATCGCGATCGAGCTCGACAGGCGATCGCGGATGCCTCGCGCGCCGCTAAAGCAAGAGTCGAAATTTCGCTGCGCGGCGCGACTGTGGATTCCGCGAATCTGGCGATCACCGTTAGCGATCTTCAAAGCGCATGGACCGGTGATTCAGCGGAGGTCCTGCTCGCGATCACCGAGAGCGGTTTGCATTCGAGTGTTTCCCGGGGAGAGAACGCCGGCCGCAGTCTTCATCACACCGCCGTGGTTCGAACACTTTCAAATCTCGGCAGCATTGATTCTCAATCCAAGAGCTTCAGCGCCGAGCCCGTCGTGCGCATCGAAAAGAAATGGAAGCCCGAGAACCTGAAAGCGGTGGTCTTCGTTCAGGAGCGCGCGAGCCGCCGGGTGCTCGGCGCTGCGCAGATATCGATAATGAAATAGGCGCGATAACCGGTGAGTCAATAACGATCGTATTCAAGCCGCATCAGCTAAAATTGGAACGTTATGTTGATCAAGAAACCCGAAGACATCAAAAGCAGCGAGATCACCGACAAGAGCTTGTATCTGAATCGACGGTTCTTTATTCGGAGCGCGGCGCTTGCCGCGACCGCAGTCGGGACCGGATTGATCTATCGCCGATTCACTTCGCACAGCGAAGAAGCAACGCCGGGCGAGAAGATCGCCGATGTTCAGGCGACGCCGCCGGCCGCTGAAGTCTTAAACGAGAAGCGAACTCCTTACCGTGACATAACTCACTACAACAATTTCTACGAATTCTCTACGGACAAGCAGGAAGTCGCTGACGAAGCGAAGCATTTGGTTACTCGCCCGTGGAGCGTGGCGATCGAGGGTCTCGTTAATAAGCCGCGGGTGTTCGACATCGACGACTTGATCAAGATCGCGCCGCCCGAAGAGCGCGTATACCGGCATCGGTGCGTCGAGACGTGGTCGATGGTGGTTCCGTGGGTCGGCTTTCCGTTGTCAAAGCTTTTGGATCAGGTTCAGCCGATGTCACAAGCTAAGTACGTTGCCTTCGAAACGCTCGCCGATCCGAAGCAGATGCCGAATATCAAATCAGACGTATTGGAATGGCCCTACGTCGAAGGTTTGAGACTCGATGAAGCGATGCATCCGCTGACGATCCTTGCAAGCGGACTCTATGGAGAAACATTGCCGCCACAAAACGGCGCGCCGCTCAGGTTGGTTGTTCCATGGAAATACGGCTTTAAGGGAATCAAATCGATCATCAGAATCAAGCTCGTCGAAGACCAGCCGCCGACGTCGTGGAACATCGCGGGACCGCGGGAGTACGGGTTTTATTCAAACGTAAATCCGAATGTGGACCATCCGCGTTGGAGCCAGAAGACGGAACGCCGCATAGGCGAATTCGGCCGCCGCGACACGTTGATGTTCAATGGATACGCGGACCAGGTGGCGTCGCTTTACGACGGAATGGATTTGAGAAAGTACTACTGAGGAATGACGCGTGAACCGTGATGCGTGAAACGTGATGCGTGAACCGTGATGCGTGATGGGACGAGGCTGAGAAGCGAATTCATCGCGCTCGATCCGATCACGGTTCACGTTTCACGCATCACGTTTCACGCATCACGTTTCACGCGTCAGGACCTTCTGATGAAAGACACTCGCTTCTCACAATTCGTGATCTTCGTCAGTAGTGCCGTGCCGCTAACGCTGCTCGGATGGGATTGGTATCATCACAACCTCGGCGCGAATCCAGCCGAGTTCGCTACGCGCACGACCGGCGTGCTGACTCTGCTGTTCCTGATTCTATCGCTTGTGGTCACGCCGCTTCGAAAAGCGCTTGGGCTCCCGTGGATGATTAAGTTTCGCCGGTTGCTGGGGCTGTACGGGTTCTTCTACGGTTGCGTTCATCTGCTGACGTACGTCTGGTTCGACAAGTTTTTTGGATTTGCGGCGATAGGCGAAGATATAGCCAAGAGGCCTTATATTACGATTGGAATGGCGAGCTTCGTGATGCTTGTGCCGCTCGCGCTGACGTCAACTCAAAAGAGCATCAAGCGGCTTGGCGGCAAACGATGGAACCTTCTGCACAGGCTTGTGTACCTGTCGGCGATCGGCGGGGTTATTCATTACTACATGCTTGTAAAGGCGGACACTCGCGAGCCTGTCTTGTTCGGAATCGCCGTGGCGGCCGTGCTCGGTTATCGCATCCTTAACAAGTTCATGCCTCGACTCACCGAGCGCAAGCCCGCTCGCGCAAACCGCTAACGATTGTCCATTGAGAATGCGATGCTCGCGTATGCAGGGCCTAAGAAACGATGAGCGAACGGGGCGCCGGTCCCTGTTCGCTCATCCAAATCACAACGAATGGTTATTCGCTGACTCGAATTACCACCTTCGGTAACCACCGTACTGACGATAACCTTCCTGGTACCCACGAACGAATCCGCTTCGGTAGGCGGAATTCCCGCTCCTGAAATGGCTCGAGTTGTTAGGATTCGGAGACCTTCGATCACGTGCGTCCTCCTGTCCTCGATCCAATCCATCGCGGTAGCCTTTCTGGACTTCGTAGTTGGACTGCCCACCGTATCCGCCGCCGTAGTTCCCGTAGCCACCGTATCCGCCGCCGTATCCGCCATAGCCGCCGTTCGGATAGCCCCGATATGAGCGATTCCTTGCCCACTCGCGCTGGCGTGCAAGCTCACGTTCACGCTCGATCTGGCGTTGGCGTTCGATCTGTTGCCGGCGCCAGTTCGAATCCCGATTCCAATCGCGATTCCGATCATTGTCACGGCGATCATCACGATCCCGCTGCCAGTTGCGATCGCGGCCGCGATCCTGTGCCTGCGCCGTGGTGGTCACGAACGATCCGGCGCCGATAAGCAACGCGAACGAAAAAGCCGCAGCGAATACTTTCTTCATTAGATTTGATTTCATACCTTCACCTTTCCTTGCCGATAATCTGCGTTCGGCTTTTAGCCTCACTGCTAAGACGACAACTGCTATGCCAAAGGTGGCCTGTGCCATGCAAGTGGCTTTTAACAGGGATAAAACTTAAAAAAGCATTCGATCCGGCCGCTTCAAGCAACACGATTTGGGGATCAGTATGCCAAATGGAATGGCGATGAGGTTCTGTGCGCGATCACCTCGTTGCTGCACAGAACCTGATCGGAGAACCTACAGTCTCAAAAGCACTGCCGTTGCCGTTGATCCCGTGGCTCGCGAGATCGCTCGAGCGTACAACCCGACCTGCGCGCGATACTCTTCCAGCTTGCCCTCGATTTCAAAATCCGTTTTGAAGTCAACGACAACCCAGGCTCGCGTGTCATCGATGAACGCCAGATCGACGATTCCTTCCACAAGCATTCCATCCTCCAGGAGAATGGCGACGGGCGTCTCGCGCCGGCAATGACCGATTTGAGAAGCGGCCGCCGCGCGCCGCATCAACGGATGCGCCAAAGCCCGCGCAACGGTTTCCGCAGCCGCGGTGATCTCTGCTTCGCTCGCGCCGTACAATCGTCCTTGCAATTCAGCGACAGCTTTGACAGCTTCGGCGTTCGCGTTCAGATCGACCACGGAAAGCATCGCGTGAACAAGCGTGCCGAAGCGCTTGCCGTGCGGGCGAGAGAAGTCGATGCCGACGGTCTCAACCGTAACTTCGAATGACTTCTCCGAATCAGTAATCGACTCGCCCGACACGGTTCCGGTCCAGTCACGCGCGTGCTCGGTGGCGGTCGCGACTCTCAAAGTCGGAGTTCCCGCAACTTCGCGCACTTGTGACCGCGTCGTCTGCCATTCTTGATGCGCCTCGACGCCCGCCCTCGAACGCGTGCCCTCCTCATCGGCGGCGATCAGCTTGTTCAATCGCGATCCCACGTCTTCCTGCTTGCCGAGTTCAAGCACCGACGGCTCCCACCAAACGACTCGATGCTCGCCTTCCTCAGGCTTGTGCAGGCCCGGTGTCACCGAGCCCTTTGGTCTCAGCACGCCGGTTGGGCGAATACAATTGTCGCCTCCGAACTCGGGGCAGCCTGCTGGATGGTTAGTCTCTGGCTTGAAGCTTCGATCGGCGGCGGGGAAGATCGCGGGATTGAGCGCGCTCAACCAGCGATCGTCATAACGCACGTCGCCGACCGTGGACACGACCAGCAAATCACGGGCGCGAGTAGCGGCCACATACAAGACTCGCGCGGCTTCTTCGATGTCGCGCTGTTTTTCTTCGTCAGCGTGTTCGAGAAGCTCGGGAGGCGAGCAGCCCGCAAGCGTCGTCACGCACAAGCCGCGTTCGGGATCGGTCCATCGAGATGCGTCGCGCGCGGCGTTCGCGGTCATATCAACCAGAATAACGACCGGGAACTCTAGACCCTTCGCTTTGTGCACGGTCATTATGCGAACGCCGTCGAGCCCTTCTTCGATGATCGGCGCATCGCTCGCTTCGCCGGTCTCGGCTTGATCGACAAGCCAATCCACAAACGCGCGAAATGAAATCAATCCGCTGCGTTCCGAGCGCCGGGCCATGTCCATTAAGCGAGCAACGTTCGCAAGCGCTTGTTCACCGGTGCTCCAATTCGCAAAGCCCGCATGCGCGCGCGTAGCCGCAAGCAACCGCCCGATCGTGCCGGCTATCGGCCGGCGGTTGCGGCCTCGATGCAAAGCGCGCAACACCGCGAGCGCCGAAGCAACTTCGGCAGTGCCCTCAGGTAAACCTTCCTCGGGTTGCTTGAACGGATGCAGCGTCGAGTGCTTGCTTCGATAAGCGAGCAACTGTGCATCGGTCAGCGCGAACAGCGGGCCTCGAAGCGTGGCGAACACCGCAAGCTCATCATCGGGCCGTTCGACCGCCGAAAGCGCGTTTCGAATCGCCTCGATTTCTTCGCGCGCGTGAAACCCGCTGCCGCCAACGAGCAAGTGCGGAAGCCGGCGTGATTCAAGCGCTCGCACGTAAGGACGAGTCACGTCTTTGGCAAAACTTCGAAACCGTCGAAACAGCAAGCACACGTGACGCGGCTCGATAGGAACCTGCTTCGTTGGAGCGCGCCGTTCGGTCACGGTCCAGCCGCTCTCACGCACAAGCCACTCGACGAATGAAGCGACACCATCAGGCTCGGTCTCTTCGATCTTCCAAAAGATCGGCTTCCTGTAATCCGCCGCCGGGTAGGGCTCGGGCACCGGTAACGCGATCACCGCCGGTTGAGTGTCAATGCCGGGTCTGTGCGGCGCGAGCGGAACATAACGCGCCTGCGATGACGTTGGCACGAGAGGGGCTTCCAGAGCCGGTTCTGTGGCAGGCGCCATCAAGAGACGGAATGCCGAGTTGACGGCTTCCTGGATTTGCGGCACGGAGCGAAAGCTAACATTCAACTCGACCAGCGCGCCGCCGCTTGCGATGACCTGTCGCTTGACGGCTTCATAAAGCGCCACATCCGCGCGGCGAAAACGGTAGATCGATTGCTTCGGATCGCCGACGATGAACAGCTTCCCGGAAACTGGTCTGACCTTGCGCCAGTTCGTCTCGTTCGGGTCATCCGCCGACAGCAGCACGAGTATCTCGGCCTGCAAAGGATCGGTGTCCTGAAACTCATCGACGAACACACCAGTAAATCGTTGCTGCAGTTCTTCGCGCACAGATTTGTTCTCGCGCACGAGATCTCGCGCGCGGAGCAACAGATCCAAAAAGTCGAGACAGCCAGCGCGTTCCTTCAGTCGCGTGTACTCTTCGAGCACTGCCATCAAATCGTCCCGAAGCCGCGGCGCGAGATCCGCACCCGCCTCCGCGACGAATTCCTGAACTCTTTCTTTCAACGCGCCGCGCTTTGCTTTCAAATCCTTCTCGGGGAATTCATCACGCGCGTAGTACGCGACGTAGTTTTTCGATTTCCAGCTCGACAGAAAATCAAACAGGCGCGCTTCGATGCCGTCGTAGTCGCGGCCCAGATCTTCCTCGGCGCGAGTCATATCCGTGACGATGTGCTTCAGGTCGACCAGCGATTTCGTGAACCATTGTTTAGGCTGACCGCGCTCCGCCCACGATGCGAGTTCTTTCATATCATCGATCAACGAATCGATCTGGCTGTCGCGATCGAAGCCCGCATTGTGCCGCCACGGAGCGGGAAAGTCCCGGCGCTCGATCAGCTCGAGGGCCGCGCTTCGAAGCCTGCGGCGCGGGCCTTCACCCGACCGTCTTCGAGCCAGCGTCGCCGGGCGGCCTCCGGTGTACTCGCGGCGCGTGCGTCGTCTCAGGATGCGGCGAACGGCTTCGCTTGGACTTGCGAGTTGGGATTCGAACCAGCGATCGAATGCCATCTCGAACAGAGGGCGCGACGTGTCTTCAGAAGCAACTTCAAACAACGGATCGATGCCGGCTTCGACCGGACGCTCGCGCAGCAAATCTCCGCAAAAGGAATGAATCGTACCGATGTGAGCTTCTTCAAGTTGAGGAAGCGCTTTCGTCAGGAAATCTTTTTCATTCGGTGATGACTCCGGCGATTGCCGCTCGCGTTCGATCTCGCCGCGCAAGCGAAGTTTCAATTCGCCGGCGGCGGCGTCGGTGAAAGTCACCGCGACGATTTGATCGAGCGTGGCTCGGCCCGATTTGATAACCGAGATGATGCGACGAACAAGTTCGCTGGTCTTGCCCGTGCCGGCCGCGGCTTCCACCACGAGCGAGGTGTCCAGGTCATTGCGAATGCGATCGCGCGCGATTTGATCGGCGAGATTCTCCTTCGGTTTTGCTTTGGTCTTGCGGGGTTTGACCGGAGTCACCTCCGGGCTCGCGGCTCGTTCGGCGGGAGCTTCTTCGCGCGGCGGATCAGGCAACGCATCGAACAAACTGGGTGTTTGATTGTCTTTCTTCACTGTTGTTCGAAGAGACGTACTCTCTGTCAGGCGAATGCATTATAAACCGTGAAGCCGGTAGATCACGAAGCAAGATCGCCGATCCTCAGATAGCGCGTATTAGCGCGTTGCCGCTGTGCAGTTCCTCTGTGTCCTCGGCGTCCTCGGCGGTTTCCCTTCGATGGCGTGGGAATGAACCGCGGAGGACGCTGAGGGGACGCAGAGAAGCGCCGCAATTATGATCTCAAAACGCTTTTCCACGACTACCGCTCCTCAGGACTCAATTCCCGGTCGCAAGCGAGCCGTGCTACACTTCAACTTTTCGTATGGCAAACGAAATCAAAATAGGAAACGTCACGATCGCTCCGAATCTGGTGCTCGCGCCGATGGCCGGAGTCACCGATTCGTCTTTTCGAAGATTGATCAAGGAACTCGACGGCGTGGGCTTGATCGTAACCGAATTCATCTCGGTCGAGGGAATCACTCGCGGGAACATGCGCACTCACCGGATGATGAAATTCCTCCCGGAGGAACAACCGTTATCGATTCAGATCTTCGGTTACGATGACGAAAGAATGGTCGCCGCCGCCGAGATCATCGAAGAGAGCGGCGCCGACATCGTTGACATCAACTGCGGCTGCCCCGCCAAAAAAGTAGTCAACGGCGGAGGCGGTTCGTCTTTGCTTCGCGACCTGCCGCAACTTGAAAAGATCCTCCGCCGAATTCGCAAAGCGGTTTCGATTCCGGTGACGATGAAGATTCGAACGGGCTGGGATGAATCTTCGATCAACGCGGTTGAAGTTGCTCGGATAATCGAAGACTGCGGCGCGAACATGGTTGCGATTCACGGACGCACCCGCCAGCAAGGTTACAGCGGCCGCGCGAATTGGGATGTGATCGCGTCGGTGAAGCGAGCCGTGTCGATTCCGGTGATTGGTTGCGGCGACATCACGACTCCGGAGCAGGCACTCGATCGCCTGGCCGAAACAGGCGTTGATGGAGTGATGATCGGGCGCGGCGCGATCGCGAACCCGTGGATCTTCCGTCAGACATCGGAGATGATGCGCGGCGAACCGATCTATCAACCCTCGCTCGGTGAAAAGCAGCGGGTGTTGCATCGCTATCACGAATTGCTTCGCGATGAGCTGCCCGAGCGCGCGCTTACGGGAAAGCTCAAGCAGATGTGCGGCTATTTCACGCACGGGCTTGCGGGCGGCGCGCGGCTTCGAGAGCGAGTGTTTCATTCGCAGACGATTTCGGAGATCTACGATCAGATAGACGAGTACTTCGCTTCGATGATCGAACGCGGGGTCCCACCTGATGCGCTCACTCGAGAAGAGAGAGCGTTTGTTGATCCCGAGCCTCGCGATCGGAAGAACGTGGAGTTCACGCGCGCTGCGCCGCTAACGAGCGGTTGACCAATGCACGTCATTACTCGAAAGCGGCTCAATGAGTTTGCGGATAGATACCCGGAGACGAGAACCGCTCTCGCACACTGGTATCGCTCGATGAAGCAGAACAACTTTGATTCGTTTGCCGAGCTTCGAACAAAGTTCTCTTCGGCAGACCAGGTTGGTAAACTGACTGTCTTCAATATCGGCGGCAATAAGGTACGATTGATAGCAGCCGTTCACTATAATAGGAAGAAGGTCTACATCAGAGGGGTGCTTACCCACGAAGAATACGACGAGAATAAGTGGAAGGAATAGAGATGCAGAACATAGACATAAGCAAAGCAGCAACCGCGTGGCCTCCTCTGGCCGAGACCGTCTTTGTTCCGCACACGGAGGAGGAGTACAACCATATCGTGTCGCTGTTGGACCGACTAATCGACGAAGTCGGTGAAGATGAGAGTCATCCACTGGCATCGTTGATGGAGATACTTGGCGTACTGATTGAGCATTATGAAAACGCACACGTGCCTGAACTGGTGATCGAGTAGCCACACCAAGCGCCAAGCTAACCAGAGAACAGGAGCAGGCGATGAAATACACAATCGGTTATGTTCTTGTCCTTCTGTTCCTAACTCCGATCACATTGCACCCAGCTCACAATCTAGTTTTTCAAAGCGTACCGTCCGGCAAGTCTGACGCAACCGCCATCTACGAGCGATCGGTTCCGTCGGTTGTACTTATCACCTGTGCCGATGCAAAAGGAAACCTTTCGCAAGGCAGCGGCATAATCATGCGGACCGATGGGGTTATTGCGACGAATTATCACGTCATCGCGAGTGCTGTCAGCGCCAGCGTGAAGTTACATAGTGGTGATAAGTATGATGACGTCTCGGTGCTTGCTAGTGACGAGCGTAAGGATATTGCCGTATTGAAGATCAACAGTACTAACCTCCCAGTCTTAACGGCAGGTGATTCGGATTCAGTAAGAATAGGCGCAAGTATCTACGTGATTGGCGCGCCAAAAGGTTTAGAAGGCTCGCTGTCATCCGGAATCGTGAGCGGCATCAGGGCGGCAGATGAACTCGATTCCAAGCTGACAGGCTTTCGACTCATTCAGGTGACAGCACCCATATCACCTGGAAGTAGCGGCGGACCATTACTTGACGATACGGGAAGACTGATTGGGTTGGTGTTTGCCTCAAGAGTTGACTCGCAGAATATTAATCTGGCTGTGCCTGTTAATTATGTCGTGACTCTTACTGCAAGCGTAGGACACGAGGGGCGCAGGCTTACTAGAATGCCAAGCTCAGAAAAGATATCGAGCGATAGGGGCACTATTGAGGATATCGCTGGCACTTACACTGGGTCTTGGGCGAGCGATAACTATAACGCCTCGGGCGCATTGGTTATGACTGTGGCTATTGCGAATGGCCGAGCGGAGATTAAAGCAGCTTTCACCGGTAGCGATTATCTGAGCGAAGATGTTCTTGACGTAAAGCTGTCGTCGATGGGCAGCGGAGTATGGAAGATGGAATATAAAGGGAAGCGTTCCAAGATTGCTGGCACGGGATTATTCAGAACTGGCAGGTTTATCGGTGACTATCGTTTCCGCAGGCACCTGCGAACAGATCGCGGGAAATGGGCTCTTTCAAGAGTTGATTGAAACTCCTCTCAACTCCGCTGAGGCGCGGAAGCTAGGAGAAACCCGTGAGTGAGTTGATGAAGGCTCTACCGCAGGGTGTATTTGCACTTCTCGTCGCCGTCGTATCGGCGTACCTAGCAGCCCGGTGGGCAGTTAGACGAATGATTCAGGAAAGGTGGTGGGAACGGAAGGAGCAAGCATACAGAGAGATCATCGAATCTCTGTACGACATGATGCGCTATTCAGATCTTTGTGCACAGCAGCATCTCACTCAAGGCCAAGCGAACCCGACTGAAGAGCTGGCGCAGAAGTACCGGGAAGCGCATTGGAGAATAGAGAAGGCTACTGATATTGGTGCATTTGTAATTTCGGATGAGGCAACGAAAGTGTTGCAGGAACTCCGCGTGAGGCCAAGGCTTCGTTGGGATGAGAACCCTCCATGGGAATTCTATGAGGAGCAGTGCAAACACTATCGGAATGCGCTCGACAAAATAAGGGATAGTGCTCGGAAACACCTCGGAATCAATTGAAGTAGTCTTGGGACTGAACTCATCATGGTCAACAACGTAGTCGCAACAACGATCACGGCGCTCGAAGCTCAGGCTGCGGCGAGTCTATTCTTGTCTGACATTCTCGGGGATCGCTTCCTGGCCAGCGCTCCGAAACTCGATAGTGCGGCTCACGTGTGGCGCGTACCTATCCTGCTCGCTTATCCATTCATCGGTCCCGTGGGGCAGACCGGAGAGATTCTGGTTAACGCAACCTCCGAGGAGATAATCTCGTTTACTCCGCTTGAGGAAATGAAAGCCACCGCTCGGCGGCTTTACGAAGAAAATCGTGATGCCATCGAAGCCGCCTTTTCTTCCGCTCAAATCCAGCAGGGCTTGTGAGCATCCCGCTCTTTTCGTGCTATAATCGCGCCGCTCGCTTCCTGTGCCATAAGTCACGAAGGAGTTACCCCGATGTCTTCTTCTCCTCAGCCAAGCTACTCAGGCATGCACGTCAAAGGAGGCCTGATCCGAACGCGGTTCCTATTTGTCGTGCTCAATCACGGCGCTGATACGTGGGCTCGCGTGCTTGCAAGTTTGCCGGAGTCAGAACGCGAGTCACTCAAGGAAATCGGCGTCGATAATTGGTATCCGCTCGGGACGCTCGATCTGGTTGATCGCGCGATCGCGGAACAGCTAGGCGACGGAGACAAGGAAGAAGAAATATTCGATCGGCTCGGTGAGTTCTCCGCTGCGTCGAGTCTCTCCGGCCCATACAGCAGCCTGATCAATCCCGATGTTCACAGCTTCCTCACTCAATCGGCAATGATCCATCACGCCTATCAGGATTTCGGCAAGGCTTCTTACTCATCTCTGAGCGACACAAGCGGGTTGCTCACGATTCAATATGACAAGGCGCCGCCCGCGACCTTCTGCGTAAGCGGCTCATCCTATTTCCGCCACGCGGTTGAGCTTTGTGGCGCGCGTTCGGCCCGTGTGACTCACACGCGATGTTGCGCACGGGGCGATGACGCTTGCGAGTTCTACTTCACGTGGCAGCCCTGAGGATTATCCACCTGCGCATCGAGTTTCGTTCTACAAATTGAAATTCAGTTGAATAAGTTGGTGACTCGTACGGGATTTGAACCCGTGTTACCGCCGTGAAAGGGCGGTGTCCTAGGCCCCTAGACGAACGAGTCGAATGGATGGGCGAGACGGACGAGACTCATGATGGAGCCGCGTTGAATTGCTGTTGCGTGTTGTTGAAAGCCCTCGCACATGACGAACTAGAATACACAGAAGGCCGGTCGATTCGCAAGAAACGTGCTTGTGCGATTTATCAAACGGGGTGTGATTTAGAAGTGGGTGTCGTCGTGGCCCCACTCGCAACGCGACAACACCGCTCGCGGAATCTTCTTGACCGTCAGGTTGGGAAAACGATCCGCCTTGCCTCGAAACGCCGTGCACAGCACCAGCAATGAACGATCAGAACCGACTTCATCGCTCAACTGCTGAAGCTGATCGGGGCTCAGGTTCTGAGTCGTGACGTAGATGAAATCCCGTTCGGTCGAGTGTCCGTGTTGCCAGTAGATCGTGTCGCTCGGCGAGTAGAGAAAGCCTTCGAGCTTGCACAACGCCTCGGCCAGCATCGCGGAGTTGTATTGCTTGCTGATGACCCAGTTCCCCCACTTGTCTTTTTCGAGCAGCGAAGGCGCAAGCCGGTAATAGCGAAACCCTCCGCCTCCTTTCCAGTCTACGGCTTTGGTGATGCCGCCGGGGTCTTCGCCGTCGATTACTTTCTTCAAGCGAGGGATGATGTGCGTGTTGCAGTGCTCGCGCAGCTCGACCATTATCCAGCGCCGCCTCAGCTTTTGAGCTACCGCGCCCGTCGTGCTGGCTGCTTGAATAGAGGGACCGATGCGTATCTGCCAGATTCAGTTAAGAAACTTTAGAGGCGTCAAAGAAAAGATTATCCTTTTTGCGCCAGCGCTGCGCGAGCTTTTCCTCGGTCTGTCTGATTAGCCGTCCCCGCTGGCGATCGACAGGCGTCAAGCTTCTCTGCTTCATCGGTGTTAGCTAAGCCCTTACGTGCTTCTTACCAGACTGTGGAAACCAAACCAGAGGACACGATGTTTCTGTCTTTGGTGACCAGCGAAACTTGATGGCCCAGTCCTGTTCATAAAGCGCGGTCGCTACGATTAACCGATCGTGCATCTCTGAAATGGGCAACGGCAAGCTTGTCCTCAGAATATCCTCCGTGAGTGGCTCTATGTGAAATCTGGGATCCATGCGTACTTTGTCCAGAAACTCCCCCAGCGCTTTGATCTTCGTGCGCCCTTTGTTGATGACGTGTACCGCTTCGCAGAGCGTAATGATCGGAAGAATCAGTTCGGTGAGGTGGTCGTCAAGAATCGCTTTGGCGTTCGCCCGAGCAAGGCATTTCCTTCCAGATACCAAATCAAAGCGTGTGTATCGAGTACGTACTTACTCGCCATTCAACCATTCCTCGGTGGGATGCCATTCAGCCAACTTGAAATCGTCTTCGGTCGATTGACGACCGGGAGCGTTGCTATATTCGCCGTAGACGAGATATCGCTCTTCGCCCACCTTCTCGCCCTCGGCCAGGCTATCGGCAACGCGCTTGATCAGTTGCAGCCGCTCTGGTGCAGACAACTGCTGAACTTGATTCATGATGAGATCTAACTGTTCGGATGCCATCGTTTCAACTCCTTCGAATGGGCCGATTGTACATTCGCTCTGAATTCTACTCTGAAGCCCGCAACCGTCGCTATGCTTAAGAGTCGCCAGGCTCATCAGGCGGCGTAGCTCGCAGGTGCTCCTTTTTCTCAGTCTCCATCGGAGCGAAAAGGGTGGTTGCAGAGATACCTGCTGCTTGCAGTCCATTCAGGCACGCTGAAGCCGCTTGGCAGCTTGCACGAAGCGGATTTCCACCCGCTGATTTAGCGCGGCTGCGATTCTGTTCAACATCGCGAGTGAGTGACCTTCATACTCGGCATTCTCGAGCCGGCAAATGACGGAGGCCGTGGTGCCGACCAGCTTGGCCAGTTGGCGTTGCGTCATACCGGCCTGGACGCGCAGGGTGACAATACTCCGGGCCACGCTGTCGCTGGCGCGTGCCTCCTCGAGCGCCGCAAGCCGCTCGGGACGGCCTTGGTAGTAACGGCGGTGGAGAATTTCCACCGCATCCGTGGCCGGCGTTTTCTTTCTCTTCGACATTGTCAATCCTCCTGATAGGTATGCTGCGCCGGCGCCAGCTCAAACTTGTGTTTGCGCCGGAGCGCTTCATCTACGTCGCGTACCGGCACCGCGCGCTCTTTCACAAGACCATGGGCGAGAATGGCGGCGACTCTCGTGTGAAAGAAGTACAGAATTCGGTAATTCGTCCCCTGAAGCCCAATGCGCAGTTCGTAGATGCCGTCCCGCAGATAGTCCGCTTCGGGGCGACGGAGTTCGTGCCCCAACTCTTGAAGCCGCTCAATCCTGACTCGACATTTGTCCTGGGCCTTGGCCGGCAAAGCGTCCAACCATTCAAGCACCGGTGCCGTGCCGTCATCTTCCTGATAGAACACCACATGGGTTTTGGGCACGGAACAGTCCTCTTGTTAAACACCTCGATGTTCGCATTATTGCGAATACCGGGTCAAGCAGCCGCTTACTTCAGAGTCGGTCCTTCTTAGCCCTTCTCAGTGCAGCCTCCATCGCAACGAGAATAATAATTGCCGGGAGATGAGCTGTTGCAACTTCCCCTCAATCTCCGCGATGAGCTGCTCGCGGCGGCGGTCGATTTCGTCCTGGGCGTCGAACAACGAACGCCGCTTCTGACTTCTCTGCGATTCAAATCGCCTTGATCTGCCTTTGACCCGCGAGCTTTTCTTCCAAACTTAGCGCCGCCATTGCTGATCGACGTGTTTCCTTGATCTCGCGGTCTAGTTCTTTGATCTCTCTTTCAAGACCGAGCTTCAGGTCGTCGGCCCAGCCGTCGAGCTTCGCTGCTTCGGCTTCGAAGAATCGCGCGTTTCGCTCAGAGACTCTCTCGCCCGTTCGCTCAGCGTTGCGCTGGTTTTCCTCGCGCTCCGGGCACAGCGCTGATTAACGCTCTCAGCGCGTTGTTGATGGACTCCGCCGTGCCGAAGACTTCCGCTACGTCTGAATCCACAACAACAACCAGCGGTGAAGCATCTGCCATTTGCTTTGCGAAGCGGTTGGGTTGCGCTTTACCGTAGTCAAACCGATATTCCTTTCGCATCTCTTCGGACGCGGGCTTTCTCCGCTTAACTATTCGTGTTTTCTTCATAGTCTTCACGCTCTCTTCTTGTTGCGAGCGGCGCAGTGATGATCCGAACCACGTCAGGCTCCATCGCAGTGAAACAAACCAAAACGATCCGGTTAAGAATCGAGTGGCCGATAATGATCTCGCGAGCCTCCGCGTTCGAGTGCGCCTCATCGTCAAAGATTGAAGCGAGTGGATCCGCGAACACGCTGACAGCCTCGTCGAAACTCACTCTGTGCTTCTTAAGGGTTCGTGGCCGCCTTCTTCGAGTCCCATTCGAATCTCACGCGTTCCCTCTGCTCAAGAACTCAACTGAGAATCCATCTTATTGTAAATTGAGCCTGACTTGAAATCTGTTGATCCAGCTTTCCCTCGATCTTCGCAATGAGCTGCTCACGCAGTTGATCAACTTCATCCTGCGCATCAAACAACGAACGGCGCTTATGGCTGCGTGCGGCCCCGAGAGTTTTATCTGCTTTGAGTTCACCACCAATGAACAGAACTGCAGGTTGATGCCTTCCGCGCCGGCTTCGGTGGCGATCATTATGCGGCCTTCTTCCCGGAAGTAATCCACGATTGCCGAGCGCATGTCGGCAGTGCGCGAGCCGCTCACTCGGTCTGTTCCGCGATGACGTTCAAGCCACGCTGCGTAGATCTGCTTCGAGCGCTCGTCGTTGTTCGAGCCGTTGAAGAGAACGATTCCTTCGGCGAATGGACTGTCGGCTAGAACGCGCAACAAGTAACTCTGTGTGCGCCGGGATTCAGTAAAGATGATGGCCTTTTGCTGGGCGCCTCGCTTTTCTGCTTCGGCGAGGCCGATGCGCAAGGCTTCGGCCAGAGATTTGCCTTTGGCGTTGTGCTCGATTGAAGTGGCGAGTTGAGTGAAGGCATCAAGGTCGGCGATCTCTGCTTCGAAGGCCGCGCGGTCTTCGTCGGAGCTGATGCCATTGCTTGCGCAGGTTCGCTGGAGTGATGATCAAGATGCGTCGCTTGCGTTCGGCCCACCGCTGGGAAATTACAAGCCCGGCCTCAATTGTTTTTTCCTCATCCTACTTCATCGGCGAGCAAAGCTCCTTTTGATAACGGAGAACGAAACGCGAACAGAGCGGCGTCTACCTGATGAGGATTCAGGTCAACCTGAGTGCTGGCTACGGCGCCCGCAAACTTCTCGACGCTGTCGGAAGGGTAGCGTGGTTAGCTCGTGGGCGAAATATTTTGCGTGATAGTCCGTTAGTCCCATTTGGCCGAAGAAAATCCCAAGAGCAAGTGTGACTCGCAGCATATGTGACCGAAAACGAACCAGCCGCGCAGCTTATCAGCGGCGGCCCACATCGTTGCCTCAAACCCGAGGTTTGCGCCGTTGGATTTGTTTTGTTTCTTCTTTGTTTTCGGCATTCGTTCGCGCACCAATCGACGGGCCGTTCAAGCTTCGGGGCCCAGGCTGCTGAGATTGGGAAGCATTATCGCACCAAGACTTCACCTGCGCCACTTCTCTTATAAATCCGCTAGTTGCGTTACTCCACGAATCGAACGGTCGAATGAATCAGTGATCTGAATGGGCGGCACGATTCGTCTGATGTGGCCGGCGATTCGCCTGAACAACTCGATGAGACGAAGCGTTGCGCTTTCAAGACTGAGAATCGCAACGGTATATTCTTCGATGCGTGCGGGACCGGCTCGGTGCTCGACGAACTGAAGCTTGAAGTGAAGGCTGCGGGCGTGGAAGACTCCTTCCAGGATGTTGAATTCTTCGACAAGAAACGGCACGCTTGCACTGAGTATCAATCTCAGTTCTACGATTTGGATCGAAGCTGGGGCGCGGCGCTCCGGCGAATAATCGAATCCGCGAATGGAGAAATGACGCCGTGAAGAAAGCGAAGGCCGACCCGATTTGGAAGCTGATGGGAGTGTTGTTTCAGTCGCACCCGTGGCACGGCGTGCCCATCGGCGACGACTCGCCCGGGATAGTAACTGCTTATATCGAAATCGTCCCCACCGATACAGTCAAGTATGAACTGGACAAGAGCAGCGGCCTGCTGAAGATCGACCGGCCGCAGCGGTTCTCAAACGTGTGTCCGACGAATTATGGATTCGTCCCGCGGACATATTGCGGCGAGAAGGTCGCCGAGCTTTTTGGAAAGCGAGCCGGGCTTTCGAAGCTCGTCGGGGACGCAGATCCGCTCGACATCTGTGTGTTGTCGGATCGGACGATCTCGCACAGCAACATCCTGCTCAGGGCAATCCCCATCGGCGGCCTGAGCATGCTCGACGGTGAAGAAGCCGATGACAAGATCATTGCGGTGATGGAAGGCGATGTTGCTTACGGCGCGTGGCAGGACATCGGCCAGTGCCCGAAGTCAATCGTCGACCGGCTCAAGCATTATTTCCTTACTTACAAACAAGCCCCCGGTTCCGAAGCACTCAAGTGTGAGATAACCAGCGTCTACGGACGCGATGAAGCTCACGCTGTCATAAAGGCCGCGCACGATGACTACTCGGTTCGCTTTGCCGATATCGAAGAGGTGCTGACTGCTGAATTGCGCGGCTGATCCGAAGCACGATTCGAGTTCAAGATGGGGGTTGAATATGTTTGAATTCCGCGCTCGCGCGGAAATTGGAGTTGATATGGAGACAATGATAGTCACCGGAGGCGCCGGGTTCATCGGCGCGAACTTTGTCAGGTACGCGCTGGATCACACGGACGCCCGCGTCGTTGTGATAGACAAACTGACCTACGCGGGAAACCTTTGCAGCATCGATGATCTCAACGGCAATCCGCGGTTTGTGTTCATACAGGCGGACATTGCGGACCGCGAAGCCGTTCAGTCGGTCTTCAATCGCTATGAACCTGACAGCGTCGTAAACTTCGCCGCCGAAACTCACGTCGATCGTTCGATCGATGATCCCAAGCCGTTCATCGACACAAACGTCAGCGGCGCGTTCGAATTGCTCGAAGCCTCGCGCAAACACGCCGCGAAGCTCGACGAGCGCGCGCGCGATCGGTTTCGTTTTCTTCACGTCTCGACTGACGAGGTCTACGGCACGCTTGGCGAAGATGGCTTGTTCAGTGAGACGACACCATACGCGCCGAACTCGCCGTATTCGGCTTCGAAGGCGGCGGCCGATCATCTGGTGCGCGCGTATTTTGAAACGTACCGGTTGCCGGCGATCATCACGAACTGCTCGAACAACTACGGGCCTTATCAATTTCCTGAGAAGCTGATTCCGTTGACGCTGTTGAATGCGCTCGACGGCAAGCCGCTTCCGATCTACGGCGACGGCGGCAATATTCGCGATTGGCTTTACGTTGAAGATCACTGCTCGGGCATAATGCTCGCTCTAAAGAAGGGAACGCCCGGTGAGAAATACAACATCGGCGGCACGAACGAAAGAACGAACCTGCAAGTCGTCGATCGAATCTGCGAGGCGCTCGATCGAATGGTCCCGGCGGCGATGAATCCGGCGATGATCGGCCTCGGGCTTTCGAGTTACGCCGAGCTTAAGACATTCGTGAAAGACCGACCCGGGCACGACCGGCGGTATGCGATCGACGCGAACAAGATTCGAACAGAGCTTGGATGGAAGCCCGGCCACAACTTCGAGAGTGGAATCGTCAACACCGTGCGGTGGTATCTCGACAATCGAGCGTGGTGCGCGACGGTGCAGGAAGGCAAGTACGGACGGCATCGCCTCGGGCTCTCAGTCGAAGAGGCCGGAGTAGCTTGAACGGATTTCCTGAAGCGGAGGTGATGTTGTGAAAGGAATCGTCCTGGCGGGTGGAAGCGGCACGCGCCTTTATCCAATGACTCGCGGCGTCAGCAAGCAATTGCTGCCGATCTATGACAAGCCGATGATTTATTATCCGCTGTCGACGCTTATGCTCGCGGGCATCCGGGAGTTTTTGATCATCACAACTCCCCACGATAAAGATCAATTCGAGCGACTGTTGGGGAACGGCAACCAGTTGGGCGTCGAGATTCAGTACGCGGTGCAACCGAAACCGGAGGGCCTTGCGCAGGCGTTCATAATCGGACGCGAGTTCGTCGGCGGCGATAACGTCGCGCTGATCCTCGGAGATAACGTCTATCACGGCGACAATATGACTCAGTGTCTTCAGGATTCCGCGAGCCGCAAGAAAGGCGCAACCGTTTTCGGATATCAGGTAAAAGATCCCGAGCGCTACGGCGTTGTCGAGTTCGGCGCCGATGGCCAGGCGCTTAGTCTGGAAGAGAAGCCACTGAAGCCAAAGTCCTCGTGGGCGGTGACCGGATTATATTTTTATGACAACGACGTGCTCGAGATCGCGGGCGCGTTGAAGCCCTCTGATCGCGGCGAGCTCGAGATCACCGACGTCAACATCGCTTATCTCAAAGCCGGCTTGCTTCGAGTCGAAAGGCTCGGCCGGGGAGTCGCGTGGCTCGATACCGGGACGTGCGAGTCGCTGAGCCAGGCTTCGAATTTTATTCAGACCTTGCAGGACCGGCAGGGGCTGATGGTCGCGTGTCTGGAAGAGATCGCTTATCGCATGGGCTACGTTGACGCCGCGACGATTGCGCGCACCGCAGAATCGATGAAGGGCAACGAGTATGGGAAATATCTTTTGAGAATGCTGGAGCAGGAGATCCTGTTATGAAGTTTGTAGAAACTGATTTGCCGGGCGTGATCATCGTCGAGCCCGATATCTACCGCGACGAGCGAGGTTTTTTCTTCGAGACGTATCACGCCAAGAAATACCGAAAGGGCGGAATTCCGGGAACGTTTGTTCAGGACAATCACTCGCGGTCGACATATCGGACCTTGCGCGGGCTTCACGCGCAAACCACTCACCCTCAGGGCAAACTGGTGCGCGTTATCGAAGGCGAGATCTTCGATGTCGCAGTGGACATTCGGCGAGGGTCGGCGACATTCGGGCGCTGGCGGGGCGCTATGCTGTCGGCTGAAAACGGCTGGCAGTACTACATCCCGCCCGGGTTTGCACACGGCTTCTGCGTGACCAGCGAGTTCGCTCAGGTCGAGTACAAGTGCACGGACTTCTATGATCCCGCCGGCGAGATCAATCTTTCGTGGTGCGATCCCGACATTGGGATCACCTGGCCCATCGAATCACCGATCCTTTCGGCGAAGGACGCAGCCGCGCGAACCTTGCGCGAGATAGAGAGCTTGTTGCCCGTCTGCGAGGAAGCGGCGTGAAGATTGTGATCCGCGGGGCAAACGGTCAACTCGGCCGCGCGCTTCAAGCATCACTCGACGGGCATAGATTGACTGCGCTCGCGCGCACGCAACTCGACATCACGGATTTGGAGAACGCGCGCCAGGCGATCAACACCGTCAAACCCGATCTGGTCATCAACGCCGCCGAATTCAACGAAGTCGATCTCGCGGAATCCGACCCCGACCCTGCGTTCAAGCAAAACGCACTTGGCCCACGAAACCTGTCATTAATACACTAGGTGTAGATGAAGGTGTAGACGAAAGAAAAGGCTACCATTCCGGTAGCCGTAATTGGGTACAATTAAAGTGAGCCGTGCAGGACTCGAACCTGCGACCCGCTGGTTAAAAGCCAGCTGCTCTACCACCTGAGCTAACGGCCCGTCTGAACCCCACTTCTCGGCGACGCTCTTGGATGTTATCCGACTCCAATTTCTCGCGTCAAACAAAAGTACTTGCCGGTCTCACTCCTCGAACCCGCCGCTATTGACAAACAAAAACGATTTCAATATAAGCTAGCCCCACAACCCGGAAACATTGCTCGGGGTGGGTTCGGAAGAGCTTAAGTCCGCTCTCCGACGGCTCGATTGTGCCAGGCAGCGTGGAGCTGCTTTTCTTTTAATGCCTTATTGAACACGTGTGCAGGAAGCGGCTTTGATCTCAATCAAAGACATTGCGCGGGTCGCCAAGGTGTCGCATTCCACCGTCTCGCGGGCGCTTCACAACAGCCCGCTTGTGAATACGGAGACGGCCGTGCGCATTCAGCAAATCGCTCGCGAGAAAGGCTACCGGCCAAGCGCAGTCGCTCGGAGTCTTGTCACTCGGAGAACAAAAACGATTGGAGTCGTGGTTACGAGAATCGCCGACCCGTTCATTGCCGAAGTTGTCGGAGGAATCGAGGAGGTCGCCAATGATCACGGCTATTCGGTATTCCTGGCTAATTCCAATGCGAACCCGGATCGAGAAGTAAGGGTTGTGCACTCGTTTCACGAAAGACGCGGGACGCGAATTCTGGTTACTGCGTCCCGCGTCGGAGCGCTCTATATGCCATTACTCGATGAGATGCGAGTTCCGACTGTGCTGATCAACAATCAGCATCCCGGCGAATTCGTGCATTCGGTGATGATCGACAATCCCGCGGCAAGCCGGCAGGCCACCGAGCACCTGATCGCGCTTGGGCACCGGCGAATCGCTTACATCGGCGATCAGTTTGGCTTTCAGTCGGACACCGAAAGGTTCGCCGGATATCGCAGGGCGCTCGAAGTCGCGGACATTCCTTTCCTCCCTGAATTGATATCTCACGGCGACGGCAAAGCCGAAGGCGGGATGCTCGCAATGGAAAGACTACTGGCACTAGCCGAACCTCCAACGGCCGTGTTTTGCTACAACGATATGTCGGCGCTCGGCGCTCTTCGCGCAATCCACGCGCAAAAGTTGAGAGTGCCCGAGGATGTTTCGGTCGTTGGGTTCGACGATCTGTTTATCGCCTCGTATACAAGTCCGGCCCTCACAACAATCAGCCAGCCAATGCGTCAGATGGGCCGTATGGCGATGGACATCTTGATCAAGCTGTTCTCGGGATTGAACTCCAAAACCAACATCAAGGTCCAGGGGCAGTTGATCGAACGCGAGTCAACGGCTCCGCCGAGGCGAGTTCATTAAGACATGAGGCGCGATGCAACCTGAAAGAGACTTACTTATTCCACAGAAAGCGCTGAACTGCGGTTCAGGAGAGATGATGCGATTGACTCGGGAGTCCGCCGGCTTCGACTATCTGAGCTTTCGCGCGCGCCGATTGGTCAAAGGTGAGAGTTTCTCCGATGAGACCGGCGATACTGAAATGGGTCTTGTGGTCCTTGGCGGACGCTGCTCGGTAGAGTCCTCTACAGGCTCGTGGTCAAATATTGGCGGCCGTGCACACGTGTTCAGTGGGATGCCCTACGCTTTATATCTGCCGATCGCGACGGTGTTCACTGTGAGCGCCGAATCAGATTGTGATCTTGCTTTCTGTTTTTGCCGCGCCGAATCGAAGTATCCTGCCCGCCTGATTACCCCGGATGACGTTGAAGTAGAGATTCGCGGCGGAGCGAACGCCACCCGACAGATCAATCACATATTGAAACCCGAATTCCCTGCCCAGCGGCTTCTTATCGTCGAGGTTTACACGCCGAGCGGCAACTGGTCGAGCTATCCACCTCACAAGCACGACGTGCACAATCCGCCTGACGAAGTAGATCTCGAGGAGATTTATTACTACAAGGTGAATCACCCGGATGGATACGCGATACAGAAGGTGTATACGCCGGATCGCAGGATCGATCAGACGCTGACCGTGCGCGACGGCGAGATCGTGCTGATTCCTGAAGGCTATCATCCGGTCGTAGCTGCGCACGGCTATAACGTTTATTACCTGAACGCGCTTGCGGGCAGCGCAAGATCGATGGCGGCCTCGGACGATCCGGCATATGCGTGGGTGCGGGAAACGTGGAAGGAGAAAGATCCCCGAGTGCCGGTGGTGACTAGGCAGATGGAACAAGAATGAACGACCGAAGCTATGACATTTTGGCGATGGGCCGCAGCTCGATTGATCTCTATGCGAACGAGATCGGCGCGCCCTTCACCGAAATCAAAAGCTTCGCCGCTTACGTCGGCGGCTGTCCGACTAACATCAGCGTCGGCACGCGGCGGCTGGGCCTGCGTTCCGTGTTGCTAACCGCTGTGGGCGAGGATCCCGTAGGAGATTTCATTCTGTGTTTTCTGGAGAAGGAAGGCGTGGTCACGAGCTTTATTCCGCGCAAACCGGGCCGGCGCACCAGCGCAGTGATCCTGGGCATCGAGCCCCCGGACAAATTTCCATTGGTCTACTACCGCGACAACTGCGCGGATGTCGAGCTGACGATTGACGACGTGTTGGCCGCTCCAATCGACGAGAGCCGCGCGTTGCTTATTTCCGGGACCGGGTTGAGTCGTGAGCCTTCTCGAAGCGCGACGCTTTTTGCTGCCTCGCAAGCGAAGGCAAACGGCGCAACTGTTTTTTTGGACTTGGATTTTCGGCCGGACCAATGGCACGACGCGCGCGCGTACGGCGTTACGATTCGAGCGGCGATGCGCCTTACAGATGTTGTGATCGGGACAGCAGACGAAGTAAAGGCTGCGGCACTCGAAACGGAATCGAGCGTCTCGGTTGAGCACTCGCAAATGTCGGACGCGCGAGTTGGCGGCGATTTAGCGAGAGCCATCGAAGCAGTGTTTGCGGCAACCCCTTCGACGCTCGTACTGAAGCGCGGCCGCGAAGCGACCACAGTTTATTATCGCAACCGCGACGCGATTGAAATGATCGAAGCCGCGCCGTTTCCTGTTGAAGTGTGCAACGTGCTCGGAGCCGGCGACGCGTTCGCGAGCGGGTTGATCTACGGTTACTTGAAAGGTTGGGACTGGCATCGCGCCGCGCGGATGGGAAACGCTTGCGGTGCGATAGTCGTCACGCGTCACGGCTGCGCCAACTTCATGCCATTCGAACAGGAAGCGCTTTCTTTCATCGAAGAGCGCGGAGGATTCTAGTTGGGTTTTCGAGCAAATGATTTTCTGTCGGATGCATTGCTGGCTCGACTAACCGAAATCCGTGTCAGCGATCCGCAGAGCGCCTTGCGCGCGGCGGCGGCGCGCGAGCGGCGAACTAAGCTGACGCTCGACGGGAAGCTCAACATTCTCGCGGCGGATCATCCTGCTCGCCGGGTGACGAGTGTCGGCGGAAATCCCGTGGGGATGGCTGATCGTCACGATTATCTCGCTCGCATCGTGCGCGTGTTGATGGGCGGATCAGTCGATGGCGTGATGGCGACGATGGACATCATTGAGGATCTGCTCATTCTCGATGTGTCGGGGCGCGATGGTTTTCTAAAAGACAAATTACTGATCGCCAGTCTGAATCGAGGCGGGCTTGCTGGCACCAGTTGGGAGATGAACGATCCGATGACCGGCGCGACGCCCGCGGCCTGCGCGAACTGGAAGCTCGACGGCGCGAAGATATTGCTGCGCATCTGCGATGAAGAACCGGACTCGCTCAAGACGATGATGGCAAGCGCCGCGGCGATCACCGAGCTCAACGCGCTGGGGATTCCCACTTTCCTCGAACCGTTGCCCGTTGTGAAAAGCGAGAAAGGATACAAAGTCATCAAGAACGCGGAAGGGTTGGCGAAGATCGTTGGCGTCGCATCGGCGCTGGGCGACAGCAGCCGGTTGCTCTGGCTGAAGCTGCCCTATTGCGAGAACTACGAAGTTGTCGCGCGCGCGACAACTTTGCCGATTCTGCTACTGGGCGGCGAATCCGCCGGCGATCCGACAGGCTACTTACGCGAAGTCTCGGCAGGGATGGCGGCAGGCGCAAACGTGCGCGGCGCTCTGGTCGGACGCAACGTGCTCTATCCCGGCGACGACGATCCGCTCGCGGTAGCCGAAGCGGTGGGCGGGATCGTTCATCACGGCTGGGAGGCGGAGCAAGCGCTCGCGTTGGCGAAAGATGTTATGCGCGAGAAGGAATCAGGGCTTCAAGCGCGCTGACAACAACCAGCAATGAAGACAAGGCGATTAACAATGGCTCAGGCGCTCATCAACTTCCTGGCGGAGCAGTACGTCGAGCGCGATGGGTTCGAGAGCGTCTTCTTCGCCGGCGTCTGGGGAATCTTTGGTCACGGCAACATCGCGGGCATTGGCCAGGCGCTGCAGCAACAATCAGCGCTTCGTTACTATCTCGCACGCAACGAACAGGCGATGGTTCATACATCAACTGCCTTCGCCAGGATGAACAACCGCATGCGGACTTTTGCATGCACGTCTTCGATCGGACCGGGCGCTACGAACATGATCACCGGCGCTGCAACGGCCACGATCAATCGAATACCGGTGTTGTTGCTTCCGGGCGATATTTTTGCGCGTCGGAACGTCGCTCCGGTGCTGCAACAGCTCGAATCGGAACACAGCCAGGACGTATCGGTGAACGATTGCTTCAAGCCGGTCTCACGCTACTGGGATCGCATCAACCGGCCGGATCAACTTCCATACTCATTGATGGAAGCGATGCGCGTTCTGACTTCTCCCGTTGAAACCGGAGCCGTGACCCTCGCGCTGCCTCAGGATGTGCAAGCCGAAGCGTGGGACTACTCCGAAGAGCTTTTTGAGAAACGCGTCTGGCACATCGCGCGTCCGCTGGCCGATCGCGCGTTGCTTGAAAGGGCGGCGCAGATGATTCGCGCGGCAAAGAAACCGTTGATCATCGCCGGTGGCGGGGTGATCTACAGCGAGGCTTCGGCTGCGCTTGCTAGTTTCACTGAGCGAACCGGCGTTCCGGTTGGCGAGACCCAAGCCGGCAAGGGGTCGCTCTCTTTCGATCATCCGCAGAATCTAGGAGCCATCGGCGTGACCGGCACATCCGGCGCAAACATCATCGCTCGCGAGGCTGACCTTGTGATTGCGATCGGCACGCGGCTTGGCGACTTCACCACCGCTTCCAAGACCGCGTTTCAAAATCGCGACGTTCGCTTCATAAACATCAACGTTGCGGCGATGGATGCTTACAAACACGCAGCGCTTCCGCTGATCGCCGATGCGCGAGTGACGCTTGAGGAATTGGCCGGCGCTTTTGAAGGTTACCGCGTCAATGGCGAATACACAGAGCGCATCGCCGCATTGAAAAAAGATTGGGAAGCCGAAGCCGAGCGCGTGTTCGCGCTCCGTCATGGCCCGCCGATCAGTCAGGGCGAGGTCATCGGCGCGGTCAATAAATTTTCGCGGCCGAAGGACGTGGTGGTTTGCGCCGCGGGAAGCCTGCCTGGCGATCTGCACAAGTTGTGGCGCGCGCGTGATTCGAAGGGCTATCACGTCGAATACGGCTACTCGTGCATGGGTTATGAAATTGCCGGCGGGCTCGGCGTCAAGATGGCTGATCCCTCTCGCGAAGTTTTTGTGATGGTCGGCGATGGTTCTTACTTAATGATGTCATCGGAAATTGTCACGTCGATCCAGGAAGGATACAAGCTGACGATTCTGGTGCTCGACAATCATGGATTCTCGAGCATCGGCGGGCTTTCGCAGGCGATCGGGTCGGGCGGCTTTGGAACCGACTATCGGTTTCGCGATTCAGGGACCGGACTACTGGACGGCGAGCGCATACAAGTAGATTTTGCGGCGAACGCCGAAAGCATGGGAGCGCGCGTCATTCGAGCCGTCACGCTTGACGATTTGGAACGAGCCCTCGAAGAAACCCGCTTGAGCGAGCGCACTACAGTGATCGTTGTTGAAGTAGATAAGGAAACGCGGGTGCCCGGTTATGAGTCGTGGTGGGATGTACCTGTAGCAGAAGTCTCAGAAGCGGCGACGGTGGGCGCCGCACGAGAACAATATGAAGAGGCTTCAAAGAGAGAACGGTTCTTCATGAAGTAGAGGTGCAATGTTCTGAGTCAACTTTTTCACCGGTTGCCCTACGCGGAGTACACACGGCCGGCAGCCGATTCAACTTACCCTTAACGAGGGGCATTTGATGCCCGCTGAGCTAAACGCCAGTTTTAAGAAGGAGAGAATATGCTGACAAGAGGTCCATTCCGCGTTGCGTGCATGTTGCTTCTCTGTGTGAGCCTGGGCGTTCAAGGGTTCGCCCAGGTGAACACGGCCAGTCTCACTGGCCTGGTGAGCGACCCGACGGGCGCCGCCGTTACGGGCGCAAACGTTACCGCGAAGAATCGAGCGACAAACGTAGAAACATCGGCGACCACGGATGCGTCGGGCTACTACACATTCGCAAGCCTGCCGGTTGGCGGCTATACATTGACCGTTGAGGTGCAGGGCTTTAAGAAGACGGTCCAGGACAATGTCGCGCTTGAAGTCGGACAAAAAGCGCGAATTGATTTCACTCTCGCTGTCGGCGCCATAGGCGAGACATCTACGATAACGGCCAGCGCCCCAATTCTGACAACGCAAGAGGCCACTACCGGCGGCGTTATCGAGAACAAACTGGTTACCGACTTACCGCTTAGCGCCAGGAATTGGGATGACTTGATCGCGCTGGTCCCGGGCGTGCAAGCGGATCGATACACCGAAGAAGGCGGCGGCACGGCGAATGGCCGCACCGGCGGCGCCAACGTTCACGGAATACGCTCACTGCAAAACAACTTCGTCCTCGATGGAGTGGACAACAATTCGATTTCCGAGAACGTGCAGGAGCTGACCACTCAGGTTGTGCGTCCATCGGTTGACTCGATCCAGGAGTTCAAGGTGAGCACGAATCCTTACTCGGCGGAAAACGGCCGGAGTCCAGGGTCGCTGGTCAGCGTCACAACCAAGAGCGGCGGCAACTCTTTTCACGGCACCGCGTATGAGTTCCTGCGCAATCGAATCTTCGACGCCAACAACTTCTTCAACAATCGAGCCGGTGTGAAGAAGCCCCAGAACATTCAGAACCAATTTGGCGCGAATATTGGCGGGCGCATTCTCAAGGATCGCCTGTTCTTCTTTTTCAACTATGAAGGAACGCGAATCCGCAAAGGCGTGACTCGGCTCGGCAACGTGCCAACGCCCAACGAACGGATTGGTGATTTCTCGGCGGCGGCGGGCGCGGCCAATCGCGTGACTTACGCTACGCTCTTTGATCGAGTGGGCGATTGCCGCGCGAAGGTTCCTTCGGCGTTCAATGCAGACGGCTCGTTCAAGAACAATCAGATTCCCGCAGCGTGTATCGATCCGCTCGCCGCCAAGATCATGGGATTGTTGCCGGCGCCAAACATCACACCCAGCGCCGGAGCGCTCAACCAGCTCAACTTTATTCGCGCGCCTGGGATCATCGACGACAATGACAGCTACACAACCCGTGTCGATTGGCAGGTGGGTTCCAATGACAGCGTATTTGTGCGGTACTCCAACGGGGACCGCTTCCGTTATCTGCCGGGCATCTTCGGCGGCATCCTTGACGGCACCAGTTCTTCGGCAAACGGACGTCTGTTCATGAAAGGCCAATCGGCTGCAATCGGATGGAACAGGACGCTGACAGTTCGAATGGTCAATGAGTTTCGTCTTGGCTGGGGCCGCAATGATTCCTTCGCGGCTCAGGATCCGTTCGGCCTGAATACGCTTGCGGAGTTTGGCTTCAAGGGCGTAGCGGACCTTCCGGGTGAGACTGGCGGGATCTCCGGTATAGATACTTCCGCGCGTGGCGGTACTCAAACGATTGGCGGTCAATCGGGATTCAGCCGCATTGGGTCACCGGACTTTTTGCCCAAGTATCAAAAGACCAACCAGTTTCAATGGACTGACACCGTCAGTCTTGCCTTAGGGGCTCATCAGTTCAAGTTCGGGGCTGAAGTACGCGCGCCGATGCGAAACATTTATCAGGACATACCGGCGGTGCGCGGTCAAATGACGTTCGATGGAAATCGCACCAACATCGGGTTGGGCGATTTTCTGCTTGGCTATCCCCAACAGCAGCAGCTCACCAATCTCGCCATAGTCGATCAGCGCCTGAAGATGTATTCCGGATTCGGCCAGGACGACTGGAAGATTACGCCCAGGCTGACAGCAAATCTCGGGCTGCGCTACGACTATGCCACCTGGCCGATGGAAGGCCGGGATAGAATGACAAACCTCGATCCGACAACGGGTCTGAAGTTCACACCTGCCAATTCACCGTTCGGCCGGGGGTTGGTCAAACCGGACAAGAACAACTTCGCGCCACGAATCGGGCTCGCTTATCAGCTAAATCAAAAGACCGTTATCCGCGCCGGGTATGGACGGTTCTTTATGAGCTTCGAACGCGCGGGCAGCGAGGATCAGTTGGCGCTGAATCTTCCGTTTCTGGTCAACAACCTGGTGGTGGCGTCGAGCGGCAGCACAACTGCCAACAACGCTCGATTAGCAACCGGATTCAACTTGTCACTGGATCCGAGTGCGATATTGAACGATGTCACCAAGGTACGCGGAGTCCGTCTTCGTGCGATCAACCCGGATTCGGTAGATGGCACCGTCGATCAATGGAACCTCGGCATCCAACGCGAATTAGGATCAAGTATCGTTGTCACGTGGGATTACGTGGGTACCAAAGGCACACATCTTTCGACCTTGCGGAATCTGAATCAGCCCTTCTTCAACTCCAATGGGACTGTGAAGAACGCGCAGGTGGGTGCTTCTTTTGTTCCGATTGTGCCTTATCCGGATCTCGGCCCGATCGAATACCGCGAGAACAACGCCAACTCGATGTATCACGGTATGGAGCTGTCGGTTGAGAAGCGCTTCAGCCGAGGCTTGTCCTTCCGAACTTCGTATACATTCTCGAAGTCAATCGACGAGGCGATGGAGCATCTGGCTGCCGGCACCACCGGGAGCTTCACTCAAAACCCCTTCAACGTTCTTGGCGAGCGCCGAGGCCCCAGCGATTTCGACGTGACCCATCGCTTTGTAGCGAGCTATCTCTACGAACTGCCGTTTGGCCGAGGCCGCGAGTTCCTGACAAGCGGCCCACTGTCCCACATCGTGGGCGGCTGGCGTCTCAGTGGACTTGCCAATCTGCGTTCGGGCCGGCCCTTCACAATCAAGGCTGGCTCAAACAACGGAGTCATCGGCGGGCCTCGAGGCGGCGGTCTCGTTAGTGCTTTTGCCGATTGCTTGAAGAACGGCGATCTGTCCGACAGCTCTACTCAAAGCATCGACAAGTGGTTTGACAACGTCCCGGGTTCTTCCTACGTCGCGCCCACTGCTCCCAATCCCACAAAGAACAATGCCGTCGAAGCGCGGCTCGGGAACTGCGGCCGCAACACGCTCCGTGGGCCGGATTACATCAACTTCGATATGGGGTTGGCCCGGACCTTTGATTACTTCGGTGAGGGCCGGCGGCTGGAACTTCGCTGGGAGATGTTCAATATGTTCAACACGCCTCAGTTTGGACTCCCCCAGAATGACATAACCAACGGTTCCGCGGGTCGAATCTCCACTCTGGCAGGCGACCCTCGGGTAATGCAGTTCGCGTTGAAGTTTGTCTTCTGATCGTCGTGAAGTTTGGCCTGGGAGCGCAGGCGTTCAGAGTACCGGACTTTAGTCGGGTAGTGGCTTGGCACTTCGACTACCTTATATTGACGGCACTACGCGCCTAAAGTCGGTACTCTGAACGCCTGCGCTCCCAGGAAATTCATAATGAGACTGTTTGCCCTGAAGCTATTTCTTACGGCGTTAACGCTGGCGAGTTTCTCCGCTCCCGCCTCGGGACAAAAATTGAAAGAACAATCTTTCAACGTGAAGGCCGAAGCGGAAGTCCTGCTCGATCTTACCGCCGATGCCCCGCGCACCTCGTGGGCGCTCGCGGGACGCGAAGCGGCGGTCGCAACGGTATTAGTCGATGGCCGATACAATCAGGATGTCTTTCTTTTTGCGGGCGAGCGAAGGTTCAACTATCGAGTGCTTCTCGGGCGGTTTCAACCGGGAGAGCACACACTTCGAATCGACTTAGATCGCAAACGGTCAGCCTCGAAAGCGGAGACCGTCGAAATTCAAGACGCAAAGATTTCGTTTGTCGGGCGAGGCACGGCGGAGTATCAAGCTCTCTCCCTCGCTCCTATCGTCTACGCGCGGCCAAACACGATCGGGAAGTTCACCGATATCCCGCTGCTCATGTGGTACGAGACCGAGCGAACCGGCCGGCTAACCACGTTTCGCTACAGCATCATTTTCACCAATGAAGACGGCGGCACCCAGACAAGCGCGCTGATGGCTCGATGGGGGAGGACCACTGACATCGAGTGGATCTATGAAGTTCAGATCGATGCCGATGGAAGAACAAAGTCCGCGACGTTTCAAGGCGTCGAGCACAAGACCCAGAACTTCAAAGGCCGCGAAGAGAATGGGCATCCCGCGCTTTACGTTGTCTCAGACAATAACAACGTCGCGGATCACGGTGATTCCGAGATGATGTTTCGGCCGCGGCCTGTTCCGTTTGATCTGACTCACAGATCCCGCGAAGAAATCATGGATCGCAATCCGTGGATCTATCCGGTGATGGCGGCGGAGCTCGAGCGTGAAGGCAAGATTTCGGAAGCGAGCCGCGGCGGGAATCAAATGGCGGACCCGCGTCACTATCTTTACATCGACGCATCGTCCGAGTTGCGGGACACGGCGCTCATCTTCGCCGCTAAGCTCAAAGGGAATCCGAAATGGTACGAGTCGGATCTCGGGATCAATTATTACAGAATCGATCGAAGCGAATATTTTCGAACGACGGTCAGGTTGCCGGCGGGAACCACGCTCAATCAGATCGAGCGGATCGCAGTGCGTTGTGACGCCGCAGGAAACCCTAAAAGCGGCGACGAGATCAAGAAGCTCGCGGCGGCCGAGTGTGCGTTGAGCACGATGAATAAGGCCTTCATGCTCGACGCCCGTTTTACACCCGGGCGCTCGCTGGCGCTTCACGTGAAGCCCGTCAAGTTGCGAATCGGAGAGGCGGTCGAAGTGTACGAGCGGCGTGGTGCTCGATAGGCGACTGGCTGCCTATGCCACAAAGGCGCAAGGACAATAAGCAGCACGAAGTGTCCGGTGACTTGCTTAGTGCAGCTTAGCGCCTTGGTGGCCTGGTGGCGAAACGGCATTTCACACATATTCAATTCTAGGTGGCGATCCTAATGGAGATTCAACTATGAGCGAAGCGATGCAGGCGATAGTCTTTCACGGACCAGGTCATTGGGCGCTGGAAGAGTTTCCGCGGCCGAGCGTTCAAGCCGCAGACGATGTGTTGCTGCGCGTCGATCGCGTGAGTATCTGTGGCACGGATATCCATATTCTCGCCGATCCTCCCGGTCACCCCGCGACGCCGGGAAGCATTCTGGGCCACGAATACGTCGCCACGGTCACGGATATCGGCGATAATGTGATCAACGTAAAGCCGGGCGATCGCGTGGTGATCGATCCCAACATCACCTGCGGGCTATGCCAGTATTGCCGAATGGGACTCACGAATGTTTGCGAGAACATGACGTCTCTCGGAATCTTTCGCCACGGCGGACTCGCCGAATTCAATCTCGCGCCCGCAAAGGCGCTGCACAAAATCAGCCGCGATGTTCCGGCCGAACGAGCGTGTCTTGCCGAGCCGCTCGCTTGCGTGTGGCATGCGTTTGAAAAAACCAGTTTCCTGCCCGGTGAAAGCGTGGCGATTCTCGGGGCTGGTCCCATTGGCCTCCTGTTCCTCATGCTTTTCAAAAGCGCCGGAGCCGGAAAAATCTTTGTCGTTGAACCGACTGAGTTTCGCCGGCAGACGGCCGAGCGTCTGGGCGCCGACGCAGCGATAAACCCAAAGACCGAAGACGCCGCCGCCGCGGTGAAAGCCGCAACCAGAGTTGGCGTAGATGTGGTCGTGGACGCGGCGGGCAGTCTGCTTCCGGAAGCTCTCGAAACTGTGAGGCGAGGCGGCCGCGTGATTCTGTTCGGCGTCAATCAGCACGCCGAACGCAGTTTGAATCAGTATGCGATCACACGCTACGAAGCTTCGATCCTCGGGTCTTACATTCAGCGGACGGCGTTTCCGAAAGTCGTGCGAATTCTGGAAGCCGGTCTGTTGCCGGTCGAGAATTTGATCACTCATCGCTTGAGGCTCAATCAGGTAGGCGAGGCGCTTGAGGCAATGCGCGTAGGGGAAGCGATTAAGGCAGTTGTCGAGCCATAGACCTCTGCGCTCCTCCCCGACCTCTGCGGTGAAGATCCGGATTGAACCGCAGGGGGCGCAGGGGAACGCAGAGAAGACTGAATACTCTTATGCATGATCCCCAACCGCTCCTGGAAATGACGAACATCACTAAGGCGTTCAGCGGAGTCACCGTGCTTGACGACGTGAGCTTCGAAGTGCGCCGCGGCGAGGTCCACGCGTTGATCGGCGAAAACGGCGCGGGCAAATCGACGCTCATGAAGATCGTCACCGGACTCTATGAAGCCGGCCGGGGTGAGATTTTTTGGAAGGGCGATCCGGTCGAGATCAAAACTCCGCATCAGGCTCATGACCTCGGAATCAACATCGTTCATCAGGAACTGATGCTCGTTCCGCAATTGAGCATCGGTGAAAACGTTTTTCTGGGTCGTCATCCGGTGGGAAGCGGATTATCGCGATGGGTGCGTTGGGGAGATATTAATCACCAGGCAAAAAACTTGCTCGAAGGATTGGGACATCCGCTTGATCCCAAGCGCACGGTCGGCGAGTTGAGCATAGCCGAGCAGCAACTTGTCGAGATCGCGCGCGCCCTGGCGTTCAGCGCTGAGCTCATAATCATGGATGAGCCAACCTCGCCGCTTTCGGAGCATGAGACCGCTCGGCTCTTCCAAACCATCTCTCAACTGAAAGCGCGCGGTGTCAGCGTCGTTTACATCTCCCATCGGCTCAAAGAGATTCACCAGGTAGCCGATCGAGTCACCGTCCTTCGCGACGGGCGGCATATTGCGACCAGACCTATCTCCGAAACCACTACTGACGATCTTGTGCGATACATGGTCGGGCGCGAGATCGGCGAACAGCGCTCCGTGGACACATCGTCATGCGAAGGTGAAGAAGCGTTGCGGGTCGAAGGATTGACCGCGAGCGGGAAGTTCACCGACATCAGTTTCAGCGTTCGTCGCGGTGAGATTGTAGGACTCGCGGGACTCGTTGGAGCGGGACGCACCGAGCTTGTCGAAACTCTATTTGGCGCCGGCGAAATCGAATCGGGAGCCATCTATCTCGAAGGTCAACCAGTCACGATCAAGACCCCAATCGATGCAGTGAAACACCGGCTCGCGCTTGTGGCCGATGATCGCAAAGCGAAAGGCCTGGTGCTCGGCGGGAGCGTTCGCTTCAACGTCGCGCTTGCTGCGCCGAAGAAGTTTGCGCGCTATGGAATGTTTCTGAATTCGGTTCGAGAAAAAAAAGTGGCCAACGCGCTCGTGCGCGAGTTGCACCTCAAGACTCCCAGTGTGGAACAACATGTAATGTACCTGAGCGGAGGCGGCCAGCAGAAAGTCGTGCTTGCAAAGTGGCTGTCCGCCGATTCAAAGGTCTTCATCCTCGATGAACCGACGCGCGGAATAGATGTCGGATCGAAGGCCGAGATCTATGACTTGATTCGAAGATTGGCCGCGCGCGGCGTGGCGGTTCTTTTTGTCTCATCGGAACTCGAAGAAATTCTGAGCCTTGCCGATCGAATTCTAGTGATGCATCGGGGGCGAATCACCGGTGAACTTGCTCGCAAAGACGCAACCGACGAATTGATTATGAAGCTTGCGACCGGAGGAGATGTCCACTGAACATTCACGACGCCGCTGCCACAGTTACTCAAGAACCGCCGCCGATCGGGACGCCGAAGGCGCCTCCCGCGCAAGGCTGGCGTCGTGCAGGCAGCAGCGTGATGCGGCGATTTGCTCCGTTGCTTGGGCTCGTCGTAGTGTCGGCGATTTTGAGTTTCCTCTCGCCGTACTTTCTGACTTTTGACAATCTCATAAACGTCTTTCGGCAATCGTCCGTCAACGCTCTTCTCGCGCTGGGGCAGTTACTCGTGATCATCACCGCTGGCATCGACCTGTCGGTAGGCTCGATCCTGGGACTCGCGTGCGTGCTGGTGGCGATGATGCTCAAAGCAGGCGTGCCCTGGCCTGTGTGTATTGCGGCGGGAGTCTGCGTAGGCACGGCGTTGGGGATGATCAACGGGCTGCTGCTGACAAAGCTTCGGCTGCCTCATCCGTTTATTCCCACTCTGGGAATGATGAACGTCGCCCGAGGTCTTGCCTTTGTTATTTCAGGAGGCTTTCCAATTTCGGAACTGCCGGAAGGATTTCGTTTCTGGGGCGCTGGTACGATTGCATACATTCCGGTGCCGGTGATTCTGGTTGTCGCGGTTTATGGGCTGTTTCATGTTTTTCTCACGCGCACGACGCTTGGACGCGACGTTTACGCGATTGGCGGCAACAAGCAGGCAGCGCTGTTCTCGGGCATCCCAGTCGACCGGCGATTGACGATGGTGTACGCGATAAGTGGTGGACTGGCGGCGCTGGGCGCAGTCGTCCTCGCGGGCCGCTTGAACTCGGGTTTTCCGCTTGCGGGAGACGGCGCCGAGCTTGATGCGATTGCCGCGGTGATCATCGGCGGAGCGAGCTTCTTTGGCGGCGTCGGAACGGTGTGGGGAACGCTGATCGGCGCGCTGATCATGGGAGTCTTGCGAAACGGATTGACTCTCTTGAACGTGTCGCCTAACTGGCAAAAGGTTGTGATTGGCGTGGTCATCGTCGCGGCGGTCTGGATCGACGTACTCCGCCAGCGCACATCCACCAAACGCAGGCTGGTCAGAAAATGAGGAGAAGATATAAATGCGAAACAGACTATCGATTCTTTGCGTCGCGATGATTGCGGTGATGTTGTTTCTTGCGGCCGGATGCAATCGCACTGATGCAACGCGCAAGCTGCGAATCGTGATCGTGACGAAGGCGCTCGACAGCGAATTCTGGCAGACGCTCAAGAGCGGCGCCGAAGAAGGGGCGCGCCAGCATCCCGACGTGGAGTTGTCGGTGCTGGCTCCTGAGCGTGAGATCAATATCGATCAGCAGGTTTCAATTCTCGAAGATCAGATTCTGAAAAAGGTCTCGGCTCTCGCCGTTGTGCCCGGTGGAATTGCTGAAGTAACTCCGGTGCTCGACAAGGCTAAAGCCGCGGGTATTCCAGTGCTGATCGTGGACAACGACACACCGTGGCCGGGCAAGCTCTGCTACATCGGGACGGACAATCGCGTGGGTGGAAAGCTTGCGGGCGACTACCTTGTGAAGATTCTCGGAGGCCACGGCAAAGTGGCGATCATTCGGGGCGTGCTTGGAGTAGTTTCGCACGACGACCGCGTCGCGGGGTTTCAGGATGCGCTCGCGGCGGCGCCCGGGATTCAACTTGTCACAATTCAGCCAGCCAACAGCGAGCGTGCGTTGGGACTGACGGTGATGGAGAACCTTCTCACTTCTCACCCCGATTTGAACGCGGTGTTTGCTACTAACGATCAAATGGCGCTCGGCGCAATGGAGGGAGTTGCCGCCCAGCACTTGAGCGGAAAGATTTTCGTGGTCGGGTTCGACGCGGGCAAGGAAGCCGTGCGCGCGGTGAAAGCGGGAACGATCAGCGCGGTCATCGCTCAGTATCCGGCGAACATGGGCAAGCAGGCAGTCGAAGCTTCGATCAAGGCAATTCAAGGCCAGCCAATCCCAAAAGTAATCGATACCGGTACTGCTTTGGTGACAAAAGAAAATGCCGACGAGTTTTTGAAGTGATCTCTTTGTTTAGAGTACAACCTTCAGGTTGCTTTGATGATGGTCAGGCAAGCTAAAGCTTTTACTCTGAACTCAAATCAGGAGCAAGGTGAAAATTAGGATCGGAACAGCCCCGGTGAGCTGGGGCATCATGGAAGTCGAAGGCTGGAACGGCCAGGCACCTTACGCTAAGGTGCTCGACGAAATGGCCGAAGCCGGATACGAGGGAACCGAGCTGGGTCCTTATGATTACTTGCCGTCTGAACCGGAGCGCTTGCGAGAGGAATTATCATCACGCGGTCTTCGGATGGTATCGGCCTTTGTTCCACTAATGCTCGCCGAGCCGGACCGCCATGACGCTGCGTTTCAGGAGGCGATCAAGGTGGCCGAGCTTCTGGCAAGCGTGGATGCCCGGCTCATCGTTCTGGCGGGCGAAATGGAACAGTCGCGAATGCTGATGGCGGGACGCGTAAACGAAGAACGCGATGGCATGAGTAAGCAACATTGGGATGACACGGTCGAGATTGTCTCTCGAATCGCGCGAGCGTGCGCCGAGTTCGGGGTCTCGACCGCGTTTCATCATCACGCTGGTACGTTCGTCGAGACGCCTAACGAAATCGCTCGGCTATGCGAGAACACCGATCCGAGCTTGATCGGTCTTTGCCTGGACACGGGTCACTATCTTTATGGCGGCGGCGATCCGGTGGAAGCGGTGAAGAAGTATGGCTCGCGAATTTGGCATCTTCACTTGAAGGATGTTCGATTGCCGGTGCTCGAATCGGTGCGCCGAGACGGGCTTGGGTTTCTTGAAGCGGTTCGCCGCGATATTTTTTGTGAGCTCGGTGAAGGCGCGGTGGATTTTCCGAGTATCAAAGAAGGACTCGCGAGTTGCGACTATGATGGTTGGGCGATTGTCGAACAGGATGTGGACGCCGACCAGCCAGGGGTTCAGCCTTTTGAAAGCGCAGTGCGAAGCCGGCGTTATCTCCGAGAGAGGATCGGGCTTTAAGCGGCGGCCCGCCGTTCGTAGTCCGGCCTTCAGGCGGAAGTTCGTAAGCAATGTTTCGCTGTCCCAGGTACAAACTTCCGCCTGAAGGCCGGACTACAAACGTCTCTTAGCTGGCCGGTGTAGTCCTGAGCAGCGCGTTTAGCTCCTCGAGCGTTGGCAACGCGGTTCGCGCTCCAATCGCGCGGCACTTCAAACCGGCGATTGCGTTTGCGACTCTCAAAGTCTCTTCAACAGACAGTCCCGCGAGCAGCCCGTAGATGAATCCGCCGTGAAATGCATCGCCGGCCCCGGTCGTGTCCTTGCAATCGACAGTGAAGGCGGGCGAGTAGATGTACTCATCGCGAAAGTACGCAAGAACACCTTCTTTGCCTAGCGTAGCCGCAACAAACAGCGAACCTGTCATCTCTGACAATTTCTTTAGCGCGGTGCGCAAGTCACTCTCCTCGGTCATTCGCAGCGGGAAGCTCGTCGACGAAATCAAGAAGTCAATCAGCGGCATCAACTCTTCCGCGCCCGGATAGATGTTATCGATATCGAGTACGGTTGGGATTCCCGCGTCGCGTGCGTACCGGGCCGCGGCAATCGAAGCGGCAACGTTGTGACCGTCGAGAAGCAGGACTCGTCCCGAAGTGACCGCCGCTTGATCTACTTCATCGGGCGAGATCATCAGTCTCTCGTCGCGATGCCAGATGACTGTTCGCTCGCCGCTCGCCTCGTCAATCACGATAAAAGCAATTTGACTGTCGGCGCCGTCGGCCACGGTCAAGCCGCCGCACTCAACGCCTTCGGACACGAGTGAATGAATTTGAAACCGGCCCAGATCGTCGGAGCCTATCTTGCCAATGTAGCGCGCGCGCATGCCCAACCGCGCGAGAGCGACCATCGCGGTCGCGCACTGGCCGCCGGGCGCAAGCGTGTGTGAGAGCAGAGGAACTTTGCTGTTGAATCCGGGATAGTGCGGGACAACGATGAGATGATCCGCTGCGTTGAGTCCGAGAGCTACGGCGTCGAAAGGTTTACCAGCCGGTAACTCAATTTCAAATTCCATAAATCAGTAGTCCGTAGTCCGTAGTCCGTAGTCGGTAAGCAGAAACGCAGCATTTCTGAGTAGCTTCTGCCTATTGACTACTGACTACGGACTATTTACTACGGACTAACGCCTTTTCAGTGAGCCTGGCTGACCGCATTGTTGGTGAGCAAGCGCACTTCAACGCGGCGGTTCTGCATTCGGCCTTCCTTGGTTTCGTTGTCTGCAACTGGCCGGCTGATACCGAAGCCCAGGATCGACATCCGAAAGAGAGGAACGTTGTGCTGTTCGGCCATGTAGCGTTTCACTGCTTCGGATCGGGCCTGGCTCAAGCGCTCGTTCAGATCGGCCTTCCCCTCCGCGGAAGCGAAGCCCTGAATTTCGAGCAGGAATCCGTTCCGGTCCTTGATCTGGCTTGCGAGTTCATCGAGCGAGGCGGTGGCCTCTGGGAGCAGATCGGATTTACCGGCTTTGAACTGAATAGTCACAGTTTTTTGAACTGTGTATTTGTCGAGGCTTGTGCGGAGATCCGAAACCGTTTGCTCGACACCGGTTACACGGGTGTTGGCTTGCTCGGCTGACGACGCCGCGCGATCGGCTTGCTGTTGGGCGCGATCGGTCTTCTGGCGGACCTCGTCGATGTCGCGGCCCAGCTTGCCAAGGTCCTGAGTGTTACGTCTCGACGTTTCTTCCAGTTCGCCGGTGCGGCTTTCGAGCGGTGTCGCGCGTTCATTCACGCGATTGCGCACGTACTTTTTCGTCGCGCAA
>Ga0207684_10000190_pt1 | contig 97762 bp, 90 predicted proteins | sample KBSK5501metaG_FD_184342 | JGI IMG/M metagenome (GOLD analysis project Ga0207684, IMG submission 184342) | Corn, switchgrass and miscanthus rhizosphere microbial communities from Kellogg Biological Station, Michigan, USA - KBS K5-50-1 metaG... | ecosystem: Host-associated > Plants > Roots >...
GAACGGCGACGCATATACCTATGATGAATTCAAGCGAATGCTCAGCAACGCAGGATTCGTGCGTAGCGAGCTTCGCCCCCTGGTGAGTAACTTTCAGCAGATGATCATCTCTTATAAGTAGTAGGACCGCGCTGTCACTGTGCTGCCCGATCCTGAGTTGAGTGTTAAGGAAAAATTGGGCTTGGCCGGTCCATCCCTGCCGCTCGACCGATTTTACGATGAGCGATTTCGCAGATTACAGAAGCTGCGCCATGATATCCATGCGCCCTAACCAATCGATGAAGCCCCTATGAGGGTCAAGGTGGATTACAGGACTAGCGTAGGTAAGCTGTTACGTTAATTCATTGATTGTTTAATTGGTTAACTTCGGCTGGCCAGCCAACTCTTAGCCGATCCCGCGGGCGCACGCGCGACCCATAGACTGACCAGGTGAGTCTAGCAGTAACGCAGCGTTACAAGCGTTACCAGGGTCCGGTGGCCTAAAGGTCGAATCCTTCGTCGTCCTCCGCGTCGTTTTCGGTTTGCGACAAGAGATACCGAAACTCTGACGCGTTGCCGCCGTTCGGGCGCGCATCGCCGACGCGCACAACCTCGACCACGCCTAATCGGACAAGGGCAAGAGTGATATTATGAGCTTGCTGATGGCTTATGCCGGGAACTGCTTTCGCGGCATCACGATAGGCCAAAAAGTATGTGTTGCCTCCATTTGCGGCTGATAGTTCGCGGTGCAGGGCGGTGAGTCTGCGCCAACTCTCAGGCGCCTCCGCGTAGCGTGGTATCGCTGGCAGATCGGAGGCGGAAAGGTTCAGATTTTCCAGTGCCTTCTTAAGCGCGCCTTCGCCCGTTGGCACGAGCACTTTTCCAAGCTCTGCAACAAATGCTGCCCAGTAATGGTCCCGTGACTTTGCCGGATCGAGAAACCGCAGGGATAACCGATGCCACTCGTTGAATGCTATCGCTAACTCATCGATCTCCAGTTCCCGCCCGATTCGTTGCTCGACTGCTCTCAAATCGCGCACGAACTTGAATCTTCTTCTCCGCGCAGTGTTGGGCGCCGTGCAAGCATTGCGCGCGGCCAACTGTTGAAACTCTACCTCTAAGGCTTGTCCGTTGGACACATGAGATACAAGAGATTCAGGACATTCACGAGATACACGAGAAGTACGAGAATCAGGAGATTTACGAGCCTCAAGGAATTCACGAGATACAGGCGGACACGAGCGTGGGAATCCTGCCATGTCGAGATACAGGCTCATCGCTTCGCTTAGCGAAACCCCTCTCAATTTTCTGATGAGCATGATTTCATCACCATCGCCGCACCCGGCAAAACACTTCCAATGCCAGAAGCCGCCTTTGCCTTGGAATATTGAAAAAGATTTGTGCTGATCGTCATGAAACGGGCAATGCGCCGTCTTCTTTGCGTGTGCGCTAAGTCCTTCCCGCGCCATTAAGGCTGGCATTGGCAGTCGGCGCTTGGCGTGAGCGATTTTCTCGCCCAAATCGTTATACTCGCTCATTTGCCAGCTCCCGCTGTTAAGACGCGTTCGCTGTCCACAGTTTGCAGGTTCTGCCTAGTCATACGGTTTCGGGTGACTGTGGACTTTCCTTCGCTCGTAAAATTTGGCTGAACCCGTCTTACGGAGTCGTCTTTAAGAGATTTTTGGTAGCGTTGGTTCCTAGCTCTTCGGGACGCTTTCTGGCAGGTTGGACAAATGCGGCAGCGCGGATTGAGCGGCTCGACCTTACAAACCGGACACTTGCGCATCCGTTGTTTGACGCGCGCCCGCTGCCTTGCCTTCCGGTAGGTTTCCAGCCGCCTCGCTTTCTGGCAGTGAGCGCATAGACGCTGAGGCCACATAACCGCTACCGCCCCGCAATCGCGGCAGAGGTGCTTGCTATGGATAATGCGCAGAATCTCGCGTTCGATAATGGGTAGCCACGTAGTCGGCCCCATGTTTTGCACGTAACGCCAGAAGTCCTCGATCTCCTTTACCGGAGGTATGGCGGCTACAAGCTTGGTGTAAGCTAATTCCTTTGCCTCATAGAAAACTAGCCAAGCGGACATAGTGCGCCCGGCATCGAACACCTTTCTGGCGTTAGCCACTTCGTGGGCGAAGTCTTGTAGCGCCGCCGAACCGTCAGGCTGGTAGTTAGAGCAGTGCGCTTTGGCTGCTTGCAGCGGTGTCATTGCCGTCCCTCCGCTAGAAATCTGTCCAACTCCGCGACCGAAATTAGGATGTGCCGCAGAGCGCGGTTAGGTTTAAGGAGTCCGCGCTTGATCAACCGACGGACTGTGATGCGCGAGATGCCGCCAAGATATTGCGCAGCATCCTTTATCTTTAATGCACCGACCGGCCTAGATGTCTCGTTAGTCGTTGCAGTCCTCCTATCGCCTCTTGTTTCGATTTGGAGAGCCCGCTTGCCGCGCGGACTCGCTCGCCGCAAAACTGGGTCCAGTCCTTTTTGAACTGGATCGTGAAGCCGCAGATATGGAGGCGGCGTTTTGCCACCTGTTGTGTCAGCAAACTCTTTTGGTATGGATTGCCGTTCTTCAGCAATCGGGACGTTATTTTTCATGGTGCGCTCTCTTCGAGTTAACGCGCACTAAGAAACGAACGAAAAAGGCCGCTGCTCACATTAGGAACAGCGGCCTTCGCCCGCCCGGAGATTTTGTTCGGAAGCTTTTTCGCTCCCGCGCATCGGCTGAGAAACCGGTTCTCAACCAAGCCACCGTGGTTATCTCCTACCCGGTTGGCAGACTGCCGCTTTCGCGCCAGCCATTCTTAATGCTTAACGGTAATATAGCCATTATTAGAAAAATGGCAAGTATAAAGATGCAGTGGGCCGGTCAGTATTCAGCATGCGCGTTGCGTAATCCGGCTTCTTGAAAATCGATTCCCGATCGGCTTAGCTCCCAGATAAAAGGAGTTATGCCGTGGCGTCCAGCGCAATCACGTTATCCGGTTCGCCGCTTGTCATTAGTTGCGCCATGCGTTGTGAATGGGCGCGGTTAACATGACTATATGTGTCGAGAATCAGTTTGCCGCCGTCTTTGTGACCCTGCCATTCGGCGATCACTTTCACATCAATGCCGCGCTCAATTGCGCGGGTAATGAACATGCGCCGGAGTGAACGCTGAGTAAATGGCGGCAATCCCAAGCGCCGACATGCGCCAGCCAGTGCTTTCTTTGCATCGCGAAGCTTAAAAATAAGATCGCCATTCGATTTGCCTTCGCACACCTTTTCCAAGAGAGGTCTAACTTGAGGAAAGATTGGAATGGCAAAGCCTGTCGATGTCTTGTGCCGGAACGTGATGATCCGCCCAGCATCAAAATCGATGTCCACGCGGCCAAGCGAACCAGCCTCCGCTTGCCCAAGTCCAGCAAAGCCCAAAAATTCCAAGAAGTCCGCACTGTCTTGCGCAGCTGCATTAAATTGTTGAGCACGTACATCGGCAATAATTGCTTTAAATTGCTCGAACGTTGGCGTTAACCGGATCGGCCTTTCGCGCCGGGATGATCGCAGATGCGCTGCCGGGGAGACGGCAATAATTCGGTCGCGCAGAGCAATGGCGAAAACTTCTTTGATGCACGAGATGTGCAAATTCCGGGATGCGGCTCCGAATCGATAGCAGGACAGCCAAACATCGACATCGCTGGGTTTGATCTTGGCAACCTGCGTGAGTTTTCCAGTCGGCCAGTCGTTCTTGATTCTGCCGACGATAAAAGTCTTCCTTTCAACCGTCTTCGGTTTTTGGTGTTGAACTGTTTTTAAGTAGCGGTCGCACAACTCGGAGAGGGTCAGCTTTCCTTGCGATCGATCGACTTCGGACTCTTCGTCTTTCTTTCGCGCCAGATTGCGCTCGGCGAGTTTGCGATCAGTCGTTTCGAGGCTACATCGAATTTCTTTGCCGCCCGACTTGAATCGCGCATAGTAGGTCCCGTTCCGATATCGGTAAAGACATGGACCGACTTTCTGAAACGCGCCATTGTCCCTCTGTAGTATTCCCATCTATTCTAGATTCTACAGTGGATAAAACAGGTGTGCAAAGGATATTTCGGCCGATACTTTTCCGGTCAATTTTTCATAGGTAAACGGGGGTATAGCTCAGTTGGTAGAGCGTCTCGTTCGCAATGAGAAGGCCAGGGGTTCGAATCCCCTTACCTCCAGACCTTCGCTTGCAGCGCAGCGAAAAGCGTAGGTCTGCCACGCCGGAATGCAATGAAGGCGGGCTAAATATGGTTTCGATCGAGTCGCTGCAAGACTACGGCTTGGCAGGCCAGTTCATGAAACAGTTCTTCTACGTGTATATATTCTCGTCAGCATCCCCGACTCATCTGTCCACTATACGGGCATTACACGGAATCTATCGGCACGACTCCTGAAGCACAATCGAGGCGATTGCTCCCATACGACGAAGTACAAACCCTGGAAAATTGAAACGGCGATTCCGTTTAGCTCGAAAACAAAAGCTCGTGCCCTTGAAAAATACTTGAAAACCGGCTCCGGAGGTGAATTTGCAAGACGACATTTCTAAAATCCTCCCACCTCCAGTCCTGAAAGCTTTCGGGACTGTCGCGCCGTAGTTCCGCGACTGCGGGACGAAGGCGGATATTATTTACCTTTGCACGCCGACGCAGCGAGCTACGAGTTGGCATGGCAATGTGAAGCAAATCGCGGTTGGATTCCTTAGGTCAAACCGTTAGGCGAATTGAACAAAACGGCGGTGTGCCCCGTCTATTCGTTGATTTGGTCGCAAACTCAATTCAGCCAGTACCAAATTTATGAAACAAAAAAAATATCTGATCGGCGGCGTCTGCGCTGCGGCACTGCTGTTTTGCATTCCGCTCGTCGCGCAAAACCCCTCTCCAAAATCAGCCTCCCCCTTGGCTTCTCCTGGGGCGACGGCGGTCGCTTCACCGGCAAAGCAAAGTGCTCGACCTATTCCTTTTCACGGGATGGTCTCGGCGGTCGATCAAAAAGCGAAAACGTTTACGATTAGCGGCAAAGAAGAATCGCGCGCTTTCAGAGTCACCGACAAGACCATCATGACGAGGGGCGCGAATCCTGCGACGATGAAAGACATCGTGGAGAACGAAGAAGTTAGCGGTTCGTACCGGAAAAACGCCGATGGCAGTCTTGAGGCAAAGACGGTAAAACTCGGCCCGATGGAAAAAGCAAAGTCAACTGCCGCTTCGCCGACGGCCTCACCAAAAGCCTCAGCTTCGCCAAACCCATAAGATCGACAATGGGTGGAACGCGTTCTCCGAGCGCTTCGCTAGATAATCTCGCGAGCGAAACGGAACGCGTTCTTCTTCTCGGACCCGTAGGCTGCTCCGAGCTGCAAGCAAACGCGTTGCTAAAAATAATCCGGTCTTCGCCGCCTTGAATTAATGTCGTGCTCGGGGAGCACCATCCACGTCATTTTTCGCCTGCCGCTTTGAGCGCGACGCGCAAATCAGCGACAAAATTCTTGTATTCGCGCTCGCGTGATTGTTCATCCGGCTGGCGAAGCAAAGACGAAGGGTGAACGGTTGCGAGAACTTTGGGCGCCAACTTCGAAGATAAAACTTTTCCTCGCTCTTGAGTAACGCGAAATGAAGGCCCGAAAACCGTCTGTGCCGCGGTCGCGCCGAGACAAACAACTAATTTCGGCTTCACTACACGCGATTCCGCTTCCAGCCAGGGACGACAGGCGGCGATCTCACGCGAATTCGGTTTCTTATGAATCCGGCGTTTCCCGCGCGGCTCCCACTTGAAATGTTTTACCGCATTCGTGACGTAAACATGCTCCCGGTCAATGCCAGCTTCTTCCAGCGCGCGGTCCATGATTTTTCCCGCGGGGCCAACGAATGGTTTTCCGGCAACATCTTCATAATCGCCCGGCTGTTCACCCACCAGCATGATCGGCGCATGCCTGGGCCCTTCGCCAAAAACCGTTTGCGTTGCGCGTTTGTAAAGGGGACAGGCTTCGCAATCGCGCGCCGCCTCGCGCAATTCAGACCAGCTCGACGTCTGCGGCACTGGAGCGGGTCGCCAATATTCTTCCTCATTTGCTGGCATTGCTCGATTATGAATCGAAATTCGCCACCTCTTCGTCTTTGATTAATTGCATGGCCGTTCTGGAAACTTCACGTCTGGCTCTGCGACCTTTTCGTGAGAAAGATATCGATCTTTTGGCCGAGTTAATGGCGAATCCGGATTTCATGCGCTTTTCACTTGGTCCCTACACACGCGAACAAACGCAAACCGTGCTCGATAAAATACTCTCGTGGACTCGTGCCGGACTGCCTTCCCAGTTTGCCGTAATAATGCGATCCAACGGCACGTTGATCGGTTACTGCGGCTTCTTCCATCAACAGGTGGATGAAACGAATGAGATTGAAATTGGCTACCGGCTTCATCCCCATTATTGGAAACAAGGACTTGCCACCGAAGCGGCGGCCACAGTGCGCGATCACGCCTTTGGCGATTTAAAACTGCCACGCGTCATTTCACTCATTCATCCCGACAATGCCGCCTCGCGCCGAGTGGCGGAAAAGATCGGGATGCGCTTCGAGCGCAGAACAGTTTTCAAAGGGTTTCCGACTCAGATTTTTGAGCTAAACCGGCAGCAATGGCTGACGAATCGTGGCGATTGAGAAACTCCCGCGCCAGCGCGCGGTAAGCATGCGCGCCCGTCCCGTTCGGGTTGTATTCGAGGATCGTTTTGCCGAAACTTGGCGCTTCACTCAAACGCACGGAACGCGGGATGACCGTTTTGTAGACGCGTTCTCCGAAATGTTGTCGGACTTCTGCGACGACTTCGGCACTCAATTTTGTGCGCCTGTCGAACATCGTCATCAAAATGCCACCAATTTCCAAGCGATCGTTTGCACCCGAGTCGCGGACTTGCTCGACGACACGCACGATCTTGACCAAACCTTCGAGCGCGAAGTATTCGCACTGAATTGGAGTGAAAATTTCATCGGCGGCGGCGAGCGCGTTCGTCATCAAAATGCCTAACGAAGGCGGGCAATCGAGCAGAATGAAATCGAAAGTTTCATCTACGCGAAAGATCGACAATGCGCCGGCCAATCGCGTGAGATGGTCGCTCATCCGCGCGATCTCCACTTCTGCGCCGGCCAGATCGAGATCGGCCGGAACAAGAAAGAGATTTTCCATTCGGGTTGGCAGCACTTTTTCGGCGACGGACCCGCCGCCCAAAAGCGAATCGTAAATGCTTTCCCCTTGAACTTCCTGCATGCCGAGTGAACTAGTCGCGTTCGCCTGCGGGTCAAGATCTACAAGCAGCACACGCAAGCCTTTCTCGGTCAACGCGACGCTCAAGTTCACTGCCGTTGTTGTCTTGCCGACGCCGCCTTTCTGATTTGCGATCGCGATTATTTTCATTCTTCGCCGAGGCATTGCTTGATAGGGACGGCTCGCCGAGCCGTCCGCCGGTCTCTTACGTTGTTGAAAATTCTTCGGCGCGCCCGGCGGTCGCGCCCGACCATTTTAAGCTGACGTTTCATGCCCGCGGAACAATCAGCGTGCGCAGCTCGAAACTTCGACGGCCGTCCGGTTCCTTCCAAAGCAGATGGTCCGGGTCGGGGAGCATCTCTGTGACTTCCAGCTCGCCGGATTTGGTCAGCCAGCGATGAAAAATCTCCAGAAACAGATAACTCTCAAGATCGACGAATACCGGCTTGGTATCTTTGTCGCGACCTTCAGCGCCGCTGCGACGAAGCGCTTGCTCGGTTGGCCGAATGTAAACGTAGCGCGGCAAATCTCGCTCCGCGCGCAGCCGTTCGACCGAGAGGACAAGATCACGCGAAACACCAGTATAATCGCCCTTCGGCAGTTCTTCCTGCGTCACAACCCATGCGCGACGTTGCACAATCACTCTCCCGCAGCGCAGCCGCGGCATGTGCGGCGCCATGCCAAACTGGAATGGATGAAAACCGAGCGGGATGATCCAGTTCCGGGCAAAAGAACCGAGATATTCGTGCGAGCCCCTTTTTCGCAAGGCAACGTCACCATTTCGCTCATCGACGTACACTTCAGTCTCTGTGGGTGGAATCACTTGCCACCGAGAGTTGGCGCGTTGGGGCGCGACGAAATAATTCAAAGGGGGAAGAGCGTCGAAGATGCGGACCGTAGTGGTCGCGGTAAAATCCGCCGCAAAAAAACCAAAGTGAAAACTTGGTTGGCCGAAAACGGTGGCGGAAAGCGCCTCGGAAAGAGCACGTTTATCCGGACACGACCAGTAGAACCCATGATGAAGCATGGCGACGGGCGGATGAAGTTCCGCCAGGATCCATTCGTAATCCCCGCGCGCGACGGCCTCGACCGATATCGCCGCAATCTGCAAGTCGGCCGATGGATAGGTGTATTCATCGAACTTCTCGAACTGGAAGTTTTGCCTAACGAGTTGGCAATCGTCGGCGGTCAATTCGTATTCGGCTGAAGCGGCGCGATCACGCATTCTTTTCCGAAATGCCGCCTTTACTTCCTGAAATGCGATGTGCGCGAGTCCGACCAGGGCGGGTCCAGTCAGCGGCATGTTGAGTCTCTCGCAGTGGTGCAGAAATGCCGGCAGGGGCAGCGCGCCGCTTTGCAGTGGAGCTTTCAAGAGCAAGCCGCGCAGTCCAGCGGCGACACGGCCAGCGATGAAGGCGTAACAATCGCGCCAGAAATCAATCCAGGGCCCGGCGTCGCGCGCAACTTCGTTGATTAAATTTTCGTCGATCGAAAAATGACACTCGCGAAAACATTCTTCGCCGATTGGATTGGTTGCGGAATAGAGAAAGCGACCGCTCGCCTTACGCGCGACGCCGAGCTGATCGAGCCGAGCATCCACCTCTCTGACAATTTTCATGCGCGCGGCTGTGTCAGTTGTTTTGGCAAACGTTTCCGGCGAAAGACTGATCGGCTGCAGCAGCTCAAGCCATCGAGCGCGGTGTGAAGTTTCTCGCCAACGCGAAACATCCGAGACCAGCACGTCAAAGGCATGGGGCTCGAGGGCTGGAACTTCTACTTCCCAGCGGATGATGTTCTGGTGCGCCAGCTCTTCGAGCAACTTCGGTTCAGCGCCTAACAAACAGGCAGGCGTTAGACCATCGCAGCGCGCCAGAATATCCATCGTCTTGGGATCGAGCGTGCGGGTCTCACCGGTATCGGTAAAAACAAACTGATTGCCGTCGAGCCGCGCGTTTGGATGAAGTCGCGGCGAGAGCTCGATGCGGGTTTCCGGGTCCGCGTTCAGGGCCGCTGCGGCACCGTGCGCGACCCAACGCTCGAGAAAGCACTCACGCTGAGCAATGTCTGGATCAGGCGTTAACCTCAAATGGCCGATTTCGCGCTCCAGTTTTCCCCAGCCACCAGGTCCAAACTCGCTTAACGTGTCGTTCTTGGCGCAAACACGCTGCAAGTACAGGAGAAGATGCCGTTCTCTCGCCCGTGTCTTCTTCGTCCGCGGCCTCAACGGGCGGACCTCGCTGCGGGCAGCGAGCAAACCAATCGCTACCTCGCGAACGCCTTCCGCCGCAAAGATGAGGTAATCCGGCAAAAGTATTTGTGCTGATTTAAGAAGAGCCGCACGCGCAGCCTCAAGCTTTTCGTGGAGCAGGTTCTCAAAGTGCGCTTCGGCACTCGCGAGTCTGGACGCACAATCCCGGCAGATCGCGAATGGACCTGAAGGCGGATCCGCAATCGTCGCAGCTGTGCCCGATCGTATCGCTTTATGCCAGGCGCGAAATAGCTCTTTTGAAAGACCATGGCCCCGCGAGAGAAGGATCTGTTCGACCTCCAGCTTCGCTTTCGCGAATTCTTCTCGCCTAACGAGTAGTTCGCGCGCCGCGACGCTCACCGCTGACGTGGAAAGTTCGTCGATTGGCTCGAATGGCACACCGGCCATTCGGATTAGAAAAATCGGCGCGACTCGGTAACCGGATGGCACGCGTTCAGCAAAACCAAAGCCGCGCTAAGTGACAAGTATCTTGTAACCACTGGTCTGTGGCCGGTCTGACCAAAATGCGAGACCAAGACGGCAAGATCAGCGCGCCAAGCAGGGACGTGGCTACAGCAGGCCTTCGTTGTAGCCACCGGCCTGCGGCCGGTCGGGCACGCGCGTGGTAAAAACATCAACGGCCCACAGGGCCGTGGCTACACGGGTGGCTCTTCGAGCAGCGCGACCGCACGCAAGAGTAATTCATAAAAATCAAGGCGATGCGTTGCTGTTGGGAAATAGATCGACGGGCCACAGGCCCGTGGCTACAAAGTCACTGTGAAACAAAAGTTCGGCCATCGACCTCTGCGTTTAACCCGAGTTTTTGATCCAAGCCCGCTCTACTTCGTCACGTTTTGCACGTCCACGCGAAAACCGTGGCTGGCTAATGACGAAATCCACGCAGCATTCGTTTGCTTTGCCGAGCGGGCGGAGCACCGCTTCAACGTTGCCGTCGGCCGGTACGTCATTATGCCCGAGCACATCCATCTGTTTGTGCGCGGCGGACCTGATTTTGTGCTAGGCCGCTGGGTGGGTATGCTCAAACAGGCGCTCGTCAAAGCACGTGATTCACCAAAGGCAGGACGCCAGAGTTGGCAGGAGGGATTCTTTGATCATGTGCTGCGCAGCCATGAGAGCTACGCGGAGAAGTGGAATTACGTGCAAGACAATCCTGTGCGCGCTGGATTGGTCACTCGTGCTGAGGATTGGCGTTATCAAGGCGAAGTCGTTTACATCGATCGCGCGTAGATCCTGTAGCCACGCCCCTGTGGGGCGTCTTTCCCGGGTGCGACGTACAGGTGCGGACCGGCCACGCGCGTGATTGAAAACATTAACGGTCCGCAGGGCCGTGGCTACAACTACTGATTCAACAGAGGCAGTCGAATAGTGAAAGTCGTGCCGACGCCGGGCACACTATCTACTTTGATTGAGCCGTTGTGATCTTCGACAACCTTCTTCGTGATGTAAAGGCCGAGACCAGTACCGCTCTTACCTTGTTTGGTGGTGAAATAAGGGTCGAAAATGCGGTTTATCTGCGCCGGCGGGATGCCGGCGCCAGTGTCTTCCACTCGAAGATCGACATAAAAATCTTTTTGAGTGCATTCGATCGTAACGCGGCCTCTCTTCTCGGCGGAGGCTTGCAGCGCATTGACGACGACGTTTTGAATGGCTCGCTGGATTTGGACGGCGTCGCCCAAAAGCATGCAGGGGTCATCGCAGATCAAGGCCTGCAATTCGACACCGCTTTGGCCCGCTATCGCGGTCACGCCCTTGACGACTTCTTGGAGAATTCCTGAAACGGAGATCGGCCTGGGGGGAGAAGCTTCGACACTGCCGTAGCTCTGCCACATGGTCAGAAGCTCACGGCACAGACGAACATTTTGTTCGATGATATTGAGTTCTTTAATCGAGGTGGCATTTTGCGTCGCGCCGCCGTTCTCGGATTGTTCGAGGCGTTTGGCGAGCAATTGCACGTAACCCCAGACGATCGTGAGCGGATTGCCAAGATCATGCACGAATTCGGCGGAGGCTTGTCCAAGAGAAGCGAGCCGCTCCTTTTGCGCGAGCTCTTTGAGCAAGCGATTGTTTAATTCCTTGATTTCGGCGGCGGCATGCTCGCTGGTCCGTTGGACGCGGGTCCGCTCGACGTTACGATTGATCACTTCCTGCATTTCGTGCGCGTCAAATGGCTTGCTGATATAATCATTTGCGCCGAGGCGCAGAGCTTCTTTGGCTGTGTCGAGCGCTCCGAAACCAGTGAGCATGATCACGGAGAGATACGGATCGATTTCGCGGATTTTGCGCAGACCTTCGATGCCGTTTACGCCAGGCATGCGAATATCCATCACGATAGTATCGGGTTGTCTTTCTTTGAGCAGCTTGATACCCGCTTCCACGCAATCGGCGGTGCGCACCTGGTAATTTGGCTTCAAAAGCATACGCAAGCTCTCGCGGGGACCGACCTCATCATCGATAACGAGGATTTGTGGTGGTTCGCTCGAGACGGTCATAGAAGGCAGAGGCAGTTAACAGCTATGTGCAGGCCGCGTGCGGGCGACAGAAAAGAGAAGCACCTTTCGAGCCATGAGGAAATTGCCGGACAAAATGTTGAAATGGATTCGATTGGCGCGCAAGCTGCAATTTGTGAATAAGTGAAAGTCCCGGTGAATAAGGCGATCAGCCAGGGGCCGAAAAATATAATGACTGAATTCAATGTACCATTTAGAATCCGCCGTGATGTATCGGTGTTCGCCAAGATCGACAATGACTCAAAATCACTAGAAGATCGCGCGCGCTCTGTCGCAACGCGTCCACCACCGCGGACTTGTCGTCCCAGAAGGTTTGAGGCGGTGGAAAGCTCATCAAATGGCTAAAAGAAGAAATCGCGTGGTGATCACGGGAATGGGGATCTTGGCGCCGAACGGAATCGGCATCGAGCCGTTTTGGAAATCACTTCTGGCTTGTCGCAGTGGAATCGGGCCAATCACGCTGTTCGATGCATCGGACCTAAAAAGTCGAATCGCTGGCGAGGTGAAAGGATTCGACCCGACCGAACACATCGAGCCTGAGCTGAAGCCGCGGCGAATGGCTAGGCACACACAATTTGCCTATGCGGCGGCAATGATGGCTCTTCGGGATGCTGGATTAGAAATTGCTGAATCGGATTTGCCTAGTCCAACGCCCGTCGTTGTTGGTGTAAGCACGAGTGCGATGGACATCATTGAGCGTTCAATCAGTAATTTTGAGCAGCGGGGGATGAACGGCATGTCTCCGACCGCGGTGGGGGCTCTGACTCCGCAAGCGGCGGCGAATGTCATCGCAGATCGAATCGGAGCGAGCGCGAATGCGGCGACAGTCTCATCCTCGTGTCCTTCGGGGGTCGATGCTGTGGCAATTGCCGCTGGGATGATTCAATCAGGCGAGGCCGAACTGGCGATTGCCGGAGGAGCTGATGCGCCAATCACCAGGCACACGTTCGCCGCGTTCATTGCCACTGGTCTGAGCTCTTGCAACAACGGCGAACCTCAAAAGGCAAGTCGACCATTTGATTTGAAGCGTGATTCCGGGGTGATCTCGGAAGGAGCGGCTCTGTTCGTTCTTGAAAATCTCGAAAGGGCTGAAGCCCGTGGCGGAAGGATTTATCTCGAGATCAGCGGATATGGGCGAGAACGAGACCACGGACCGGAGAACCCTGGCTCCGGCTTGGCTGACTCGATGAAGCTTGCGCTAGCGAATGCTGGACGAAGCATCTACGACGTGGACTACATTTCCGCGTACGGCCCCGGTCACCCGACGTTGGACGCAGCTGAAGTTCGCTACATAAAACACGTTTTCAATAATCGCGCGTACTCTATTCCAGTTAGTTCGATCAAAGGGGTAACTGGAAATCCATTGGCAGCAGGTGGCCCGTTTCAGATCGCGGCGTGCGCATTGAGCTTCCGTGATCAGACGATCGTGCCAACGGCGAATTACGAAATCCAAGATCCAAGGTGCGACCTTGACTTTGTTGCAGAACGGCCACGGAAGTCGAAACTCAATTGCATTTTGATCAACGTCCGCGGGCTCGGAGGTAGCGCCAGTTCACTGGTCGTCGAGCGGCCGCTTCGGCTTGCTGCTTGAGATGTACGGCTCAACTATTGCGATCCTCGTCGCGCTGATAGTTCAACTCGCGCTGGGTCTTGTTGTTTTCCAATCGAACTGGCACCGCAAATCAAACCAGTCCTTTCTCTTATTGTCGTTCGCTGCGAGCGGATGGCTTGTAAGTCTTTACTTCGCCTTTACTGCCAACAGTTCGGGCACGGCCGCGATTGCTATTCGCGAGGCATCTTCTTCATCGCTGTTGATTCTCGCCAGTCTCAACTTACTGCGAATCGCCTTGCGCAGGCGTCAGGAGACATGGAACCAAATCCTTCATCGGGCGCGCATATGGATCGCTGCTACGATCGTTATGATTGGTCTCTGCCAAACAAGGTTTTTTCTTGAAGGTGCGCGAGTCGCTGGATCGCGTGGAACCGCCGCAGCAACGCCGGTTTATGGAACCGTAGGTGGGTGGGTTTTCGCGATCTATTTCGGCGCTGCCACCGCTTTCCTAATCTTTACGGCCGTGCGTGACTTGGGGAAAACAGCCGGGAGCCAGCATGCCGAAATTTCATTCGTGCTGCTCGGCGGTATCTCGGTGGTAGTCCTCCCATTGCTTCTCGCGTTCCTTTTGGACGTTCTGATCGGCCCGTCAAAGGCGCTCTGGTTCGCGCCGTTTCGAATTATTCTGTTTAGTGCGATTGTCGCCTACGGAATTTCGACGCGGAAGATAATGGAGGTGGGCGTTCTTCTGCGGCGGATCATATCCTATACGTTGCTTGGCGCGTATCTCCTCGCGCTTTACGCGTTGGTTTGGTGGTTGGTTTCGATGGCTTTGCCATCTTCCAGTGCCAACGCTCACTCAATCGCGCATATCGCTGCGGCGATCGTGATCGCGTTTGCGATGGCGCCGGCCCGCGGCGTTTCACAGCGCCTGGCCGAGCGGCTTTTTATTAGTGCACAGCGACTGGACTTTCGCGCCACGGTCAGCAACGCGGCTGCCATTCTCAAATCGGTCACAACTCTGCGCGATCTCCTCGAGCGCTTTGCGCAAACCATCGCGCAGGCGGCGAACACCGAGCGTGTAGTTATCTTGCTCGCACAAAAGGACAGCTATACGCAGTACTACCCCGCGCCTACTCGACAGAGTCAGATCGAGCTGCCCAAAGATCATCCCCTTCTCAATTACCTGAAGAGTTCCGGGCAACCCATTGTGCTCGATGAATTGCACCGGATCCGGCCTACGGCAGAGGTCCACCGAATTATCAACCAGATGCAACATCTCGATCTCGCCGTCGTCATGGGCATCTTCGCGCGCGATCAACTCGAAGGAGTGATGCTGCTGGGTCCGCGGATTTCCGGCCACATTTACGGGAGCATCGAGCAGGAAGCGTTGCAGGTTCTGTGTGGCCAACTCGCGGTCGCAATCGAAAACGCACAGCTCTTCACCGAGGTGCAAAATGCGAGAATTTATAATGAGACGTTGCTCGAAAACCTGACCACCGGTGTCATCGCGGTTGGCGCGGACGAGCGCGTCACCGTTTTCAATAACGAAGCGGAGCAGATTACCGGGCTGAATTCAGGTGTTGTCCTCGACCGTCCGTTGGCCGAACTGCCCGAATCGCTCGGACGCGTGCTGCGAGAAACGCTTCAGACGGGGCAAGGCCGGGTCAACCACGAGGTCGATCTCGGCTCCGATTCCAAAGAGATGATCGCACGTACCAGTACATCGATCTTTCACGATCAAGATCAACAAATGCTCGGCGCGTTGATGGTGCTGACAGACATCACCGTCCTTAAACAGTTGGAAGCGCAAATTCGCCGAAGCGACCGTCTGGCCAGTCTTGGCACTCTGTCAGCCGGCATGGCACACGAAATCAAAAACCCGTTGGTGTCGATCAAAACGTTCGCGCAACTACTGCCCGAGCGATATCAAGACTCCGATTTCCGCGAGACGTTTTCGAACCTAATCGGTCACGAAATCGATCGGATCGATTCGCTGGTCAATCAATTGCTTCGTTTTGCGCGACCGACCAAACCGCTGCTCAAGCCGGTGCACGTGCACGAGGTGTTGGAAAAGTCACTCAATCTCCTGGGCCACCGTTTGTATCAAAAAGAAATTAAATTAGCTCGTTCTTTGCAGGCAAATGTTGATACAATCCGCGCCGATGCCGACCAGCTCGAGCAAGTTTTCCTGAATTTTTTCCTAAACGCCATGGACGCAATGAAAAAAGGCGGCGAACTCGCCGTCACGACGCAGGTCCAAACGGACGAGCGCTGGATTGCCGCCATTACGCGCAGTAATGGTGAATCCGGCGAGGTTTTGCACATCACGATCCGAGACACGGGGGAAGGAATTCGCAAGGAGGACATCCCGCACGTCTTCGATCCATTTTTCACGACCAAAGACTACGGCACCGGGCTGGGATTATCGGTCGTGCACGGCATCATCCAGGAACATGGGGGCCAGATCGAAGTGGAGAGTGAAGTGCAAAAGGGAACCGCATTCCACATTCTGCTGCCGCTCGCCCGCTTCGACAGCAAGGTGGCGGTGGCATGACTCCTCCGCCCGTCTGCGTTCTATATACCCAGGACCCTGATCTCGGCCGGCGGATAGAAGCATTCCTGCGTGCGACCGCGCAAGTGCGGCATGTCACCGAGGCCAATCGTCTCGACGCCGTTCTCCAGCAAGTCGGGCCAGCCCTGCTCATCATGGATCTTCGCGCGAAAGAGTGCCGCGATCTCATCGAGCAGATTCAGAATGAATGGCCCGACGTTTTGATCATCGCGCTGGGGATGCTTCACTCCCAGCCGCTGCGCGAGACTGAACAACTCGGCATTTACGCGGCGGAAGATTTGCAACTCGACCGCCGGCGCTTTCACGCTCTGATTGACAGGGCCTTCGATTACCTCAAAGCACTTCAAGAAAACCGGGACTTGCGCGAAACATCGACCAGGACCGGCGTGGCCCAGGCGCCGCCGCCCCCGGACATCATTCCCGACCAATACGGCGCGCTCGCCGTTCCGCCGGTCAAACTACCCCGCGTCCTTCGCCGGTTTGAAAACGTCGATGCTTTACTTGCCAGCATTGTTGAAGGAGTGGCGGAAGCGGCCGGCGTTGGCCGCGCCGGCATCTTCTCACGCTTGCGCGAGGGCGATCGCTACCGCCTGCGCGCAGGGCTGCGTTGTTTCCCCGAAACGAGCGAGATGCAATTTGGCGAACGCGACACCCTGGTGCGCTGGTTTGAATTGCACGCGCATTTGATTTCACGCGCGAACCTGACGCAAACGTCCGATCACGAAGAACGCCTGCTTATGCGGCGCGCTTTGGACGCCTTCGGCGCGGAAGTAATCGTTCCGCTCTACGCTCGCGGTCACATCATCGGTTGGATTTTCTTTGGCCACCGACTAACCGGTCAGCCGTTCAGTTATCGCGACCTCGAAGGGTTGATGATGCTGGCCGAGCACGTGTCCACGATGTTGGAAAATGCATTGCTCTACCAAGAAGTTGCTCTGCAAAAAACGCTGGCTGAAACGCTACTCAAATCGATCCCGGCCGGCATCGTTGCGGTCGATGGGGAGGCGACGGTGCGGTGGTTCAATCCTACGGCCGAGCAAATCCTTGGCTTAACTAGTTCGGAAGTGGTAAACAAGCCGGTGGAAGCAGTCGGGAGTAGACTCGCCGGATTGCTGCGCGAAACGGTCGACGCAAAAACAACGTTGCCGCCGCAACAATGGATCGACCTCAATACGCGCCGATCGCTTTCCGTGGAAGCCAGAAGACTTGTCGATCAAGGCACCACTCTCGGTGCCGTCGCCGTGATCAACGATCTCACAACCCAGGAAGCATTGCGTGAAAAACAGGCGCTGGTCGATCGGGCCACCTTTTGGAGCGATCTAGCCGCCAGCATGTCCCACGAAATTCGCAATCCGCTCGTGGCGATCAAAACTTTTGCGCAGCTGCTTCCCGAACGCTTCGATGACGCCGCTTTCCGCAGAGAGTTCAATGAGATCGTTCTGCGGGAGATCGATCGATTGGACAAGATCATTACCCAGATCAACAACTTCGCCTACCCGCCGGAGCTCGTCCTCAAACCGATCGACGTCCGCGGTCCAGTCGAAAAAGCTCTCGAAATCGCGCGATCGCGCTTCGGCGTCAACGGCGGAGTGGAAGTGGAGACTTCCCTGCCCACGGACTTGCCACGTGTGCTCGGGGACGAGAGCGCCTTGGCGGAAGCCTTTGCTCACCTGGTGGCCAATGCCGCTGAAGCCCTTTCCGGCAAACCCAAACCGCGCATCACGCTCTCGGCGAAACCGGTCCGCGAAATCGGGCGCGCCAGCGGCGTGGTCGTAACCGTACGCGATAACGCTGGCGGAATCGCGCCTGAATTGAAAGACAGAATCTTTTCGCCATTTTGCACAACGAAGCCGCGCGGCATGGGTCTGGGTCTGCCGATTGTCAAACGCACCATTTTCGATCACAACGGCCGAGTGGACATCGATTCCACGCCGCAGGGCACGTCGGTCAGTGTGATGTTGCCTGCGACATCGGCCGGAAGTTGAGAGATTTTCCGATTTCCGATTTTTGATTTCATCGTTAGATTCGCCTCGCCTGGCCAGTTCTCGAGCGAAGATCGACATGTTTCAGCCTTATGATCGTTACCACAGCTCAACTCTACAAGGTGGCTTACGGCAAATTCGCCGTCGGCGCATACAACATTAACAACATGGAACAATGTCTCGGCTTGTTCCGCGGCAATGTGCAAAGCAAGGCACCATTCATCATCCAGCTTTCGAAAGGCGCGCGAAAATATGCCGACAAACGAATGCTCGAGGCGATCATCCGTACGGCTGAAAGAATGTTTCCCGAAGCGATTTTTGCCGTGCATCTCGATCATGGGGACGAAGAAGCTTGCTACGACTGCATCGCGTCCGGTTTTTACAGCTCCGTCATGATCGATGCCAGCCACGAGCCCTTCGAAAAAAATGTTGCCATTACAAAGCGCGTAGTCGACAAAGCGCACGCCAAAGGCATTAGCGTAGAGGCCGAACTCGGCATGCTTGGCGGCGTGGAAGAGGACATAAAAGTCGACGAAGGGCACGCTTGCCTAACGAATCCAGACGAAGCGGTCGAATTCATCAAGCAGACAAAATGTGATTCGCTCGCGGCCGCAATCGGCACCAGCCACGGCGCCTACAAATTCAAAGGTCAACAATCCTTGCACTTCGACGTGATTGAAGGAATTCGCGACAAAGTGAAGACCACCGGTCTGCCGCCCACCCCGATTGTGATGCATGGATCGTCCAGCGTTCCGAAATCGGAGGTTGAACGGATCAACGCCGCCAGCGGGAAACTCGATCCCTCGGCCCGCGGTGTAAACGAAGAGGAATACCTGGCGGCGGCGAAGCTCGGCGTGACTAAGGTCAACATCGACACCGACGGACGACTCGTCTGGACACGCGTGCACCGCGAATTCTTCCGCGATCGTCCCGACCAATTCGATTTTCCCCCGCCCGGAAAAATTTTCATGGAAGAGTACGCCAACTTCATCACGCACAAAGACGAAAAGCTCGGCTCCGCCGCACAGCTCGACACGGTGCGCGCCAGTTTAAAAAAATAGCGCGAGCCTCCGGCCCGCCACGGCGGGCGAGATGCCCCATGAGGACGCTGACGCTTCAAGAAATTGCGAAACTCTCGGGCGGGGAGCTGCGTGGCGACCCTGCGCTAAAGATTACGGGGGCGGCTTCGCTCGCCGAGGCGGTTGAAGGCGAGATCGCGTTTTTCAACAATCTAAAATACGCTGTGCAACTGCGGCGGACGCGCGCGTCCGCAGTATTCGTGCCGATCGAGTTTGAGGAAGCAATTGCGCCAGCACAAATTCGAGTCTCCCATCCGTCGAAAGCGTTTGAACAGATTGTATTGAAGTTTGCGCCCCAGCCGATCGAGTTTACAGCGGGCATTCATCCAAGCGCCGTGGTCGATCCAAGCGCGAAGCTTGGCTCTCGTGTTTCGATACAACCGCACGCTGTCCTTGAGGCTGGCGCAACGATTGGCGATGAGACCGTGATCGGCGCGCAAAGTTATGTAGGGCACGAAACGGTTATTGGCCCAAATTGCACGATTTATCCGCGCGTAACTATTCGGGAGCGGACCCGTATAGGCGCGCGGGTGATTATTCACAGTGGCGCCGTCATCGGCGCAGACGGATTTGGGTTCGAGTTCGTCAACGGCCGGCTGCAAAAAATTCAACAGCTCGGGATCGTCCAAATCGACGACGACGTGGAAATCGGCGCCAACACCACGATTGATCGCGCGCGTTTTGGTCGCACCTGGATCCAAGAAGGCGTGAAGATCGACAATCTTGTGCAGATCGCGCACAACGTCGTGGTTGGGAAGCACTCCGTGATCGCCGCGCAGACAGGAATCTCTGGAAGTACGCGCGTCGGAGAGCAGGTGCAAATGGCAGGTCAGGTCGGCATTGTGGGCCACGTTGTGATTGGCGACAGAACGATCATCGCGGCGCAAAGCGGTATCTCAAAAGACATTCCGGGCGGAGTGTGGTTTGGCTATCCGGCGACGCCTATGCCAGAAGCCAAACGCCAAATCGCCTGGGTGCATCGGCTCGGAAAACTGCTCGCCCGGGTGAAAGCCTTGGAACAGAAGTTCGAAGGTAAAGAAACACGGTCTGGCCGTCGACCGAACAGCTAAGGAAAAAGAGATTATCTTCGCGAAGATTAGCACGCTGGTATTAGGGCGTCGGTACGCGCGATTGGCAAGGTTACTGCTCTGTCGATTATGAAAATTATGGGGACCGAATGAACCCGTTCAATCGAGATTATTCTCAGTTCCTGATCATCGATGATGACCCCGGGATCGCCAAGTTTCTCGTCACTTACCTTCGACAACGCGGGCACACGTGCCAGTCGCTCACCGAAGGCCTCGAGACTGCCGCCTGGTTCGCCCACCACGATTGCGACGTGGTCATTGTCGATCTTAAGATGCCCAAGGTGGATGGGATTTCGCTTATTTCTTTCATCCGCGAGATTAACCCCAAAATCCCGATCGTTGTTTTCACTGGAGTTGGCTATGACGAGGAGCAGATGCATGCCGCATTGCGTGCGGGCGCGAACGGTTACGTGAGCAAAAATCTACCGATCGAACAACTTTACTGTGTTCTAGCGCGCATCCTCGCTACGTCTCAGCACAACGCTCGCCCCCAGGTCACGAATGGCCAGCAGCATCACGCCTTGGCCGGAGACGCTTGAATTTTAACCTGCGCGAGCTTCCTCAATCAGCTGGCGCAGCGTTTCTGGCGAAATACACGTCGCACCGGACGCGCTTGCTGTTTGCTGTTCCAAATAGTCCGAAGTCGCCACGCTCAAATCGAATCGCCCGGCATATTTGCTGGCCAGCCGTTCGATGATTGCGTCCGCAGTCTGACCGCGACGCGAGTAAAAAACATGCACGTCTCCAGGATGCGCGGTTTCGGTTACCAGCTCCCCTTTACCATCAAAAACGACCACGACTCGGGTACCAGTGCGATCCTGATAATCACGCAGTTGCTTGATCAACGCTTCACGTGCCAGGGACGTCCGCCTTTCGTGCAATTTGCGCAGCTCCGGCCAGGCGAAGATCAGGCTGTGGCCGTCAACAATCAAATAGCGCGATCGCATCTAAAAGAGTAAACCCTGCACGCGTGGACGCGAGCCCGCTTGCCGCAAAATGTCGCCGGAACCGCCTCTGTTTATTCAGCCGGGGCCGGTTGTTTTCTGCCTTTGGCTTTCGGCACCCCACGCTGCGCCTCCCTCCTGGCGATTCTCTTGCGCTTGAGGTATGCTTTGCGTCGTTTGCGCTTTATTCGAACGCGGTGCTGTTGGCCCATGCGCTTCTCCTATAAGTGTGGAGCGAGTGCGGTGCAAGCGGGACCGTTCCCACATAAAGCAAAACGTCATCTAGAACCAAATCTGGGTTGCAATTTGCGGCCGATCACGTTTAGAAGAATCCCACTGCGCTCCCGTCATTCATGACATTTTCTGCCACGCCGAGAACCTTAATCAGCATTTCCGTCGTATTTTTGGTGGTGGCGGCGGTTTTCGGCATTCTTAACACCACCAAGGTAAAAACGTTGCGTTTGTCAGCGGCTGATGCCATCGCCACGCGTGATGCGGCTGATCGGCGCCGCGCAGCTCAAGAAAAGGAGATCAAAGCGCGCGAAGCCGCCATCGCGGCGGAGAAAGCGAAGATTTCTGAAGGCAAGAGCAAAATGGCCAATAATGCTGAAGGCGAGCTCGTGAAAGTACAGAAGGAAAAGGCCGATTTGCAAGCTAAGGTGCAGGCCAACGAAACTGCAATTGCCAATTTGCAAAAACAAATCGACGAAGCCAAGCCAGCCTCAGCTAATCCGGGCGCTCCATCCACGGTGGAATTGCAAGCCCAACTCGACGACGCCAGGCGCCAACTCGACAGCGCCGAGCGCGAAAAAGGCTTGCTTTCCGATAAGCTGCAATCGCTCCAAGCGCGCTCTTCGCAATTAGAAGAGGAAAAAAAGCGCCGCGCCGTCGCCGCCGGAAAAGTTGGAGTGCGCGGCACTGTGCTCGCAGTCAATCAGGCTTACAATTTCGTTGTTCTCAATCTGGGTGCCCGGCAGGGAGTCGAGCCAAATTCGGAAATGCTTGTTTTGCGTGATGGTAGCTTCATCGGCAAGATTCGCATTTCTTCGGTTGAACCTGCCACCGCCATCGGCGATATAATCCCCAGCACTTTGGCGCGAGGCGTTCAAGTGCAACCTGGAGATATTGTCATTTATGCTGGCACGAGTTCCTAACTTAAAAAAAAGCGTAACCTCCGGTCTTTTGATCGCCGCGGTCACTTCGCTCATCTCCTGCGCGTCAGAAAAACAACCAGTGAGCGTGGTTCAAGATTCCGACACCCAAAAGGAATCGGCCATTCCGTGGAACAAGCAGGAGAAATGGGAAGTCGGCGCCAACATGTCGCAGCTGGGCCCAACGGGCGGAAGCTCGGACCACGCGCGTTAGGCGGCGTTTAGGCACGTGAAAGAGCGACCGCTCGCCGGCACGTACAATTTGTTCAAATCCAAAATCCGGGAGGGATCACAGCGTTTTTCGGCACGACCACGATGCCGTCACGGATAAAATAATTTTCCGCGTCGAGATTCTGTGGTTTTCCTTCCGGCGTGATGACGACGCCATCCGCAATCCGTGCATTTTTGTCGATTATCGCTCGATCGATAACGCAACTGCGACCGATGCCGATCGGCGGTTCGCCTGCGGCGGGTCGATCCAGCTCGAAATAATCGGCGCCCATGATGATGCTGTTGCGAATCGTTGCGCCGCTTTGAATGATACTGCGAATGCCGATCACACTGCGCTCGAGGTGCGCATCGGAAATGATACAGCCGTCTGAGATGATGGCTTGACGCAGCGTGGCGCCGTTGACCTTGCTGCCGGGCAAAAATCGCGGATGTGTGTAAATTGGCGCCTGCGTGTCGAAAAAACTGTACTCGGGCACCAGATCAGTCAGATCGAGATTTGCCTCATAAAACGCGCGCACCGTGCCGATGTCTTCCCAGTAGCCCTGAAAAATAAACGCACTGACGTGTCGATCTTTGATCGACTGCGGAATGACGTCCTTACCAAAGTCAACCAGCTGATTGTCGAGACATTTCACAAGCACGTCGCGGTTGAAAACGTAGATCCCCATTGAGGCTTGAAATAGTTCCTCCTCTTGGCTTGTTCCAATCGCGGCCAGTAATTCGCGGCTCATTTTCATTTCTTGAAGAATCGCCTCCTCCTTCGGCTTCTCGACAAACCGGGTAATGCGCCGATCAACTCCGCTTTGCATAATGCCAAACTCAGAGACTCGATGCCGGTGGACGGGTTTGGTTGCAAGCGTAATATCCGCCCCGGTTTGAATGTGTTGATGCAAGAGGACGCGAAGGTCCATCCGATAAAGCTGGTCGCCGCTGAGGATGAGATAGTAATCGAACGGCCGCTCGAGGAAGTAACGCATGTTTTGCCGAACGGCGTCCGCAGTTCCCTGGTACCATTGCGCGCCTTCCGGCGTCTGTTGCGCGGCTAAGAGGTCGATAAAGCTGCGCGAGAAATTGTCGAACTTGTAGCTGGCTTGAATATGTCGATGTAGCGACATGCTGTTGAACTGCGTGAGCACGTAAATCGAGCGCAGCCCGGAATTTAGGCAGTTGCTGATCGGGATATCGACGATTCGATATTTTCCACCAAGCGGCACGGCCGGTTTGGCGCGGTCCTTCGTTAACGGAAACAAACGCGTGCCCGCACCGCCGCCCATGATGATGGCAAGCGTGCGCTGCGTGGTGCCAGGCGGCAGCGCAGGCGTCGACGTGGATATATTCGTCAAAGGTGAATCGCGCTGTTGTCGATCTTGCCCTGCCACACCTCCAATAACTCAGCGTCTGCGCCTTCCGGCAACTTTTTTGCGGGCGCAAAACCAGTGGGAGTCCATGCCAAACATCCGAATGATGCTAAATTTTTCCAACGATCGAGCTTGGCGAACGTTTGACGTCATTTTGCGTATTTTAGAGCAATTCTGGTTAGGGCTCGCAAGTTGGCCGCCTGCTCTGTTGCGCGCCGTCTGACCAGCCACAGGCCGGTTGCTACAACCCCGCGAAAACGTTAATATCAGGTTCACTTTCCCAAAATATGTGTGGAATTGTCGGTTATGTGGGGCACGCGGAGGCGGCGCCCATTTTGCTCGATGCCCTGCGTCGCCTCGAGTATCGCGGCTACGATTCAGCTGGGGTGGCAATTGTCGATGGTGATCACCTTGAGATGCGCAAATGCGCCGGTCGCATCGCCTCGCTCGTGAAATTAGTTTCGCAAAAACCAGCGCCAGGATTGTTCGGGATCAGTCACACGCGTTGGGCGACGCACGGAAAGGTGAACGATGAAAATGCGCACCCGCATTTTGATGCCAGCGGAAAGATCGCGCTTGTTCACAACGGCGTGATCGAAAATTACCAGGCGCTCAAGGAGCAATTGATTCAAGACGGTGACGCGAGTTTTCGCTCTGACACAGACACCGAAGTGCTCGCCCATTTGATCGGAAGCATTTACCGACAGCTCGATGGAAAAGATTCCAAGGCACGGCTCGTCAATGCCGTGCGTGCGGCGTTGAAGCAAGTCATTGGCACGTACGGCATCGCGTTGGTGCACGCCGATATCCCGAATTTCATGGTCGGCGCGCGTCGGGGCAGTCCGCTCGTGCTCGGCGTAGGCAAGGACGAAAATTTTCTGGCCAGCGATGTAAGTGCAATCGTCGCGCACACTCGGGACGCGATCTACTTAAATGACTTCGATGTCGTTGCCGTCGAGCGCGACAAGTTCGAAATCAGCTCCCTGGATGGGGTCAGCGGACAACACGCCGTCAGCAAAGTCGAATTCAGCGCCGAGGATATCAAAAAAGGCGATTATCCGCATTACATGCTCAAAGAAATTTTTGAGCAGCCCAATTCGGTGCGTGACGCAATGCGCGGCCGGCTTACTTACGAAGAATGCACGGCGAAGCTAGGCGGCCTCAACATGACGCCGGCGGAATTGCGCGACGTCGGTCGCATCGTGCTGACTGGGTGCGGCACCGCTCTGCATGCAGCCATGATCGGTGAATATTTGATCGAGCAACTCGCGAATCTTCCCACCGAAGTCGAGTTCGCCAGCGAATTCCGTCATCGCAACACACCGCTGACTCTAGACACGCTCGTCTTCGCCATCAGCCAAAGCGGCGAAACCGCAGATACGCTGGGCGCGTTGCGAGAGAGCCGGCGCAAAGGGCATCGCACCCTCGGAATTTGCAACAACGTCGCCAGCACCATCGCCCGCGAGAGCGATGGCGGCGTTTACATGCACGCCGGACCCGAGATTGGCGTCGCTGCAACCAAATCGTTCACGTCGCAGTTGGTCATTCTAACGCTGATTGGCCTGCTTCTTGGCCGGATGCGCCATCTTTCTACGGCGCAAGGTAGCCGGATTATCGCTGCTCTGGAAGCCTTGCCGGAACAAATTGAGGAGGTCTTGAGATTGAGCGATCAGATCAATGCGATGGCAAAAAAATATGCCGGTGTGAGCGGCATGCTGTTCTTCGGACGCCAGTTCAATTACCCGATCGCGCTGGAAGGCGCGCTCAAGATGAAGGAAATCACGTATCTTTTCGCCGAAGGCCATCCCAGCGCCGAACTCAAGCATGGTATCATCGCACTCGTTAGGCCGGACCTTCCATCTGTCTTTATCGCGCCAGACGATACCGTCTTTTCAAAAAATGTTAACAACATCGAGCAAGTGAAAGCGCGCAAAGGCCCGATCATTGCAATTACATCGGGAAATGGCGCAAAACAATTGAAAGGGCTCGTCAATGACATCATCGAAGTTCCGACTGTGCTCGAGCCTGTCAGCCCCGTTCTCACCGTCATTCCATTGCAACTTTTTGCCTACCACCTCGCGGTCGAGCTCGGCCGTGATGTGGACAAACCGCGTAACCTGGCCAAGAGCGTGACTGTGGAGTAGCTAGAGTCGCGCTCTCCAACTAGGTCCTTGCTTGCACACTAATTTCGTGACTCAAGAGTCAAGACAACAACGTCAGCGTTTGTTGCAGAGCGATGGAAAGATCGGCGGCATCGATGCGGGCACTGGCGCTAATGTCTCCTCGGGAGTTAGAGGTGTACCTGAGTGCAGAGTTTGTTGCCGCACTGGAGATACATCGGCTGCGTCAACCTGGCGACCGTCGTTGACATCACCGAGTAGCATTGCCATTGAGGCCGAAACTGAATTACTGAAGTTGCCTGCTGGGTCGGTCACATTAGTTACGTAGATAGCCGTGATAACTTGCGCATTTCTCTCTTGCTGGCCGTCTAACAACAAATCGTAGTTCACCCGGCACGTAGATTTGTGATAAACTAGTCGTTCAGGATTTTTTACTCGTGTCGCAAAACGAAGATTACGTGCTCAGAGTCCTTCAGGACGTCGGACTCCTTACGCGACCGCAGATTGAAAGAGCGCGCGCCCGGCTAAATGGCACAAATGACGTTGTCGATCTTTTGGTCAGCGACGGAATCGTTTCCGATACGGACGTCTCGCGCGCGCTCGCGGCTCAGGCCCAAATGGATTGGATCGACATCTCGTCCATGGTCATTCCGCCGGAAGTGATCAAACAAATCCGGGCGGAAGACGCGCGCCGTTTCAAAGTCATTCCAATTGCGTTTGGCGAAACCGGGCTGGTCGTGGCGGTGAGTGATCCTCTCGACATCGACACGATCGACTGTTTGAGCTTTCTATTGCAGCGCGAGCTCGAACTGGTTTGCACGAGCCCCAAAAAAATTCGCGAAGCGCTCATAAAATATTACGGCACCGCTGATGAAGCGGCCGACGTTCTCCAGAAGCGCCTCGGCGAAGATGTCGATCTTGGCCTCGAAATTGGCGACGGCGCGCAGATGATGGAAGGTGACGAATCCGACGCGCCGATCATTCGCATGGTGTCGATGTTGTTGATCGAAGCCCATCGCGCCGGCGCGAGCGATATTCACCTCGAACCGCTCGATAAAAAATTCCGTGTCCGTTTTCGAATCGATGGCGTGTTGCATGAAATGCAAGCGCCGCCAAAGCGTTTGCAATCCGCCATTGTCAGCCGCCTCAAGATCATGACCGGCTCGATGAGCATCGCGGAAAAACGTCTGCCGCAGGACGCTCGCATTCAGGTCAAAATCAAAAAGAAACCGGTCGACCTGCGTGTCTCAACCATTCCAACCAATCACGGCGAGAGCGTCGTCATGCGTGTACTCGACAAATCCAGCCTGATGCTGGGTCTGCCCGAGCTCGGGTTTTTCAGCGACGATCAGGAAACATTAGAACGGCTGATTCAACTGCCGGACGGAATTCTTCTGGTCACCGGGCCGACCGGTTCTGGCAAGACGAGCACGCTCTACGCCTGCCTTAATTACATCAATAAACCGGATCGCAAAATCATCACGGTCGAGGAACCAATCGAATATCAGATGACCGGCATTAACCAGGTGCCAGTGAATTCCGAAATCGGGATGACGTTTCCAGCCGCGTTGCGCTCGATTCTGCGTCAGGCGCCCAACATCATCATGATCGGCGAGATTCGCGATCTCGAGACCGCGACCATTGCGACAAACGCCAGCCTGACCGGCCACCTCGTCTTCAGCACCCTGCATACGAATGATGCTCCTTCGGCCGTGGCGCGTTTGATCGACATCGGTGTGCAACCATTTCTCGTTGCCTCATCCGTGCGCACGGTCATGGCGCAACGCCTCGTTAGGCGGCTCTGCCTCAACTGCCGGCAGCCAGGCGAGCTGAGCGAAACGGAGTTGCGCGCGTTGCACGTCGAACCCGGTCAATTGGCCGAAGCGCAAGTGATGAAACCGGTCGGTTGTGAGCAGTGTCGCCACACCGGCTACAAAGGCCGCATGGGGATCTTCGAAATTTTTGCGATCGATGATGAGGTGCGCCACATGATCAACAAGCGAACATCAACGCCGCAATTGCGGCAGCGCGCCCGCGAGCTCGGCATGCGCACCTTGCGCGAAGACGGCGTGCGGAAAGTTCTGGCTGGCCTGACTTCGGCCGAGGAGGTCATTTCCATCACGATTGGAGACGTGAGCTAGTTCATTTAACGATTTAACGATTCACGAATCCATGAACGACAAACAACTCGCTGAGCTTTTCGTCGAGCAGCGCGTGCTTCAGCCGTCACAAGCTGAAGACGTGCTCTCCGAAGCGAACTTGAACGGCAAGACCATCGCCCAAGCCATGGTGGACAGCGGTTTTGTCGATGAAAGCGGTTTCTACCGGACCATCGCCGAAGCGCTTGGTACCGAATATCTCGATCTTAGCGACAAAGAAATTTCGCCGGCGATTTTGAAATTGATCCCGAGCGGCCTGGCACGATTGCACCGCGCACTGCCGATCGGAATAAGTGGAAACACATTGCGCGTTGCGCTGGTCGATCCGCTCGACCCGCGCGCGGCCGAAGATTTGCGCTTCGCCCTCGGCAAAGATGTCGATGTTGTCGTCGCGCCGACCGAGCAAATCGAAAATCGAATCAAGGAGTATTACGGCACCGACACCTCCAGCATGGAAGAGGTGCTCAAGCAGCTCGGTGAAGCCGGCGAAATGCTGCAGATTCGCGGTGACGATGGAACGGCCGCGGCTGTTGAAGCCGAGGCGAACGCGACGCCCATCATTCGCTTTGTTGATCTAATTTTGTATCAGGCGATCCAAGACCGCGCGAGCGACATCCATTTCGAGCCGTTCGAAAACGAATTCAAAATTCGCTATCGCGTCGACGGCGCGCTTTACGAAATGTCGCCGCCCCCGCGCCATCTTGCCCTGCCGGTTATTTCCCGTGTGAAAGTGATGGCGAACATGAACATCGCCGAGCGCCGCCTGCCGCAGGACGGCCGCATCCAAAAAAGTATTGCAGGGCGCCCAGTCGATCTTCGGGTCTCAACATTACCGACGCAGTTTGGTGAGAGCCTGGTTTTGCGGGTGCTTGATCGCTCGACCGTGAATCTCGACCTCGAGATGCTCGGCATGCCCGATTATGTCCACGATTACATCCTGGAAATCATCCAGCGTCCGAACGGAATTTTCATCGTGACCGGGCCAACAGGCTCGGGCAAAACGACGACTCTGTATTCCTGTTTGCGCAAGATCAATACCATTGATTCCAAACTTCTCACTGCTGAAGAACCGGTCGAGTACGATCTCGAAGGGATCGTGCAGGTGCCAGTAAACGAAGCAATCGGGCTCACGTTCGCGCGCGTGCTGCGGGCATTTTTGCGACAGGATCCGGACCGAATCATGGTCGGCGAAACGCGCGATCTGGAGACCGCACAAATCTCGATCCAGGCCTCGCTCACAGGACATCTCGTCTTCACTACGTTGCACACGAATGACGCGCCAGGTGCAATCACGCGTTTGATCGATATGGGGGTGGAGCCGTTTCTGATTTCATCCACGCTGGAGGCCGTCCTCGGCCAGCGATTGCTGCGCAGCATCTGCCCGCGTTGCCGCGCGCCCTACCAGCCTAACGAATCGTTGCTCGCGCAACTCGAGTTGTCGCGGCGCGAAATTGGTGGTCGGCGATTTTTTTACGGCAAAGGCTGCAACGCTTGTAATGATACCGGCTACAAAGGGCGCAAAGGAATTTACGAATTGATGAAGATTACCGATCCGATTCGCGAGTTAATCAACGAGCGCGCGCCCACCGTCGTACTCAAACACAAAGCAATCGAGCTCGGCATGGTCACGCTGCGCCAGGATGGGCTGCGTAGTATCTTCGCCGGCGACACAACCATCGAGGAAGTGCTAAAGTACACGTAGGCAATCACCTGACACTGGGGAGCGCAGGCTGCCAACCTGCTACCTGATCAGCTACCAGCTGATCATGACGCGAAGCATCGTTTCTGCGACTTATGGAACCCACGACCGGACGAAAGTTTGCGGCAGGCTGTCGCAAACCGCAGGCTCGCCTAGGGGACGAGTCCGTCCGGCTGGCGGACTGGCAGCCTGGGCTCCCCAGACCTATGCACACCTGCGCGCTACCAGATGACTCGACAACTGCTACGTAAATGAGTTAGGCTGGATTGACAATTGGATGCCCCATTACACCTACATAGCTCTCGACTCTCGCGGACAGGAATCGACCGGTCTCGTTGAAGCTCGATCTGCAAACGAAGCAATCGGTCAGTTGCGTCAAGCCGGATTTTTTCCGACCAGCGTTTACGAGCAAGGCAAAGCCGGCGGACCTAACGGGAAAGTATCGCGAAAGCCGGCAAAGATTCCCCGTCCGGCACGCACAAGTTTAGCGCGCAAAGAGATCACGCTGTTCCAGCGCAAGAAAGTTAAGCCAAAGATCTTGATGATTTTCACACGCCAGCTCGCCACGTTGGTCGATTCCGGCTTGCCCCTCTTGCGCGGACTCAACGTTCTTGCCAAACAAGAGCGCGACAAGGTTTTAAAAAACACGATCAACAAACTGGCCGACGGCGTGCAAGGCGGCGGCACATTCTCCGACAGTCTGGCCCAGCATCCGGCAATTTTTAACAATCTCTACGTCAACATGGTCAAGGCCGGCGAGGTCGGCGGCGTGCTCGAGCTGGTGCTGAACCGGCTCGCGGAGTTTCAGGAGAAAGCGGCCAAAATCAAAAGCAAGGTGGTCGCCGCAATGGTTTATCCGATCATCGTCATAACGTTGGCCATCGCCATTATGGGTTTCCTGCTCGTGTTCATCGTCCCAAAATTCGAGCAAATCTTTCACGACATGCTCGGGGACAGACCGCTGCCAGCGGTCACGACCTTTATCATCACTCTGAGCAGGTTCGTGCAAAATGACTGGCTGGTCCTGATCGGTGGGATAATCGCCTTGGTGGCTGGCTACAAATTCGCCAACCGAACAGCGGGCGGAAGATCGATCATCGACCGGTTCAAACTGCGGCTGCCATTGTTTGGCGATGTCATTCGCAAAACCGCCATCTCGCGTTTTTCGCGCACACTCGGCACGCTCGTCACCAGCGGCGTCCCGATTTTACAGGCACTCAACATCACGCGCGAAACTGCCGGCAATGCTGTGATCGCCAATGCCATCAACCAAGTGCACGACAGCGTGAAAGAAGGCGAATCCATCGTGCAACCGCTCGAAGCCAGCGGCGCATTTCCACCGATGGTCATCAGCATGATCGATGTGGGCGAGGAAACCGGTCAGCTACCGGAGATGCTTTTGAAGATCGCTGATGTTTATGACGAAGAAGTCGATAACTCGGTCGCGGCCATGACCGCAGCGCTCGAGCCAATCATGATCGTTTTTCTCGCGCTCATCGTCGGCACCATCGTGATCGCCTTGTTCATGCCGCTCATCAGCATCATCCAAGGCTTGCAACAGCAGACGTGACGCGCAAAGCGAATGACGAAATCCGAATGACGAATGACGAAAGAAACCTCGCATCCATTCGATCTTCCGGGTTAACCAGTCCTTCGACCTTCGGCATTCGCCCGCCGCGTCATAGCCTAGCGCAGACGGGCGCTTCGACATTCGGCGCCAGAGCTGCTTTCACTCTCGTCGAGCTGATCGTCGTCATCGGCATTATCATCGTGCTCGCCGGATTAATTCTGGCTACAACTGGTTACGTGCAGAAAAAGGGCGCCCGCTCCCGCGCCGAATCCGAAATCGCCGCCATGTCCGCCGCGCTGGAAAACTACAAGGCAGATAACGGGATTTACCCACGTGGCCCTGCTGCTGCGACAACGATTGGCAGCATAACTATTCCTGCGAATGTCACGGACAGTCTCAATCCCAGAACAAGCGGAAATCCGACCAGCACCACGAACCCTACTTACAGTCAGGCCAGCCTTTACCTGTACACTCAGCTTAGCGGCGACAGCACGGGAAACCGGAGCCCAAGCGGAAAGAGCTATATGGAATTCAAGCCGAAGATGCTTTTGCCTTCCGGTGGGACAGGAACTGTGACTGCAATTTCCGATCCCTTCGGTTACAGCTACGGTTACTCAACTGCTCAAGCTGCAAATCCAGGCAGCAACACTGGTTATAATCCAACTTTCGATCTCTGGAGCACCACTGGCCTCACCACAAGTCCGCCGCCGAGCGGCACTGACACAATTACTCCGCAGTGGATCAAGAACTGGTGACCGACTAACGAATTCAATCCGAGCGTTGCAACGCTGTTGAAAAGGGGAGCGCGGGCATTTTGCCGCGAACCTCCCGGCGCGTGTCTACACGAGTTGAGCTGTCGATCTTGTCCGCGCCTTATCAAAGCGTCCGGCAAAATGCCGGACGCAGCGGGCAGAATGCCCGCGCTCCCTATTGCTCGTTCGTGTTTACCACGATGACGACGCGCCGGTTTAGTTTCTGGCGCTGAATTTCGCCGTCCAGATCGGGTTGCCCCGCATTCGCGGCAAATGAGCGCGGCGGCACCAGGAACTTCGTCGCGCCATAACCACGCGTCTCGATTTGCGCCGGATTGATTCCCATCACGTTCACCAGGTACTGCTTCACGCTGTCGGCGCGCCGCTGGCTTAGATCGAGATTGTAATCATCCGACCCGATCGAATCGGTGTAACCCTCAATCGTGAATGTCGCTTTCGGATTACGTCTGATCAGCGTCCCGAGTTTTTGTAATCGGGTGCCGGCGTCGTATTGAAGCTCTGCGCTATCAAAAGCAAAGAGCTCATCATCCGGCATGCGGATTTTGGTGCCCGACCCGAGCGGGCCTTTTTGTGAAAGCAACTGATCGAGATCGCTGAATCCAGGCGCGTTTTTCTTGTTCGGCCCGGCGCTATCGGCAGCTATTTTGCTGGTGAAGGTGTTCGGACGTTTGATGATCGTGCTTGTGGCCAGCTCTGTCCCGCTCAATGCCGGCTGCGGCCGGCCCGAAACGGCACTGTCGTTCAGCAACGATTGCTGATGGGGCGCATTCGGATCACTGGAAAGCGTCTGCGCGGTGGTGCGTTCGATCTCGTTGATGACAGAAGTCGCGGCGGGTTGTTCTACTTTCGGCTGATCCGGCAAAGCGTCGCGCATGTCATCGGGAAGCGCCGAGCTGGCGCGAACTTCCTCCAGAAGTTTGTCGAATGATTTTTTCTCATCCGGCAATTGCACGTCGGTGTTGTCCGGCTGCGGTTTCGCCGCCGCAGTGTTTTGGTCTTCGCTGGTTTTGTCGAGCGATTTAACGTCGACATTCTTCACCGTGAACGTCGGCGTCTGTCTCCCCTCGAGCAGTGCCGCCTCGGCCGGTTGAAAGCGCGCCCCGTAAAAATAAAAGCAGAGCGCAACATGCAAGCCTAAGGAAACAACCAAGCCGAACCAAATCCAGCTCCGCTGCTCGCTGCCGGTCAGGAGCGCTTCATGTTCAATGTCATCGATGTCATGAAACTCGGAAATCCTCATCAGGTAGACGACTGTTTGGTTCGATTAGACAACGGGTTCCCGCTGCGCGTTCGTTCGATGAACGCGCGCGCTGCTTTTCGTATTTCATCGGCAACTCGCGCCTCGGGCGAAACAAACTTGGGCGTAAACCACGGAAACAAACCTATGAGATCGTGCGTGACCAGAATTTGCCCGTCACACTGTTCGCCCGAGCCGATGCCGATGGTGGGAATGTCGACGCTTTTTGTGATTTGCCTGGCCAGATCGGCGGTCACGATTTCCAACACCACCGAAAACGCACCGGCTTTTTCTACCGCGTGCGCGTCGGCGATCAGCGCTTCCGCTTCAGACTGCGTTTTGCCTTTCACTTTGTAGCCACCTTCCTCGCGCACGCTCTGCGGCAGCATGCCGATGTGCGCCATGAACGGAATGCCGGCCTGTGTGATCGCTTCGATTTGCGCGGTATGACTGGCGCCACCCTCGAGCTTCACCGCCTGCGCACCAGCATCGACCAGCCGTTGCGCCGTCGCGACCGCCTGCTCGGGCGTGTCGTAGGTGTGGATCGGCATGTCGGCAACGAGCAACGCGCGCGTCACGCCGCGGGCCACCGCCCGTGTGTGATGCAGCATTTCATCGAGTGTTACCCGCGTCGTGTCTTCGTAGCCGAGCACCACCATGCCTAACGAGTCGCCCACCAGCACAATGTCTATCCCGGTTTCGTCGAGCAATCGCCCGGCGGGATAATCGTAGGCGGTCAGCGCGGTGATTTTCTCGCCGCGCTTTTTCATCTCCCGGAATCTTTCCGTTATGCGAGCCCCTACCATTGGTCTTTGAACCGCGATACTTTACCTGAATTGTCGACCTGTGCGAGTAACTCGCGCACGCTCTTCGTTTGGTTCGGGAGAATCAGATCCGGCCGGATGTCTGCTAGCGGTTGCAGAACAAATTTTCGCAAATGCAAACGCGGATGCGGCACCTGCAATTTCTTGTTGTCGATCTTGATTCCGCCAAAATAAAGAAGATCAATGTCGACCTTGCGCGAGACGTTCCCCGGATGATTTCGTTCGCGCCCGAGCGATTGCTCAACTTGTATCAGTCGTTCAAGCAGCGCCGCCGGCTCGCCTGTGTAGTCAAACTCGAGAACTGCGTTCAAAAATTTCTGCGCGCCGGGCTCGCAACCGATGGGTTCCGTTTCGTAAATCGGGGAGACAAGAATTGGCGGTGCGACGCCGGTAAGGTCAACAATTGCTTTCCCCGCCGCGCGCAGATTCGCTAGCCGATCACCGAGATTCGATCCAAGGGCGACACCGGCCCTCATCTTTGTAGCCGCGATCGCCGATCGCGGGTCAAGTCGGCGCCCCCGACTACAGAGCTACAATCCCAGCACATCTTGCATGGTATAAAGTCTCGGCGGTCTTCCGAGAACCCATTGTGCCGCCCGCAATGCGCCGCGAGCAAAAATCTCTCGAGTTGATGCGCGATGCGTCAGCTCCAGTCGTTCACCGGGTCCAGTGAAGATGATCGTGTGATCGCCGACTACCTTCCCCTGCCGGGTCGACTGAATTGGAATTTCCGCGTCTGACCCGCGCGATCGCTTCAAGATCTCGGCCAGGGTTTTTGCGGTCCCGCTCGGCGCATCTTTTTTCATCTTGTGATGCGTTTCGATGATCTGGGGATTGAATTCGCCGCCCAGCATTGCGGCGGCTTTACGCGTCAGCCAAAATAAAGCGTTTACGCCGACACTAAAATTCGCCGCAAAGACGAAGGGAATTACTTCGGCTGCATGCTCGATTTTTTGCCGCTGTTCCGGGGAATGGCCGGTCGTGCCGATGACGACTGGTTTACGATTTTGCAGCGCTGCCTGACAAATTCCGTCGATCGCATCAGCGTGACTGAAATCGATTGCGACGTCGCAGCATGAAATTGCGGGCTCAATTGGATCGCCGATGTCGCATAAAGCGACAACATCGATGCCGGGGTCGCCTTTTGCGACATTGACGATTGTCTGGCCCATGCGTCCAGCCGATCCGATTAGGAGCACGCGCACCGTCGTTTTCATCTCGAATGCTCGAACTCATCGAGCGCCTTCCGCAGACGCGCCTGGTTTGTTTCGCTCATCTCGCACAACGGCAGGCGTACTTCATCTGACATCGCACCTCGCCAGCCGAGGGCCGTTTTCACTGGCACCGGATTCGGTTCGATGAACAAGGCTTTGAAAAGCGGAAACAACTGTCGATGCAACTTTTCTGCTGTCTTTGCTTCGCCCGACTCGAACGCGCGCACGAGAGAGCACACCTCAGCCGGAAACAAGTTCGAGGCAACGCTGACAACCCCAACCGCACCGACCACCATGAACGGCAGGGTCAATGAATCGTCACCGCTCAGAATCGTGAATTCGTCAGGTAAACGGCCTCGCAATTCGCTCACTCGCTCGACACTGCCGCTTGCTTCCTTGATCGATACAATGTTTCGGCACGTTTCCGTTAGCCTAACTACCGTGTCGGCACCGACATCGACGGAGCAGCGGCCAGGAATGTTATAGAGCGTGATTGGGAGCGATGTGGATTCAGCGATTGCCCTGAAATGGCGAAAGAGCCCCTCCTGACTGGGCTTGTTGTAGTACGGCGCAACAATCAGCGCGCCGTCCGCGCCGAGTTTTCCAGCCCGCTGGGTCGCGTCGATAGCGTCTCTCGTCGAATACGAACCCGTTCCAGCCAGCACAGCGCAGCGGCCCTTCGCAATTTCTACAGCAGTTCGAATCACTGTTTCGCGCTCGTCGTGCGTGAGCGTCGGCGACTCGCCCGTTGTTCCGACCGCTACGACCCCAGAAATTCCCGCGGCAATTTGCGCTTCGATCAATTTACCCAGCGCCGTAAAATCGACACTTCCATTTCGGAATGGGGTAACTAGCGCAGTGAAAGTGCCGCGAAACATTTCAAAATTTTCTAGGCGACAGATTTACACAGATGAAACATAAACTCAGAGACCTTCCTGCATCCGTGCCAATCTGTGTTTATCTGTGGCGAAATCAGATTTCGATTGTGCCTTCGAAAACGAACTCGGCTGGGCCCGTGAGCGTCACGTTGTGAAACTGGCCGGCGCTTCTGTCGAACCCAACCATTAACTCGCTGCCGCCGCGCACCAGCACACCGACTGTCCCCGAAACATTTTCGGTCGCCGCAAAAACCAATGCGCTCGCCACCACGCCGGTGCCGCAGGCGAGAGTCTCGTCTTCTACACCCCGTTCGTAGGTTCGAATCGCAATCTTTTTTGGGCCGCGCTTCTCCAGGAAATTCACGTTCGCACCGTTCGGCGCAAACATTTCGTGTCGGCGCATCTTCTCGCCTTTGCTTCGCACATTTACCATATCGATGCGGGCAACGGGAACGACGACATGCGGAACACCGCTGTTGATGTAATGGACGACTGCTTCTTCGCTTTCGATTTGCAGGCGAACATTCATCCGCAAATCTTTCGGCTCGCTCATCTCGAGCGTGACCGATTCCTCATGCAAGCGTGCGCCAATAATTCCAGCCGGCGTTTCGAACGAAATTTTATCGCCCGCGCCCGCAACTTTGTTAGCGAACCGCGCAAAACAGCGCGCACCATTCCCACACATCTCCGCCTCACCGCCATCGCGATTATAATAGCGCATGCGAAAATCAGCGCCGTTTGTCGATTTTTCGAGCAAAAGAATTCCATCCGCGCCCACACCGCGATGCCGGTCGCAAATCCGAACGATCTGTTTGGAATTCAAGCGCACCTCACCGGCGCGGTTGTCAATCATGACAAAATCGTTGCCTGCGCCATTCATTTTTATGAACCGCAGCATACTTTCGTCTATCACAGTCTCCCTGTGAAATCCACTCTTGGCGTTGCTCTTAGTGAATTCGGGGCTAATTTTGCCGCCGTGTTTGGCCGAATCGCCATCTCCATCGGGTGCATCGCCATTTTCGGTGCGACTCAAGCTGCGGCCGATAATCTGAATGGGCTCATTCTCGAGCAGATCAGCAAAATGCCGAGTGGCGGAAGATATTCCGTCTCACATTTCGCGACGATTAAATTGCAATCGGCGGCGCACTTTGAGTCAGGAAAATTCTTTGTCATTCCGACCGCGCCATATCCCAGTTTCTGCTCCGGCGCGACCTACATCGTGTTCATCAAAACCATCGAAGCATTGCGCGATCGTGGGGATCTACAGCTCGATTTCGCGACGTTGGACCAGTTGATTATTCGCGATCAGCACGATGGCCAAGGCATTTGGGGCCGCTGGAACGCGAACGGGCCGGGCACGGCGCGCCTGTTCCATGAGCTTGGCATCGGCCACAACTTTGTCGATTTTCGACAAGCGCAGCCCGGCGATTTCATGAAGATTTTTTGGAACAAAAGCGTGGGCCGGCGCGAGAGCGGGCACTCGGTTATTTTTCTCGGCGTGATCAATCGGCCTGACGGTGAGTATGTTCGCTTTTGGTCAAGCAACATTCCGCGCGGTTACGGCGAGAAGGAAGTTCCACGGAGCAAGATCGCGTACGCGATTTTCTCGCGGCTTGAAATCCCGGCGAATTTGTCTCGCATTCACAAAGTGCCAGAAACCGATTCCTATCTCGCCTCGTTGTTGCGAAAGAATTCCAATTTCGCTGAGGCCGCGCGAATGTGTGGCATTTAGTAGAAGCGACGCCCTCGTCGCTCGGGATGGCGTGAAAAGCGGCAAGGACGGCCGCTTCTACTTTATCCCTTGGCGCAGTTCCCGCGCAAACGAGCCGACGTTCTCAATTAACTCCCCGCTGTTTCCATACTTCGCAATAAGATCGACAATCGCGCTGCCGACAACGACGGCGTCCGCGTGTCGTGCGACTTCGCGCGCCTGCTCGGCATTCGAAATTCCAAAGCCGACCGCGATTGGTAAATCCGAAACTTTTCTCAACTCGGCGACTCGATCGGCTAACGAAGAGACGATGTCTTCTCGCGTGCCGGTCACGCCTTCGCGCGAGACGTAGTAGAGAAAACCCCGCGCCTTTTTTGCGATCGTCGCGATGCGGGCGCGCGGAGTCGTTGGTGCAATGAGACGGATGTGAAACACGTTTTCACTGGCGAGCTCACGGTCATTTTCCCTTTTCAAACTTGCCCGCTTTAAGCGGTCAAGTTCTTGCGCATTCGCATCTTCTTCCGGTGGGAGATCGAGAATCAGTAAGCCGTCAATTCCGGCGGCTTCCGCTTCCCGATGAAATTTCTCAAAACCGAACTGCAACACGGGGTTCACGTAGGTGTAGAGGACGATGGGGATTGTCGATCTTGCCCGAATGTTGCGGATGCAATCGAGAACACCGCGGACGCTCGCACCGGCGGCGAGCGCCCGCTGTGCGGCGAGTTGATTGACGATTCCGTCTGCCAACGGGTCAGAGAACGGAATTCCGAGTTCAACCAAGTCCGCGCCTGCTTGCTCAAGCGCGCGAACAAGATGGACAGTCTTCTCCAAGCTCGGGTCGCCAGCGCAAATATAGGGGATAAATGCTTTGCGCTTCTCTGAACGTAAGCACGAGAAGCAGTTGTCGATCCGGTTCTGCATGCCAGCTGTGGTGTTGCGCCGCCAACGTCCAACGTCCAACGTCCAACGTCCAATGAATTAGGGTTGAAGGTTCAACAAACGATGATGTCGATCTTGTTTAACGGATTTGTGCTCGGCTGGTCGGTAGCGTGGCCACCCGGCCCAGTGAATGCCGAGATGATCCGGCGCGGACTCTCGTCGCATGATCGGGGTGGCGGGTTTTGGTCGACGTGGCAAATCGGTCTCGGCGCGTGCACAAGCGATTTTATATGGGCGCTCGGCGTTTCACTCGGGGCCGGCGCGTTTTTGAATTCAGCGTCGATTCGTCGCGCGCTTGCGCTTGTTAGTCTGGCGCTGCTCTTTGGTTTGGCCGCAACCTTCGCGCGGTCAGCCTGGCAGATTTATCGTAGTCATCGCTCGAGCGAGGCGAGTATTCCATCCGATCAACGGAAGCGACGCGGCTACTGGCTCGGTTTGTTCTTCGCACTGAGCAGTCCTTGGAATATCGGATTCTGGTTCGCCGTCATCGGCAGCCAAACAACTCAAATTGCGGGTCTTCAACGGTCACTCGCCCTTGCCGCGTCAGTCGTTCTCGGAGCAGTGAGCTGGATCCTTGTGTTGTGCACAGCACTGAAATTCGGTGCACACATTTTTTCACGTCCTCAGTGGCAAATTATGACCGAAGCGCTGACTTGCGTGGTGATGTTGTGGTTCGCCATGCGGCTGTTCCTTCATTTCCCATGATAATGATTGGAGATTGTGAGCGACGTGGTCGAAGCTTTGCCGATGTCAACCGTCGAAAAAACGCTAACGGTTAGCGAGATTTACCAATCCATCCAGGGTGAAAGCACCTGGGCGGGCGTGCGGTGTGTTTTCGTGCGGCTGACTTTTTGCGATCTGCGCTGCAATTATTGCGACACGGAATACGCGTTCTACGGAGGGAAAAAGCAAACGATTAATAAAATTGTCGATTTTGTCCGTGGCTTTGACTGCCCACTGGTTGAGATCACCGGCGGCGAACCGCTTCTCCAAAAAAATGTGCTGCCCTTGATGTCGATGTTATCCGATGCCGGCCACACGGTTTTGTTAGAAACGAGCGGCGCGCACGATATCTCAAAAGTCGATCCGCGCGTGCACCGGATTATGGATTTGAAAACGCCCGGCAGCGGAGAAGTGGAAAAAAACCTTTGGTCGAACATCGATCACCTCACCAAGCGCGATGAAGTGAAGTTCGTGATGGGCTCGCGTAAAGATTACAAATGGTCGTGCGACAAAGTGCAAAATTTTGACCTAACGAAGCGTTGTCACGCGGTTTTGTTTTCGCCCATCTTCGGCCGGATCGATCCGCGCCGAATCGTCGAATGGATTCTTGCCGACAAACTCGACGTGCGGTTTCAGCTTCAGATGCACAAGTTCATTTGGTCGCCCACTCAACGCGGCGTTTAGTCGCGCGTTGAATCATTCAGCGAACGGCTCGGCGAGCCGTCCCTGCCGCTAGTGCTTTGGCGCCGGCACGGTACGATTCGTTAAAAAGTTGCATCGTTACAACGGTTCTTAACGATTTAACGATTTAACGATTTAACGATTTGAATCGCGAGAAAAAGTCTTCAAAGAGGGCATCGTAAATCATGCCGCGCTCGGGATGGTATTGCACGGCCAATGCGAAGGGATAATCGCGCAGGCGCATTTGCTCGACGATGTCGTCCGTCGCGCACCAAGCTTCCACTTCGAAGCCTTCACCGAGATGATCCACCGCTTGGTGATGACCGCTGTTCACTCTTTCGAAACGGTGAGACGCCAACCGGCCGGTGCGTAACGGCTGCACGTCGGCGGTTTTCTGTTCCGGCAAATTATGACCGGGAATGTCGAGTTTGAGAGTGCCCCCGAGCGCGACATTCAAAATCTGCATGCCCTTGCAAATCGCGAGAATCGGCAGCGCGCGGGCGATTGTTTTTTCAATCGCGTCAAATTCCCAGCGATCGCGAGCAGGATCGACATCTTTCTCGAGCACGTTTGGATCGACAATCCCCTGTTGCAAAAACTCTGGCGCGATGTCGGAGCCGCCGGTCAAAAGCAGGCCGTCCATTTCATCCAACTCGACCGCGCCCTTGCGCGCATCATGGATTTCAATTTCGGGATGCTTCGAGAAAAATGGTTTAAACCATTTTTCGTCCTTCTCGCGCATCCAGGTAGCTAGGTTCGGCATTGCAGAATTTGTCTTGTAGAGGCGCTCGTGCCAAGCGCCTGTTTTGTAGTTCGGCGCTCGCCACGGCGAGCGTCGCTACACCTATTGGGGTACGTATTTCACCTCGCCGCTTAAGGCGAAACTCGACGACGCAGGAAAAAGGCGACGTAGATAAAGGTGACTGCCGCGGCGGGAATCATGAAATAGCTCGCTTCAGTTCCAAGTTGTCCACCTGTGATCCACGCCGGTCCGGGAAAGGTCGCATCAAAGAGACGGCCAACCGGCACCTGGCCGCCGTTGGGCGTTCCGACGATAAAGAATTGGCCAAAATCAAACGCCGCATGCCAGCCGACCGCCCACCAGAGCGATCCTGTAACCCGAACGCTAAGGCAAAGGAGCACTCCCAGAATGAAAATCATTCCGATATCAATTGCGTTTTCGTGCGGTTTGGATAGATGCGCGCCGGCAAATAGCGCGGTGCTGATCAGTGCCGCTGGCCAAAAACCAGCCCCGCGCCAGAGTGCCTGCAAAGCGTAACCGCGGAACACGTATTCCTCAGCGAGACCGACGAGTAACATTGCGATAAGCCATAAGGCCGGCGCCGTGATTATCTCTGCACCATGCAAGGCCAGGCCGTGCACGCGCATTCCGCGAGTGAAGAGCATTCCCAGCCCAACAAAGATAATCGTGAGAAAACCCAGGAGCACTCCATCCCAAAAGAAACCGCCGAAGGCTTCGTTAACCGGCAATCCGTAACTGTCAATCCGCCGTCTCTCGAATCGCGCGGCCGCGCCGGTCACGATCAATACGATGAGCAGACCAGACAAATCGCTGACAATTACGTTTGTTGCGCTCAGCGCGCGATCCAAGTGCAGCTTTCTCGCGAAGAATCCGAGGGCGGGCTGCTCCAGAAACTGCGACGCAAGAACAATTGCCGCCGTGAACATGATGAACCGCCATCCCTGTCTCAATCCAGCTCGCCCAACGAACAGCCATTTTATTCGGGTCATCGGCGTCGCAGCTTTTCATGACTTCGGCGTTTGACACAAACGCCGCTACAACCCATCACAGCCCCATCAATTCGCGCACGTATTTCACTGGCGGACTGCCGTAGGAAATGACCTGGTCGTTATATTTTTTCAGATCGAAACCGTCACCCAATTTCCTTTTGGCAGCCTCGCGAAGATCGAGATGCTCGCTTACGCCCACGAAATAAGTGGAGAGTTGCGCCGAAGTGAGTCGGGCGCGTTTCCATTTCGCCACTGCCTCACCTTCTTGTTGGAAAGCCTCCTTCATCATCAATTTCATCGCCTGTTCTTCGCTCATATTTCCGGCATGAATGCTCTGATCGAGAATGGCATTTGCGATCGCACGCAGCCGCATTTTGAGCTGCTGCATTTTGACTTCCGGCCCGCCGTAACCTTGTTCCGCCATCATCTGCTCACAGTAGACCGCCCAGCCTTCGACGAACGCGCCACTCTGGAAAACAGCGCGCACCAGCGTCGGCGCATGGAATTCATTTGCCTGCGCAAGTTGCAGATAATGGCCGGGCATCGCCTCGTGCACGGTCAGATCGCGGATCATGTAATTATTGTACTCGTGAAAGAACGATTCCTTACGCTCCTTTGACCAGTCGTTAGGCGTAGGCGCAACGGCGTAAAACGTCTTCCCATTTTTTTCCAAAGGACCAGAGGCGTCGCAATACGCGATAGCGACGCCCCGTTTGAATTCCGGCATAACAATGACATCGAGCGGTTTCGCCGAGACGGTCACCAGATCACGAACCTTCACAAAATCGGTCGCCTCGCCCACAATCCTTTGTGCGTAGCCGACGACTGTGTTGTCGTCCGGACGCTCGGCCGCGAGTTTGTCCAGGACAGCAGCGGTTAATTTATGCTTGTCAGTCAAAGTTTTCTCGTCGGCGTTGGGAAAATATCTCTTGTAAAGCGGGAGCGCCGTTTCATAAATCGCGGTTTGCGTCTGCACCAAATCGGTCTGCGCCCGCTTCATGATCTCTTCCATCGACAGGTCGGAGGCGAGGGCAAAACGGAGCTTTTTGCGAAACTTGTCCGGTCCAATGCGGAAATCGCCGTCCGAGCGTTTGAGCAAATTGTCCTGCAACCATTTCTTGTAATCTTCCAACGCCGTCGCGGTTTTCTCCTGCAACGGCGCAAGCTCCTTTTTCATGTGCGGCGCTTGATCGAGTAACGGTGACAACCCTTCGCGGACGAGGCTGATTGCGCCTTGCACCTGCTCGATGGCCGTTTCAGTATGGACGCGAGGCGGATGCTGCAGATTTTCCTTTGCCTGCTGGATCACGTGCGGAATTGCCTCCAGCCGTTTCCGCAAATTTGGAATGCGTTTTTCCGGTGAATCGAAATCGCGCGCGACCAGGAGATAGAGGCCGTTGGCGAGGCTGTTATTATAAACGAGCGGGTTCCAATCGGGTTCGCGCAATTCTTCCAGCTCGAAAATCTCATTCTCGATGTTGTCCCGCAGAATGCGAACGTCCACTTGGTTTGCCCCAGTCAGTTGCGAAAAACCTTCGAAATTTTTGAGCGAGTCGCGAACCTGCTTAGCGCGAGCGAGCAATCGATCACGGTTCGGGTGCGAATAGTCGGTCACTTGATCATCGAAGCGATGATCGCCCAGCTCGGTTGCGTACTCGGGATTACAGGCGAGCATTCCCTCGACATAGTCGTGAGCGATTTTCTCGAACTCTTCGTCTTTGGGATTCGAGTGCGCCGTAACGAGCGACATGGAAAATGATAGTGCGACTGCGATCCCGAGAATTTTCATCTCGATCTTATGTAGGCGCGCCGCTGGAGAGAATCGGTTCGGTCGCGATCTCGTCTAGCGTGGGCCGCTGCGACTGTAAATAAGTTCGGCCTTTGTAATACCGCGCGACAAACACGAACACGATCGACGCGCCTAACATGAGCAGCGCGAAAAAGGAAAAGTATTGATAATCAGTCAACTTTCGTGTGCCGTCGGCTCTCAAGTCCCAGGCATTAAAACGCGCGTCGAAAAATTCTCCGGCGGCCACAGTCAACAACCACAACGCCATGACTGAGCTCTTCATCGAGTTCGGCGCCTGAGTGTAGGAGAATTCCAAACCCGTAATTGAGACCATCGCCTCACCGAGAGTGAGAATGATATAAGCGAGAAACTGCCAATTCACGCCCGGCTTCAGCCCGGCATCGATTTGCCCCTGGACCCAAACGATGACCACAAAGGACAGCGCGGTGAGGAAAAGGCCGATGCCAATCTTACGCAGCGGTGTCAGCGGAAAGACACGACTGATCAATGGATAAATCACATAGTTCACGAGCGGAATAAAAAGCAAAATGAGGATTGGGTTGGCCGTTTGCACCTGCGCGGCGATCAAGTCCATGCCCAACCAGTGCAGATTCATTTTCTCCGCCTGCAACGTCCATTCGATTCCATTGCTCATGCCCCAGAGCGCCCAGAAAAACAGAATAAAAACATAGACCATGGCGATGCGGGCGAGCGTGATGAGACCATCACGACTGAATGTCTCGCGGAGGTAACCGAGTCCCGCCGGCGGCACGTGCACCATCTTTTTGCGGCCGGCCCAGAAAAATAGAGTGGCGATGAACATGGCGACCCCGGGAATTCCGAAGCCCCAGCGAGGTCCGTAATGTGGATTGGCCAGAAGCCAGGGGCACAGCAGTGTGGAAATAAACGAGCCGGCGTTGATCGAAAAATAGAACCAGCCGAACATCTTCGAGAGTAGGTGTCTGTTCGATTCCCCGAACTGGTCGCCGACATTGGCCGATACGCACGGCTTGATTCCGCCGGCGCCGAGGCAGATCAGGATCAGGCCGAGCGCCAGCATCGTCCGCTGGCCAATGGCGACAGCCCAGCTGCTGTCCATAAATGCAAGCGTGAGATGACCAAAGCAGTATACGATCGAGAGTGAGAGAATCGTCCGGTACTTGCCGAGCCAACCGTCAGCGATGATCGCGCCGAAAATCGGAAGGAAATAGACGCCGAACACGAAGTAGTGACTGTATTTGTACGCCTCGTTCGGCGCCATCGGCGCGAGCACGCCCGAATTATTCAAAACGTAATGAGCCATGAAGATCGTAAGGATCGACTTCATGCCGTAGTAGGAGAAACGCTCGGCCGCTTCGTTGCCGATAATGTACGGCACGCCCGGCGGCATGTTGGTGACGTTCGGCGGCGAAGTTAAATATTTATGTTTAGCCATAAGAGCTTCTTTGACTAACGAGGGCTGCTTTCCGGAAAAAACTCACCGGGCGTGGGTTTGGCAGAGGGCATGGGAGAGGCCGGAACTTCGTTGATCATGTCCGAATTCTCTTCCGATCCGCTGACAAGATCGACATGTTCTCTTTGCACCTCCGGATATTCGCCCAGATGATGCATTTCACACGAGCAGCAAAAAAGAATCGCGCCAACTGCGAGCAGAATGCCGGTTCCGCGAAAAGCAAAATGCATAATGCGCCGGCAAAGTAATGGGCTCTCCACGCTTCGCGCAAGGCGAAAGACGCCGGCGGCGGTCAGTCGAAAGCCTTCGGAGCGGTTATGACCAAGAGCCCAAGAGGATGAATAAGAGTTAATTGAAAGACGCGGCTGCGAGATTAGTATCCTTTCCGAAGTGCCCCGGTCGGTAAAGAACAGCGCTTGGAACGAAGTCTTCGCCCTCATTCTGCTCGGCGTCGGCACACTCCTCTTTCTGGCGCTGGTTTCTTATAATCCGAAAGATCTGCCGGCCTGGGTGCCTTGGAGTTATCTCTCCCCGCCCAATCGTCCAGCCCAAAATTTCATTGGGCCATTTGGCGCAATCATCGCGGGATTTTGTTATTTAATGATGGGCGCAGCCTCATATTTGCTCGCTGCCATTCTGCTCGGGTTCGGTGCGGCCAAGTTGTTCCATCCGAGTCTACGCGTGACTCCGCGAATTCCCTGGATTGTTCTGTTCATCGCTTCAGGCGCGTGTCTGCTGCAATTGCAAACGCAGCATCTGCAAGGATGGAAACGCGCCTTCAACATTCAAGGCCCGGGCGGTTGGTTCGGCTATTTTTTTGGCAGAACATTGCTGCTCAGTTCCATGGGCAAGGTTGGTTCGCTGATCCTGCTCGGAGGAATTTATCTGACAACATTGATCCTGGCTACCGGGTTGCGACCAATTCATCTCGTTAGGCAAAGTGTCATCGGCACCCGGCGCGCGTTCACAAAGCTGCACGAATGGCGTTTGCACCGGCAATTGCGCAAGTCCGATTTGAAAGGCCAGCTCGAGATCAGCCAAAAGGAACTGGCCAAGCAGAGTCGCGTGCTGGAGAAGCGATTGAAGAAACAAGGTGCGCCTGTAACCGAGCGGGTGGGCGCGTTGATGTCGCCGGAAGAATTGGCCGATCGACCAATACCAAAAGTCGTAGATACGACCGCGCTGCCAAGCGAGCCGGCCGCTGGCCGCAGAAAGCCGTCGCTCGCCGAATTGCGTGGCACCCCGAGCCGGCCGACTAGCGCGCCCGACCTAACGAGTCACGGATGGGATCCAGAGACTTACGCGCTGCCTGGGCTCGATCTGCTCGCCGAACACGATCCCGAAGGTCGCGGCGGAGCAGATCCGGCCGAGCTTCAACGCGTCCAACAAACTTTAATCGACACGCTCGCGCAATTTGGAATCGCGGTTGCGCCGGGCGATATCACCAAAGGCCCGGCGATCACGCGTTATGAGGTCTATCCGGCGAAAGGCGTGCGCGTGGACAAGATCGTGAGTCTCGAGCGCGATCTCGCCCGCGCCACGCGCGCCGAGCGCATCAACATTCTCGCGCCGATTCCAGGCAAGGACACGGTCGGCATCGAACTGGCAAACACCCGCAAAGTGACGGTGACGTTACGCGAGTTGCTTGAATCTGCTGATTGGGCAGAAGCGAAAGAGCGCGCGAAAATTCCGCTCGCACTCGGCAAAGACGTTTATGGCAAAGCGATCATCACCGATTTGGCGCAAATGCCGCACCTGCTCGTCGCCGGCACGACTGGCAGCGGCAAGAGCGTCTGCATCAACGCTCTCATCGCCAGCATGCTGTTTCGTTTCACGCCGGAAGAACTACGCTTCATCATGATTGATCCCAAAGTAGTCGAGATGCAGCATTACAGCTCACTGCCGCACCTCGCTTTTCCGGTGGTTGTCGATCCAAAAAAGGTGCTGCTCGCTCTGCGCTCCCTCACAGATGAAATGGAGCGGCGTTATAAGATTTTCGCAAGGGTCGGCGTGCGGAACATCATTAGTTTCAATGCGCGACCAGCGAAAAAGAAAAATGTCGATCAAGTAAGTGGCGCAAGTTTTCAACTTGCGAATGCAGAGCAGGGGCAAGTTGGAAACTTGCCCGACATTAAAGTCCCGCGCGATCATGAGAGCCAAATCCCAGACAAGCTTCCCTACATTGTGGTAATCATCGACGAGTTGGCTGATTTGATGCAAACAGCGCCGGCTGACGTCGAAAGCGCGATCGCGCGAATCACGCAAATGGCGCGCGCAGCTGGAATTCATTTAATTGTAGCGACACAAACGCCGCGCGCCGACGTGATCACGGGCGTGATCAAAGCGAACATTCCAAGCCGGATCGCGTTTCAAGTGGCGAGTAAGATCGACAGTCGCGTGATTCTGGATGAGAACGGAGCTGACCGTTTGTTAGGCCAAGGCGACATGCTATATCTGCCGCCCAGCACGTCACGCTTGATTCGAGCGCAGGGCGTGCTCGTCACGGATGAGGAAATTCGCCGCCTGGTGGAGTTCGTTTCTGCACAAGGCGGGCCAGCGTTCGATCCGGCAATACATGAGAAGCTTCAATCGGCCGCGACTTCGACCGAGGAAGTGACCGATGAAGATGAAGAGCTGGTCGAAAAATGCATTGAGATCATTCGCCAGGAAAAGCGCGCTTCCACCTCGCTGTTGCAGCGCCGGCTGCGGCTCGGTTACACACGCGCCGCGCGCATCGTTGATATTCTGGAACAGCGCGGTATTTTAGGTCCCGGCGAAGGCGCGAAACCGCGCGAGATTCTAGTCGATCTTGACGCTGCCGTTTAGCCGGCCCCCAACATGTCGATTGAAGGTCTTGGCAAGAAATTTCAGGAAGCACGTCTCGCGCGTGGTCTCACCCTCGATGAAGCTGCCCGGATAACGAAGATCCGGCCGTCCCGGTTGGCCGAGATCGAGGCGGAGGATTTCTCTCAATTTCCCAGCCTGGCCTATGCGAAAGGTTTTCTGCTAATTTACGGAAAGTTTCTCGATGTCGATGTAACACAGTATCTCGATGCTTTCGAAACGTCATCGCGGATGACGGTCGACGGTTACTCCTACTTGCAGGAATCACCGGCACCAAAGCTGCGCCGTACACGGCCGGCGCCGGTTCGTCCCATGCGATCAAGCCACTCATCACCCTGGCCACTCTTGATTGCAGTTGGAGCAATCGTGTTCGGATTTTTGGTCATGAGATTATTCCTGAACATTGAACGGCTCGCGCCGCGCACTGAACAGAGGATCGGAGTTGCGGAAGCATCACCGTCGCTTCCAAGCCCCAGCGTTGCTCCCGGGCGGCCGGTTGTAGAGAGCACTGTCGCAAAAAAATCGGACGCCGCGTCAATGACCCCCCCGTCCGCTACGCCGAGGGCAAGCAGTCCGCCGCAGATCGTAGGCTCGACTGCGGTGGCGTCCGCGCCGCCGAAAGAGCCCGAGATTCGCCGCGCCGAACCAGTGCGACCGGAAGATTTGGCGAAGGCGGGCGTGACCGAAAATGCGACGGAATCGGGTGGGCCAAATCGGGTGGCAATCAAACCGCTCAAAAAAACTTACATCAAGGTCGTGGTCGATGACGAAGCCGTGAGACCCGCCTTCGAGCGCTGGATTTCTCCGGCGGACGGTACCGTCGAATTCCGCGGACAACACATTGCCGTGCGCGTGCTGGATCGCGATGCGATTCAAATTAAGAAAAATGGCAAGCTGCTCGCGGAGGGCGACAGCGACGTGACCGTCGAATAACCGCAGTGAAATCCGGTGGGAATTCCTCTGCCGAGGCGGCCGTGCCCGCTGTAAGTCTTCAACCTTCACAAGCGACACGCCTGCCACGAGAGAAGACGAAGGTGGGAATGATCAGCCTGGGCTGCGCTAAGAACTTGATCGATGCGGAGATCATGCTCGGGAGCGTTTTGCAAGCAGGGATGGAAATCACTTCGAACGCGGAGGAAGCTGATGTGCTGGTCGTAAACACGTGCGCGTTCATCGACTCGGCGAAGGAAGAATCGATCGATGCGATTTTGGAAGCGCATCAATCGCGGGGCCTGACGAGCCGGACTGACCAAAAACTGATCGTAAGCGGATGCATGGCGCAGCGGTTTGCGCGTGATCTGCGGGAAGCGCTACCGGAAGTGCATGCGTTCGTCGGACTCGATCAAGTCAGCCAGCTCGGGGCAATCGTCGAGAAGATAGTCGCGGCACCGTCTCGGTTGCAAGCCAGCCAAAACGCGAGCGAGACGCTTGCGCTACCTTTAGATGTCAATCTTGACTTCGTCACGGCGCGTCCACGGTACATTCCCGATTACGACACGCCGCGGTTTCGATTGACGCCGGCCCATTTGGCTTATGTAAAGATCTCCGAAGGCTGCAATCACCCGTGCAGTTTTTGCGTCATCCCGCAAATGCGCGGACGTCATCGCAGCCGGACGATGGATTCAGTGCTGGCGGAAGTTCGGTCACTCGTAGCGGAAGGCGTGCGCGAGATCAACTTGATCAGCCAAGACACAACTTTTTACGGAATGGATTTGTGGCCGGAAAAGGCCGGGCCGCGTCAACCGGTAGATTCTTCGCGCGGGCCGACTCTTACATCTCTGCTGCACAAGATCCAGGAGATCGAGGGCGATTTTTGGGTGCGGTTGCTTTACACTCACCCGGCGCACTGGAGCGATGAGTTGATCGCAACAATCGCCGAATGCGGTAAAGTCGCGCGTTATATCGACATTCCGCTCCAGCACATCGACGAAGCGATGTTGCAAAGAATGCGTCGCGAAACTTCGCGAGACCATATCGAACGTTTGATCGACAGGTTGCGCAGCGGAATTCCGGGCGTGGCGTTGCGGACGACGTTCATCGTCGGCTTCCCCGGCGAGACAGAAGAGGAATTTGAATCGCTCCTGGCCTTCATCTCGCGCGCCCGGTTCGAGCGGCTCGGACTTTTCAGGTACTCGCGGGAAGAAGGATCGCGCGCGGCCAAAATGGCGAACCAAGTTCCGGCAAAAATCAAGAATGCGCGTTACCACAGGGCAATGTCGATCCAACAAAAGATTGCGCACGACAGTGCGCGCGCGACGATCGGAAGCGAATTAAAGCTGCTTGTCGATCAACCGCACAGTGCGCGAAGCGAAGCCGATGCACCCGATGTCGATGCCCGCGTCATTTTGAATGAACCCGCACCAGCGGGCGAATTCATTCGCCGAAAAATAATCGGCAGTCGCGGTTACGATTTGATCGCGTGATTGCGAGGGGATCTGCATGAATTTCTGCGTGGCCCGTAAGTTAATGCGTGACAAATCGGCGAATTTTGGGCAATCTCAGTAGCAGACTTGCACTGTCTGATGGCCGATCCAACTGAACCGAAAAAAGAGACCGTCCGGATCCCTGTGACGCCGCCCGCCGCCCAATCACCCAAGGCTCCTGACACGGTACGAATCAATTTGCCCACCCGTCCGCCGGCGAGTGCTCCTCCACCTGCGAATCCCCCAGGTGCCGGAACACCGCGCCCACCGATTGCCAAGCCGTTGATTCCGCCCGCGCCGAACAAGCCGGGGCAGGCACCTCGGTTTGTCCCGCCTCCGCTACCGCCGGATGCGAAATCAAGCACACCGGGCCCGAATGCAGCGCCCGTGCGATCAGCCGTCACTCCGCCGCGGGTTGGCCCCAAAAAAGAGACGGCGCGGATCACGGCATTGCCGGACCCAGCCCCGGCACCGGCCTCCTTGCAGATGAAAAAGACGCAACCGTTGACCGGCATACCCGCGGCCACCGCGCCAGCAATAACCCCGGTCGTGGCGCCGGAAACCCGGGGCATTGTCGATCAATTGCCCATGACGCTCTGCTGGGCACTGGTGGGCGTTTCAGCGGTCATTTTGATTATCCAAATCTTGAACTACATTTCCTGATGGAAAATTCAGGGGCAATCAATTTGGACGAATCAAACTTTGAGCGTGAGGTGACGCGCAGCGACAAGCCGGTTCTAGTCGATTTTTGGGCGGAGTGGTGCGGGCCATGCAAATTAATCGCGCCCCTGCTCGACGAAATCGCCAGGGAAAAAGCCGACGCGATAAAGGTCGGGAAAGTAAACGTGGACGAGAACCAGAGTCTTTCGTCGAAGTACAACATCCGCGCCATCCCTTCGCTGCTTTTTTTCAAGAACGGCCAACTGCGCGATCAAGTCACCGGCATGGCGAGCAAGAAAGATCTACTCAGCCGGATTCAGGCGCTGGCGTAATTCGTCTAGCCGTTGGGCGACTTCGTGATTTAAAGATTCAATCTCTCAATGGCAGAGACGGAGGTGGGCTAAACAGCCAGCAGTGCAGCTGCATATTGGCAGAGCCTTCGTCGGTTAGCCGCGAGCCATTACAGTCCCAATGTAGAGAGGGTTTCCCGAGTAAGATTTCCGGTCACGCGTAAGCCGTGGTCGCTTTGGAAACTCAGGATCGCGCGACGCGTCTCGGGACCGAGAATGCCGTCGATCTTTCCACGGTAATAACCATCTCTTGCCAATCGCGCCTGGACGGCGGCAACAGCCTGGTCCGTGGATTGATCTGACGAATCGTAAGCGCCGCCACCGTATTCCGCGCCGCCACCGTATTCCGTGCCGCCACCGTAGTATTCGGCATCGCCCTCGCCGTAAACGCCCGGGTCATACCCGTATGGATAATAATTGTTCGGATAATAATTGTACGGGTAGTAGTAGTCATAGGGGTAACCGTACGTCCACCACCAAGGATAGAATCCAAGATCGAAGATAACCCAAGAGCCGTTAAGGAACCGGCAACGGTGTCCGTGCCACCAGTGGTCACGATTCCGATCCCAGTCGCGATGCCAGGCGGCCGAGCGACGCGCAAACACATGCCCGGCGCCAGCGCTCAAGCCGCGGTTTCGATTCCCGATTTGTCCGAATCGATCACCACGCCGATTCTGGAATCGGACGGAGCGCGTCTCTGGATCCGAGAATCGCGTTAAACCCTCGGTACGATTGAGCGTGTTGGGCGTAAACTGCCGACTGATTAGCGTGCTTTTATTTGGGTTGACGTAGTACTGACGAAATGCAGTCGGGGTCGAACGCATCCCGATTGATGAGTAGCGTTGACCCGGGATCATCGTGCGCCCGCCAACGAAATTTCCGCGCGAGATGGAGTGAACTGATGTAGTCGAAGCGTGCGCGGCGGGTGCAGACGGCGCGACCGCGGAATTTTCACCGCCGTGACGGTCGTCGGCTTGCACGGAGACGGCCAGGGCCGCGCCTGTGGCGAGCGCGAGCAAATAGAATTTTGCTTTCATGGTTTGGACTCGCTCTGCCTTCAATATGCACCAATTGAACCATTAAATTAAACAATTGTTTCGGCGGAATCGGTTTCGCCCTGCCGAATTTTGACTGCGGTACGAGTCCTCGGGCTAGTTGTCCGATTCTTTGAAAGTTTGGAGCCTACAAATCGGACAAGTAGGTCGGGGACATACAAACGTGGATAGCAGCTGGATGAGCGTTCGGCAACTGTTTAAGCCCACGAGCGCTTTGCAATTACGCGCTTGCCAATCGCGCGGAATTTATTTATCACGGCGCCTTTGATGTTAAAAGAGCTTTTCACCGCGCTGCTCTGCGGCTTTGCCATCGCGGGACAAATGCGCGCGCAGGAAGTGGTCGTCGTTCGCGAAGTAAATCCTACCGAGCGAGTAGAACCGGTTTCTGAGGGAACGGATTCAGAATTGGAGAACGCGACCGGAATGAAATCTCAGGTTCGCGAAAAGAAATCAGCTTCCACTACCCTCACGCTAGAGCAGATGCGAATGGCGGGAGCGCTCGCCGCAGAGCGACAAAAGAAACAAACTCCCGCTAAGCAAACGAGCTCAGTGGGAGGATCCAGTTTGCAAGGCCCAAAAGCCGCGACGCTCGCTGAGCGGCAGAAAACCGAAACTCACGTTGAACAGGCGAACGCACACCGGGCGCCTACCGCCCAAACCACGAATTCGGAAGCGCTCAGCCCTGGCCCTGTTCGGCCGACGATGCTGGAATCCGCGAGGCAAGAACCAGCCGCTTCTCACCCAGCAAGAGCAGAAGTTAGCGGCGGGCAAATAAACACGCCCCGGTCGGCAAACCGGGCATTGCACAAGAAAGAACCAGTGGCTTTCGGACCGAATAGCTCTGACGGCGACTCCGCTCACACTCCCGCTCAATCGGCCCCTTCAGAATTGCATTCAACCAGTCGCGGTCAAGAGCCCAAGAAGGATGCGGTACAAGTGATCACGAAAGACAAGACAAGCGAAACAAAGCGGCCTGTTGCCCATTACAGTTACAAAACCCCAGAGGGCAAAAAGGAATCAGCTCCCGTCATTACGCAGTATTATCCGAAGCGGATCGTTCACCCGTTTGCCACGATCGATCGGCACATTGATCCCAAGCTGATGCAAGCGGCGACGATTGCGCAGGAACGGGCGCACGCGCATTCGCGCTCGATGTGCTGGCATTATGTAAAAGAGGCATTGCTCGCTTCTGGCGTCATCGACTCCCGCCCGAAGAGCGAATTGGCGAAAGACGCCGCGCAAGACCTCGTCAGTAATTATGGATTCAAAAAATTATCGGTGAAAGATCCGTTCGCCGCGCCGGTCGGGTCGGTCCTCGTGTATGGCGCCAAGCACACCGCCGGTCACGTCGAGATCCGCACCAAGGACGGTTTCGTCAGCGACTTCTGTTCGAAAACGCCATCGCGCCGTCCGTTGCTCGGCGTCTACGCGAAGTTGTAATTTCCCGCCAACGTCGGAACGACCGTCAACCGACGGAATTGTTCGGCCAACGCCGATCTTGTGAGTCCTGAACAACATTCCACGTTCGCTTCTCCACAAGCGCTGGAACAGTTTGATTAGATACCTTGCTGCGAATCGCCAACGCTCTGGACGTCGATCTGTGGAGACTTATTAAGCGTGCGTCGCTTCGGCGACCCGGTAAATGATGATCAACCCAAATCGTTAGGTTCGAATCCTACCTCCGGAGCCATTCTCCGCCGGCGGCAATTTAACCAACCGCCTCGAATTGAGATCCCTGCAAACTCTTTCCGTGGTCATTGCAACGCGATTGGCGCCAAATAGGCCGCGCACTTCACACCCCTAACGTTCGCTGAATATTTGAGTCATTTTCGGCCAAAGGATGTCCCACACGCGACCCGTCTCCCTCGTAAGAACGACCGACAGGGTGCAAAGCCGCTTGGACATGAAAAAACTCAAGTCCTGAGAAATGACTCAAATATTTGGTAAATTTACAAGAACCCTGGATTGAACTGCGCCCGGCGGGGGTCGAACCCACAACCTTTGGCTCCGGAGGCCAACGCTCTATCCAGTTGAGCTACGGGCGCCGATAAGCCGTGAATCTTAGTCGTAGATTAGAGAGATTTCCACAGATCGAAGTTGCGCTCTCCAACCGAGCTCGGATTTCGATTTGATTTTCCTCTTATCGCGAATGAAAATGTCGGCCCGTCCGACGGACGGAAAGGAAATCTATGAACGGCATTCTTGAGGCCATCGAAAAAGAACAGCAGAAAACCGACGCTAATAATTTCAAGGTGGGTGACGGCGTACGTGTCCACACGCGGGTGATCGAGGGCGATAAGGAGCGAATTCAGATTTTCACCGGCATTGTGATCGGCCGCAAAGGTCGTGGCCTGAATGAAACATTTACAGTGCGGCGCATCTCCTACGGGGAAGGCGTGGAGCGCATTTTTCCCCTGCATTCCCCGCGTATTGCCAAGATCGAAGTGGAACAACCAGGACGCGCCCGCCGCGCCAAGCTGAATTATCTCCGCAAGCGTAAAGGTAAAGAAGCGACGGCGGTGCGCGAGTAGAAGTAAAATGGTCATGAGTGACCGGTGAATGGACGAGCAGTCAGTTCCACTTTCACCAATCACTAATCACATTTTCCGTTCCCACTGCGGATCAACTTAGCTTAACATGCGGGTGTATGTACCGGTGCTGCGGGTTTCGTTACGAAAGGAAATTACGTGCAACCGGTCTCGCGCGCATCGCAGGGATCGATGAGGCTGGTCGCGGGGCATTGGCCGGTCCGGTCGTTGCGGCGGCAGCCATTCTGCCGGAAAAATTTCGGCACCGGAGATTAAATGATTCCAAGCAACTCTCTCCTGAGCTGCGAGAAGAAATTTATGTCGATCTTACGAGCAACACCGAGGTGTTCTGGGCAATCGGCGTAGTCGATCACATTGAAATCGACCGGATCAACATCCTGCGCGCGACGCATAAAGCAATGTGGGCGGCTATTGGGGCGCTTGTTGCTCTGCCCGATCACGTCCTCATTGATGGCCTGCCGGTTTTTCCATTTCCATTTCCGCAAACGGCGATTGTGGATGGTGATTGCTACAGTTTGAGCATCGCCGCGGCGAGCGTCATCGCGAAGGTAACGCGCGACCGAATGATGCGTGACTTTTGCGCGCGTTTTCCGGAGTATTGCTTCGAACAGCACAAAGGCTACGCCACTGAACTGCACCTGACCAAGCTTCATGAACTTGGACCTTGCCCGATCCATCGCCGCTCTTTCGAGCCGGTGGCGCAACCGCTTCTCGCCCTCCAGGAAATCATCTGAGCATCTCCGCCGCGGCGCACGTGGCGAAAAACTCGCCTGCGGTTTTTTGCGCCGCCACGGCTACAAAGTTCTCTATCGCAATTTCCGCGGCCGGCGGGGCGGCGAAATCGACATCGTCTGCCGCGATCACGACACGCTCGTTTTTGTTGAGGTCAAAACTCGCGGGTGCGAGGATTTTGGCCGGCCAGTAACAGCGGTAAACCAATGGAAGCGAAGACGCATTTCGCAAGGTGGACTCGCCTGGCTGCGCTTGTTGGACAATCCGGACATTCATTTTCGGTTTGATGTCGTGGAGGTGCTCATCACCGAGGATGCAGAGCCGCGGCTCGAATTAATCCAAAATGCTTTTCAGCTACCCCAGCCCTACATTTATTGAGTTCGAACCGATAGCGAGACGGCGTGCGATTCCAGAATAAAGGAGTCATACCATGGCAAAAATCGTCAAAGTCATCGAAGTGCTTTCGGAATCCCCGAACAGTTGGGAAGAAGCAGCGAAGAACGTTGTGGCAGAAGCCAGCAAAACGCTGCGTAATATTCGCTCCCTTTACATCAAGGAATTCACCGTCGCAGTCGAGAACGATAAGATCAGAAGTTATCGCATTAATGCAAAGGTCACATTCGATCTCGAGAAGCCAAGCGGGAAATAGGAGGTTGCAAGCGCGGCTCCGACCGACGGAATGCCAGTGGCACCCGTTATGACGTGTCTTATCAGCGCGGACTTCGAGCGTGGCCGCTTATTTCTGAGACTCGGATAGTTTCGCAACGATTTTCGTTTTGGGCGGGCCCACCGGCAGCGATCGTCGAGGCGCTCATCAGCTTTCCATTGCCGAACGATGCGCGGTCCTACAACAGTTCATAGGAGAGAATGCTCAGGCAATAAATGGCGGCCGTTTCGACCCGCAAAATGATGGGGCCGAGGGTGATTGGACGGCAGCCATGAGATTTTGCCAGGGCGATCTCGGCGGGAGTAAAATCGCCCTCCGGGCCGATGAGCATGATCACGCTGGCGGGACGGTGTCGATGTTCGCCTTGGTAATCGGCCAGAATTTTTTTGAGATGTTGCGCGTCGGATTGCAATGAGGCGATGAGACGGAGGTCTGTAGACACGTGGCTGTGCGACGTTTCTTTTTTCCCGACCGGCGGCAGGCCGGTGCCTATAGAATCCAAGTGCGTGAAAAAATCTTTGAGCTTTCGCGGCTCCTCAATCTCCGGCAGCCAGTTCTGTCCGCATTGCTTGGCCGCTTCGATTGCCGCCTGTTGCCATTTCGCTTGTTTTTGCGCCGCTTCTTTTTGATCAATGTCGACAATCGTCCGCTCGGAGATGAGCGGTGCAATTTCTGACGCGCCGATCTCCACCGCCTTTTGCACGATTAAGTCCATATTTTTTCCTTTTGGGATCGCCTGGCCCAGCGTGATGCGGCAGCGCAGTGGCGGCGTTTCCGCTTCGTGTAATTTGCGAAAACGAATTTCGTCGCGCGCAAGATCGACAATCTCGCCGGTAATCTCACGGCCGCGTCCGTTGAAAAGAACGGCCTTCGCGCCGCGCTTCATCCGCAAAACGTTGCGAGCATGGTGCGCTTCGGGCCCGCGTAATGCCGACGCCCCAGGATCCCATTCGTTAGGCGAAATGTAAAAGCGATGCACAAAAAAGCATAACTGCGGATTACGCGGATTTCTCGGATAATCGCCCGCCAAACACCCGAAATCACACGGAAAAAGTAAAGGACGGCCACGAATTTAAAATCAGACACTGCCCACTAAACACGCAAAAGTACACTAAAACGGCGCCAGAACCCTCCGACTCTTAAGCTCTCTATTTCGCGTTTTTTTAGCGTGTTTAGCGGGCTGCTTCTAACCCTTATTCAGCCGCGTAATCCGCAGTTACACTCTTTTCGACGTTTCGATGCCGAGCGTTCGGCAGATCCCTTGAGTCATCCGTTTTAATCCGCGTAATGCGGTCACCGAAAAAATTTCCTTGCGCGTTCGAAGAAATTCTTGCGCATCGGGGTGTTTTCCTCACCGCAGGCGTTGGCGAATTCTTCGAGCTTTTGGCGTTGCTCGGCGGTCAACCGCGTTGGCACTTCAACAATGAGCCGCACGAGCAAATCGCCGCGCCCACGTCCGTTCACGTTGATAATGCCTTTGCCGCGCAACTTAAACATCTGACCGCTCTGCGTTCCGGCTGGTACCTTCAGATTGGCTTTGCCTTCTAAGGTCGGCACGGCTATTTCACCCCCGAGCGCTGCGAGCGTGAACGGAACCGGTACCTCGCAGTAGAGGTTGTCTTCCTCGCGCTGAAAAATTTCGTGCTCTTTAACGTGAATGACGACGTAAAGATCGCCCGGCGGGCCACCACGAATGCCAGCCTCGCCGTTACGTGCGGATCGCAAGCGCGAGTCGCCCGAGATTCCCGCCGGAATTTTCAGTTTGATCCGACCCGCTTTTTCCACGCGACCTTCGCCGCCACATGCCCGACATGGTTTTTCGATGATCTGTCCGACCCCATGGCAGCGCGGGCAGGTTTGGGAGACGTGAAAAAAACCGCGTGACGTAATCACCTGGCCGCGACCACCGCATGTGGGGCAATTAATCGTTCGCGAGCCTGCCTCCGCACCGGTGCCCTCGCATTTGTCACATGTATTGGGCTTGCGCACTTCAATTTCCTTTTCCACGCCGAAAGCTGCTTCCTCGAGCGTAATCTCCATGTCGTAACGCAAGTCCGAGCCGCGCTGGCGATCTTCTCCCTGCCGTCCGCCAACGCCGCCGAAGAAGGTCTCGAAAATTCCGCCCGGCCCGCCGCCCCCAAATACCTCGCGGAAAATATCAAACGGATCGTGGAAGCCGCCGCGGAAACCGCCGCCACCCTGGGCAAAGGCCGCATGTCCGAAGCGGTCGTAGGCAGAGCGCTTGTCCGCGTCCATCAACACGTCGTAAGCTTCGCCGAGCTCCTTGAATTTTTCCTCCGTATGCGGGTCGTCCGGATTTTTGTCCGGATGAAATTTCACCGCCAGCTTCCGATAAGCGCGCTTGATCTCCTCTTCGGGCGCATTCCGGTCTACCCCCAGCACTTCATAGTAATCGCGTTTTTTCGTCGCCATTTAGAAAAGAGATAGGTGACGTGTAACTAGTGTACGGAGCAGCAAGCCCTTTGCCGTTTACTCGTCACCCGTCACTGATCACTCCTTTGCCAGACCGGATGAAACAACAACCGTCGCCGGTCGCAGCAACCGATCTTTGAAACGATAACCTCGGCGGGTTTGGCGAATGACTGTGCCTTCGGGAAATTGCTCGCTCGGTTCATGCGCGATTGCCTCGTGCAAATTTGGATCAAACTTTTGACCGACGGCTTCGATGGGCTGGAGACCTTTGTCGATCAGAAAATCATTCAATTGTTTGAGGACCAGATTCATACCGGAATAAATCGGCGATTCCTCGCCGCTACTTTTTGCGGCAGCGAGTCCAAGTTCGAAGTTGTCGATAATTGGAACCAATTTTTCGAGCAGCGAGGTGTTAGCGTATTTAATCGCTTCCTCTTTTTCGCGCGCCGAGCGTTTCTTGTAGTTCTCAAAATCGGATTGGCTGCGCATGGCCAGGTCGCGGAAACGATCAAGGTCGGCTTGCAAACCGGACGTCGGATCTTCGATGTCGCCTTGCTCGACTTGCAAGCGAACTGTCTCCGCGTTTTGAGCAGAGCTCGCTGCTTCGCTCGCCGCTCCTGTCGGAGCGGCCAATCCCCCGCTCTCGACGGGAGTCGCTGCCGATCTTTGCTTCGTGTTAGCTTCGGTTTGGTCAATACGAACTTTTTTCATGTTTTGCGGATGGCGATCAAAGTGATGTCGTCATGTTGCGGATTCGACGCGGCGAAACCTCGCACATCATCGATCAGGCGCTTCACCACCGCTTGCGCGCCGTGTGGCGCGCTCTGCCGGATCGATTCGGTCATTCGCTGGACGCCGAATTCGTTTCCGTCATTGTCCAGCGCTTCAGTCACTCCATCGGTATAGAGAACCAGGCAATCGCCGCGCTCGAGCGGTACGGTGAAGTCAGTAGTTAGCCTATCAAAGACGCTGCCGCTGTCAATTCCAAGTACCATACCGTGCGGTTTCAAAGGGATGACAGCTTGCGATGCGTGCTTGTAGAGCAGCGGCGCGTCGTGCCCCGCGCGAGAGAGAGTGATTCCTGCCGAATCGAGAATGAGGTAAACCATGCTGATAAACATGTCTTCCTTAATGTCCGGATAGAGTTGCCGGTTCACCCTTTGCAAAACATCCGCCGGTGACGGATTTTGCGCCGCCTGGCTGCGCAAGACGCTGCGGCAGATGGCCATGATGAGCGAGGCGGGCACACCTTTGCCGGAAACATCGGCAATCGCTACGCCGAGACGGGACTCGTCCACTTTGATGTAATCGAAATAATCGCCGCCAACCTGGTGCGCCGGAACGTTGATGCCGTAAATTTCAAATCCTCTGATGGCCGGAGCTTCGGCTGGAAGAAGAATGCGTTGGATGTCGCGCGCAATCTCCAGATCGTGATCGAGCCGCTTCTTTTCGTTGGCTTCAGAATAAATGATCGCATTGTAAAGGGCAAAGGCCGATTGCTCGGCGATCGACTTGAAGACGACAAAATCACTCTGCGAAAACGGCGCACCCCCGGGCCCATTCGCCAGCGCGAGCACGCCCATATTTTGTTTGCCATAAAGCAGTGAGCTTACCATTACCGAGGTAGCGCCGAACGAAGAATTGCGTAGTTTCGCCAGCTCCAGCACTTTAGAAAGCTCATTTAGGTAAACCGGCTGTCCGGTTTGCCAAACGCGGCCCAGAAGCCCCTCACCCTTTGCCACGCTATGCAAGCGAAGATAGCTCTCGAGGGCCGCTGGCGTGGCGGCGGCTTGCTGCAAAATGTGGGGCGGAACATCAACCAGCGGCGGACAGCCCTTTGAGAGATAAGCCGGCGCGACTTTCGTACCGGTGCGATCGGCCAGATAAAGCGCGCCGCCGTGCGCGTCAAGAATGCGGGTGGCGCCTTCGACAATCAACCGGTGCAAATCGTTAGGCCGAATCGTTTCGGTGAAGGCTTCGCCCAGTCCGTGCAGGAAATCGAAGACCAGCGTTTCCTCCACTTGAATCTCCTCCTTCGAACGTTCCAGCGCTCGCACCCGGAGCGTCATGCGCCAGCCGGTATAAATCCAACCCGCCAAAAACGCAACGAGCAGCCCGAAGAAAACGATTGGCCACATGATAGACGACGGCCCGCTTACTTCCTTGTGCTCTCTTGATGAAGGTCTTGTTTTAGATATTCGAGAACGTCTTTGAATCGGAAGAGATTCTCCGGCGCCGCCGCACAAAGCGCCTCATGCGCTTCCAGCATCGTTTCGGCCTGCGCCTTTTTCTTTTCGGGAAGGTCCTGCGTAGTTTCACCGCTGGGTAGCGACTCGTATTCCGGTGCGATCGACCCGTCGTTACGAATGCTGAAAATTTGGTCGAGCCCCAGGCCGGAGAGCAAGTCCCGGCTGCGACCTCCGCAATGCACGATGTGAACATGGCCGCGGCCGAGTTCCTTTAACCGCAGGGCGACGCCCGCCATCGTACCCATGAAAGTGGAATCCATCATGGCGCATTTCCCCAGATCCACAATGAACTCCCGGTATCCGCGATCCACCATTTCCCGCGCGAACTCCTTCAAGCTCCCGCTGTTGAGGAAACTGCCCTTACCCTCAACCTTTACCCAAACGGCGGGACCGTTTACGCCTACTAAAATAGATGACTGCACGGCTGAGTAATCAAAGATACAGGATCGACAGTGCGCCTGTCAAACCCGCAGGTGCGACCGCCCTTGCTTACTCCCACAGATAGGAACGGTTCTCCGCCACGATCTTGCCATTCTCGATCAATAAACAACGCCACGCGATCACGCGCCCGTCATCAAAATAATCGTCGCCGACCACTTTGAACTCCGTCTTATAATTACCATGCGCGTTCGCGTACGACATTTCCTGCCCTTGAACGTGCGCGTGCAATTTCTCCTGCCGATACTCCAAACGCACGGTCATATCCGCCGGCCGCTTGGCGCGCCAGAAGAAATCAAAATAATTTCCATAACGCTGGCGCCGGTCGAGCTTGGTCACCGCGCCGAAAAGCCGGTATTGCCGCTCAAACATGATCGATGCATCCTGAGACGTAGCCGTTTTGGCTGACGGCGCTGTGTTCGCCAGACGGCCTGGTTTGCCCAGCCCCCCCCCTGTCGGCCCGGCCTGATCCTCAGGCTCATTCGACTGGTAGCCGCCTCGCAGATTGGGGGCTCTCTCGCTAAGGAAATAAAGTTTCGTCTTTCGAAATTCGAAGTTCCGATCCAACGCCACCGGCAAAGCCGTGACCTTGGTCAACACCCTTGGCTCATCAGCGGGCCGAGCGAATCCGATTACGCCAGACATTAAAAACAGTGCAGCGACAACCAACCTCATCTTTCGTTAATCAAACCGACATCGCGGACATCTGTCAATGCGCACGACCGGAGAGTGTAGATAGCGCTCTCGCAGCTGCAAGCCAAACGCGACACAGCCGCGTCCTTGCAACACGGGGAATAGTTGGATCGCGCCTACCTGTGGGTAAATTTCAGTGTGATGGATATTCGATATGAGCGCGGCGTATATTTGCCAGCGCAAGATTTGTGGCTCGATCCGTGGGATGCGAAACCCTTCGCGTTTGTATCTCACGCGCACAGCGACCACATCGCACCGCACAATGAAGTGATTATCTCAGAGCGAACCGCCCGACTCATGCAGGCGCGTCTGCCGGGCCGGCGCACAGAACACGTGCTCCCGTTTGGGGAAATGCAAAGAGTCCGCGATGTCGATCTTATGCTGCTGCCGGCCGGTCACATCTTTGGTTCGGCGCAATTATTTCTTTCTGCGGCGAATGAGACGCTGCTTTACACTGGCGATTTCAAATTGCGCCCGGGAAAATCGGCTGAACCAGCGGAATGCCAACGCGCAGATACCTTGATTATGGAAACCACCTTTGGTTTGCCACGGTACCAGTTTCCGCCCACGCAACAAGTCATTGATCGAATTATCGCGTTCTGTCGCGAAACCATCGAGGACGGCGAAGTGCCAGTCCTGCTCGGTTATTCGTTAGGCAAAGCCCAGGAAATTCTCTGCTCCCTTGATGGCGCCGGCCTCACCCCGATGCTGCACGGTTCTGTTTTCCAGATGACGCGAATTTACGAACAGTTCGGCCAATCGTTTTGCAAATACGTCCGCTACAATCCGAACACCGTCGCCGGCAAAGTTCTCATCTGCCCGCCGAGCACAAATCGCTCACCCATGCTCGAGAAAATCCCAGGTAAACGCGTTGCCATGATCAGCGGCTGGGCGGTCGAGCCGAACGCAACTTATCGCTACCAGGTTGACGCTGCGTTCCCGCTTTCTGATCATGCCGACTACAACGACCTCGTCCGCTATGTCAATCTTGTGCAGCCAAAACGCGTGCTGACCCTACACGGATTCGCGGCCGAATTTGCATGCGACCTGCGCGATCGCGGTGTTGAAGCATGGGCGCTGAGCGTAGAAGACCAGATGGAATTGGGATTCAGCTCTCGGGAGCGCGCGCGCTTGGTGGGGAGCGCCGGCATTTTGCCGGCGGCTTCTACTGAAGCTGTCCAGCAACATGCCGGACAGTGCGGGCAGAATGCTCGCGCTCCCCAATCGGAATTTCTGACCTTCGCGAACAGCGGCGAGTCGATCAGCGCAGCGGCATCGAAGCTGGAGAAAGTGCGATTACTCGCCGATTATCTGCGCTCGCTTCATCCCAATCAGCTTCCGATGGTAACAACATATTTTACCGGGCGCGCTTTTGCGCAAAGCGATCTGCGGACCTTGCAAGTTGGATGGGCGGTGATCTTTCGCGCCTTGCAGCCCGCGACTAAAATTAACGACGCCGAGTTTCACCGTATCGCGAGCAGCCACGGCGATGCTGGCAAAACGGCCTTTGAAGTTCTTGAAGGCCGCACGAAACCCGAGCCTTTCACAATTTTGGAATCACGCTGGCTGTTCGAGAATTTGCATCGCGCTCGTGGTCCGATTGCGAAGGCCGAGTTGCTGCAAAACCGATTGTCGATCTTAACGGCGTGCGAAGGTCAATACGTTGTCAAAATTCTCACCGGCGATCTGCGCATCGGGCTGCGCGAGGGTTTGGTTGAAGAGGCAATCGCGAAAGCGTTCGATGTGCCACTGGACGAGGTCAAAGAAGCCAACATGCTTCTTGGCGACGTCGGCGCGACGGCGTTGCTCGCATCTAAAAACGAATTGACCCGTGCCGAACTGTCGCTCTTTCGCCCGATCAAATGCATGCTTGCGACGCCCGAGGCGACGACGCAAACGATCTGGGAGAGATTTGTTGTAACCACTCCGAAAGGTTTCAGGGCTGAGCGTGGTCACTCATTCGGCGCCGGCGCGGTGTCAGCGAAGCCGGTTACCGTGTTCGTCGAAGACAAGTTTGATGGAATTCGCGCCCAGCTGCACCGCGACCCGAGTCGAGTGGAGATTTTCTCGCGCGACCTGAAACGAATCACGGACCAATTTCCCGAGCTCGCCCAGAGCGCGCGCAAATTCGATGTCGATCTTATCCTCGACGGCGAGATCGTCGCTTTCCAACCGGGACGCCGATTGACATTTTTCGATTTGCAACGACGCCTTGGCCGCCGAAGCGATGGCGCGGATCTGTTCGCCAGCGCGTCAGCGGATGTGCCGGTCGCGTTCATTGCTTTCGATCTGCTTTACTTGAACGGCCGCTCTCTATTGAAGACGCCGTTGCGTCAACGGCGAGAGGTTTTGCACAATTTGAAAACGCCCGCACAATTTCAAACTGCGGAAATTTTCCCGGCGCATTCGGCCGAAGAGATCGAGCAAGTTTTTCGCCAAGCAAGAAAGCGCTTCAATGAAGGTCTCATGATCAAAGACCCGGAAAGTTTTTGTTTGCCGGGAAGGCGGGGGATGTTCTGGTTCAAACTAAAGAAGGAGCTCGCCACACTCGATGTGGTGGTGATCGGCGCTGAATTTGGCCACGGAAGACGCAACGCAGTGCTGAGCGATTACACTTTCGCCGTCCGCGACGAGGCGAGCGGCGAACTTTTGCCGATCGGCAAGGCCTACTCCGGCCTAACCGATGTTGAGATCGGGGAGTTGACCGAGCATTTCAAACAAAACACCATCGTCGATCACGGGCGGTATCGCGAAGTGAAGCCGGACATCGTCCTCGAGGTCGCGTTTAATTCGATTCAACCGAGTACGCGACATGCAAGCGGATTGGCGCTGCGTTTTCCGCGCATCAAGGCGATCCGCCGCGATAAAAACGTCGACGTCATCGATACGCTTGAATATGCGCGCGAGCTGGCGTCACAGCATGCAAGCACGATTTCGAAGTCGGATTCGTTAGGCTAAAATCAAAAGGTTCGGTTACTCGACTTCTACGGCGTTGCCGACAAAGGCGATGCAGTCTGCGCTGGAGTAAATATCACGGTTTCAAGCTGGCTGCGGCGCCATCGTTGCACATTGGCGTAAAGCGCCAGTAGCGCCAGCACGATGACAATCACAAGCATCAATCGAAGAAAATTTTTCGGAACCCGTGCCGGCTTACTTTCTTCGCTGCGCAATTGGGGCTCATTCACCTCGCGAATATCGATGTCGATCTTGCCGGCGCAAACTTTGGCTATTCCAATTGCAGCGCGGCAATCGCTTGCATTACGCGCTGGCTCCATCGCCCGTAAAGATTCTCTTTCAGGCTCAAATCGCTCTCGCTAAAATAAATTGGCTTTCCAACCACGAGAGTGATGGGTCTAAACAGATGGATTCTTCCGCCGAGGGGCCACGCGTCGAACGCGCCGAAAATTCGCAGCGGCACCACTGGGGCAAGCGTTTTGGCAATGACGAGCCCAATTCCAGGCTGCGCTGGTTTTAGGTTCCCATCAAGTGTACGAGAGCCTTCCGGAAAAACGAGCGCGCAATTTCCGTCTCGAATGACCCTAATCAAGATCTTAAGCGCGTTTCGGTCGATCCCTTCCTGATTAACCGGAATCACGTTGAGCTTCGGTAATACCCAGCCAAGCACCGGCGACTCGAGCAAGCTTCGGCGCGCAAGAAAATAAATAGCCCGATCGCAGGCCGTCCCGGCCAGCGGGGGATCAAGAAAACTTTGATGGTTCATGGCCAGAATGACAGGGCCGGTCTGGATCATTCGTTCACGATGCAGGATGCGGACTCGGAAAAAAATTCGCCCCAGTAAGCGTGTCAGATGGTAACCGAGCCAGTAATAGAAATTCACGACCGATAATCGACCCGCTTTGCATCCGCAGGGCAGCGGATTCTGTGAATCAGCTGGGTCGCCCAGCCCCCTCCAGATCGCATTTTGCTCATATCAATCTGAGCGCTAAAGGAGGGGCCGTCGCGCTTTGGGGAGGCCGGTGACGGGCAGTCCTTTTGTCTGGAGGCGCGCGGCAATTTCGCTAACAACTCCTTTAATGCTCAGATTCGACGTGTCGATTACTTCGGCGTCTTTTGCGATAGCGAGCGGCGCTGCGCCGCGCGAAGAATCTACACGGTCGCGGGTGGCGATTTCGTCGCGTTGACCCTCAGCTGCGCGGCGGTGCAAACGCACCTCCGGTAACGCGTCGATGTAAAACTTGAAAGGCGTATCCGGAAAAACGACCGAACCGATGTCGCGGCCTTCCATGACGAGATCGTAGTCGCGCGCGTAGCGGCGCATCTTTCGGACAAGGACTTCGCGTACGCGCGGCACGCTGCTGACGAGCGAGACGCTGTTATTCACGTCGTCGTCACGCAAATGTTCAGCTGGATCGATATCGTTAATTAAAATGCGCGACTCGTTATTTTGTAGATCGCAAACGATGCGCGCGCGCGCGAGGTAGTTGCCGATCCGGGCATGGTCGCGCGGATCAATGGCGCTTCGCAAAACATCCCAGGTGACCGCGCGATACATCGCGCCCGAGTTCACATAAACAAAACCAAGCCGTCCGGCAAGCTCCCGCGCGACGCTGCTCTTTCCCGAAGCCGCTGGCCCGTCGATGGCGATAACAATATGTCGATTTTGCGCTCGCATTTCACAATTTGAACGCGCTTGTTTTGCGCAGCCATCGTATGAAAAGCAAGCCCGATGCGGCGGAACGGTGCCTACTACTCTTCTTCGAGAGGGGCGGCCGGGACGAGCGAACCGATGACTGGCGTGCTCGTGCGCATCCGGCTTGGATTCATAAAATCGTCCAGGGCCTTTTCGAATCCTGGATATGACCCATGGACGCAATCGGCGTCTTGAATGACTGTTTCGCCGTCGGCAAACAGTCCAGCGACTGCGAAAGCCATAGCGATGCGATGGTCGCCGAAGCTGGAAAGACGCGCCCCGCGCAATGGCGCTGGCCCGTGAATTTCCAGGCCGTCATTGAGTTCGATGACTTGCGCGCCCATCCCGCGCAAATTATGCGCGATGGCGGCGATGCGATCGGTTTCCTTGACCCGTAATTCCTGGGCATGGCGAATAATTGTTGTGCCGTTCGCCAAGGCGCCGGCGACCGCGGCCACGGGCAGCTCATCGATCAGTTGCGGGATCTCTTTTCCTTGAATGACGGTGCCCCTGAGTGGCGCCCCGGTGACCTCGGCGATTCCGCGCGGCTCGACTTGATCGACATCTTCGATGGCTTCGCGTACTTGCGCGCCCATTCGCACGAGAACGCCGAGCAGCCCCGTGCGCGTGTCATTTAAGCCGAGACTGCGTACAAGCAGATGCCCGCCTGGTTGCGCGGCAGCCGCGACAAGCCAGAACGCAGCAGAAGAAATGTCCCCCGGAATGGTGAAATCACGCGATTCGGGTATTTGATCGCCAAACACACTGATGCCGCCGCCGTTATCGTCCTTTGCTGTGCGTACGAGAAAATAATTGAACATAAGCTCGGTATGGTTCCGGCTGGCGGATGGTTCATCGACAGTTGTTTTGCCTTTGGCGAAAAGACCGGCGAGCAGCAGGGCGCTTTTCACCTGCGCGCTGGCGATGGGCAAACGGTAATGAATTCCGCGCAACGATCCCCCGCGAATGCGAAGGGGCGGTGTTTGTTCGGGACCCTCCGCGACAATGTCCGCGCCCATCTTGCGCAGCGGCTCGATCACGCGCGCCATCGGCCGGCGCGAGAGCGAAGCGTCACCCACAAGACGGCTTTCGAAAGTTTGTCCACCAAGCAGTCCGGCCAGCAGGCGCATGGTTGTCGCAGAATTTCCGCAGTCGATTTCTTCGGCCGGCGGAGTTAAAACTCGCTTCTTTCCGTGGACGATAAGCAGGTCGGACTCCGGTTGTTCGATTCGAATGCCAAGTGCGCGCAGCGCGCTGACCGTGTGCATGCAATCATCGCTCGGCACGAAGCCGCGGAGCATACAAACGCCGTTGGATAAGGCTGCGATAATGGCGGCGCGATGCGAAATACTTTTGTCACCCGGAACAGTGATCTCGGCCTCGATCCGCGGCGCCCGTTTTATGCGCAATTCCATAAGAGCAGGTTCTTCTAAAAAGCCCGGGCGCTGGTTGAGCACGCGTGCGGTTTACAGCATCGAATATATGGTCCGGACTTGTCCAGCAGTGTCGCCGAATTGGGCGAATTTTACGGCACGAGAAAAATCTTTCCCGTGTACGGGTCCTTGACTTCGGTTCCGGGGGCGAAGCCTTCGACGTCAATATATTTACCCGGTGAAAACGGGCTCTCCACGAGATGAGGTTTGCCGGGAACGGGAATGCCGTATGGGAAATCGCCCTTGGCCACTCTACCGCTGGGAGCGGGTGGCGGCGCTGGCGCGGCGGAGGTTTCCTCGCGCGCGACATTCTCTGGCGGCGCGTTCGGATTAAACGGTTGCTGCGTCGCCGGCACTGGCTCCCCACCCCCGGCTGGATACCTTGCAACGGGATGCCGAACTCGCCGCGGCGGCTCTTCATAGTCAGTGCATGCTGAAATAACGAATACAACAAGCAGTGCGAGCGACAGCAGGAGCCTCATAAAGATTTTCTTCGACGAATTTACACGGGTTCTACTTCATTGCCAGTCGAGTGACAAATGTTAATTCGCATGCCGGAATCGAAAATTAAGAGGTTCACGTTATTGCGAAATCTTCACGAAATGCGTGCCGGTGCGCCAAGATCGAGATTAGAAAGATCGACATAAAAACACGCTGAGGTAACTCGCCATTTGCGAATGAAAACAGGGATGCCAGACGTATCACAGCTTCTCATTGTGGACGACGAAGCGGTTTCCCGCGAGCTGCTCGTCCGCGCGCTCGCCGCAACCGGCTATCTTTGCCGCGGGTTGGGCAGCGCGGTTGAAGCTTTGGACCTTGTGCATAAAGAGGCGCCGGCCCTTCTGCTGGTTGATTTCAAGATGCCAGAACTTGATGGAGCACGAATGCTCCAACAGTTACGGGCTGATCCCGATCCTCAAATCGCGCAAATTCCAGTCATCATGATGACCGGCCATGAGGGTCACGAAGTCCGTTGTCTGGCAGCAGGCGCGGATGATTTCGTTACGAAGCCGATCAATATCGCGGTTTTGCGCGCACGGATCGAAACGCAGTTGCGCCTGCGTTCTATGCGCCTGCAACTGCAAAAACAAAATGAGGAAGCGGAAGCGTGGCGTCGCAATTTCGAGCGCGATTTGGCGGCGGCGCGTTTAACTCAGCAATCATTGATTCCGCAAAAACCACCGAAGATTCCAGGATGGGAAGTGGCGGCGTCTTATCAACCAGTGATCGAAGTGGGCGGAGACATTTACGGCTGGCTCCGGATGAAGGACCAGCGCTTTTTGTTTTGGATCGCGGACGCTGCGGGACATGGCGCGTCGGCCGCTCTGCTGACGACGTTGGCCAAACTGCTTTTTCATCATGGCAGCGTTGAGCACGAGACACCGACGGCCATCATGGAGGCGGTGAATAACGATTTCCGCGGCATTTTCGCCGGACGTTCATTCATGACCGCAATGTGTGTTGGGCTTGATTCTGAAAGTGGGCGCGCCAGTGTTGTGGGGGCAGGACATCCACCGTTGCTGGTTAGCCGATTTGGTCGAGGCACCGAAACAGTTCGGTCATCAGCCCCGCCCCTAGGTTTAATGGAGCGGCCAAATCTTGCCGAGACAATTGTCGATCTTGCGCGTGGTGATACATTTGTTCTTTACACGGACGGCCTGTTTGGACGCGAAAGCGCGGATCGACCGCGATTGACACCGACGCAGCTGGCCGGAATGGTCAACCCGTTTGCCACGGACGCCGAAACATTACTGGCACGCATGTTAAAAGAAACAGCACAGGACCAGGACTCCAATACGCCACCGGACGATGTTGCAGCAGTGGCCGTGCGTCGGATGGCTTGACAAAAAAAATTTGGTTTCATGAAAATTATTATTGCCCTGCGCCAAGCGAAGCATTAATCAGCCTCTATGCCGAAAACCAAAAAGACTTCAAAACGCAAGCCCAACCCCGCCTTCATGAGACCAGTCCAGCCCGACGATAAGCTCGCCGCAGTCGTCGGCTCGACACCGTTGCCCCGTTCTGAGCTTACGAAAAAGCTTTGGAATTATATCAAGCGACATGGTCTGCAGGACAAAAAAAAGAGAACTCAGATCAATGCTGACGACACGCTCCGGCCGGTATTCAACGGCAAGAGTCAAGTGAGCATGTTCGAGATGACCAAGCTCGTCTCGGGACATATTCGCTAGACCGTGACATCAGCCCGGTGTTTTGGGCGCCGGGCCAAAACTTTGGCGCTGCCGGCGATTGAATCGCACCGTGGCGGCAACTTCTTGCGCACTTGCGCGAAGAATGGCTTTGTCCGAATTTTCTGTGTGAAATATTTCATGCTGACGGCTGTCGCCGTTGTCGGACTTGGCGCCGTCCTTTTGGCGACTCAAAAGGAGAAACAGAATCCGCAGCCACAGGTTTCCCCCGTTGCCACCGAATCCGAGAGCCATTGGCTGACTGATTACAAGAAGGCGCAGCAGGAAGCCAAATCGAGCAACAAGTTTCTCCTTATGGAGTTCACCGGCTCGGACTGGTGTGGCCCATGCATTTTGTTACAGCGGCAGGTCTTCTCGTCGCCTGAGTTTCAGGATTACACGAAAAAGAATTTTATCTTGCTGGAGGTGGATTTTCCGCGGACAAAAACCCAGCCGCATGAGGTGGTAATGCAAAATCAAGAGCTTGCAAATCGATATGGGATCTCGGTTTTCCCGTCGGCCATCATTCTGAACGGTGATGGGAAAAAAATAGGTGAGCTGCTCGGTTACGATCCGGAGGGAGGATCAAGAGGCTACATCGAGGAATTAGAAAAGGCGCGCAAAAGGTAAGCACACGCCAGCGTAAAGATCAGCTGTCGATCCTAGATCTTCTTGCCTGCTTCGAATGCGCGTTGCAAGGCGTCGGCCAGCTCCGTGCGCGAGAATGGTTTCGGCAAAGCACCACGAAATCCGTAGGCGAAGAACTGCGACAAAGCCGCCTGATCAGAATATCCGCTGCAGACAATCGCAGTAACGTTTGGATCTAAACCACGCAGGCGCTCGATTGTCGCCAACCCGCCCATACCTCCACGGACGGTCGCGTCTAGAATGACTGCCTGAAAATTCTCGCCGCGTCGCAGAGCGTGTTCGTAAGTTTGGACCGCGGACTGGCCATCAGGCACCGTTGTTGCATGGTACCCGAGCGTGCTGAGCAATTGCGAGGTGAGATCGCGAATCGCAGGTTCATCGTCCATCACGAGGATGCGCTGGTTTCTGGGCTGCAGATCGGGCTGACTTCCCGCTGGGCTGCTCTGAGCGACAGCGGCTTCGGCTGCGGGAAGGTAAAATGCAAATGTCGATCCTTCCGATGACGAGCTTTCCAAGTGTAAAAGCCCGCCGTGCTTCTTTACGATTGAATAGCCTATCGAGAGGCCAAGTCCGCTACCCGTTGGTTTCGTCGTAAAATATGGATCGAAAATCTTTTTCGCCAGTGTTTCGTCAATCCCGTTACCTTGGTCAGCCATTGTGATCTTAATGTAGTTTCCCGCGGGCAATAGCGCGCCTGCCTTTGATTCAATTTCAATGTTACGTGCGGTGACTTTTAGCGTCCCGCCGTGCGGCATGGCCTCGCGAGCGTTTATCACCAGAGCATTGATGACTTGTTCGATTTGCGCCCTGTCGATTTCTGCGTTCCAAAGATCGTCCGGAATATCGATCTCAGCTCGCACACCGGAGTCGTAAAGGCAGAACTCGGCCGCTTGCCGAAGCAACTCTTCCAATGATGCGATCCGCTTAACCGGGGCGCCGCCTTTGGAGAACGTCAACAGTTGTCCAGACAATCGAGCCGCATGTTGCGCAGCCTGGCCAGCTTTGGACAAGGCAGCCAGGAGCACGCGCGCTTCGCCCGGCGCTTCACTCTGCGCGAGCCCGATGTTTCCGGAGATGACGGTCAAAATGTTGTTGAGATCGTGCGCGATACCGCCAGCGAGAGTTCCGAGCGACTCGAGTTTGCTCGTGGTGAGACGCTCCTCTTCGAGGCGCTTGCGCTCGGTGATGTCGCGGAAGAAGACCGAGATGCCGCCTCGACTGGGATAGGCTTTTACCTCGTACCACTTCTTGCCAGCGTTTGAATCAGCAGCCTCCAATTCTATCGTTACCTGCTCGTCCATCACCTTGCTGTAGTCGGTTTCAAACACCGATCCGACGAACGATGGATATTCAACGCGCACATCCCGGCCGAGTAATTCCTCTCGAGAGCGGCCGAGCATCGCTTCGGCGCGGCGGTTGACATACGTGAATTTCCACTGCCAATCGAAGGCGACAAAACCGTCGCTCGTGTTTTCGAGAATATCGACCATGCGCTTGACGGTCTCCTGCAATTCCGCGCGCGCCTGGGCGCGCTCGGCCAAGACGCCAATACGTCGTTCCGCCACGGAAAGTCGCACGTTCAATAAACGGAGATCGAGCGGTTTGTTCAGATAATCATTTGCCCCCGCTTCGAGTGCTTCCTCGAGATCTTCGGCATCGCCCCGCGCAGTCACGAGCAGGATGAAAACGTCGTTGCGAGGCTGCGCACGCAGTTCCCGGCAAAGCTCCAGTCCACTCTTTCCGGGCAGCATCCAGTCCAGAATCAAAAATGGAAATCTCTGGCCGGCGATCGCCGCCTCGGCCTTCTCGGCGCTTTCCACTGCAGTTACTTCGTGCCCACGGCCTTCCAGCAAACGCTGCAGGTGTCTGCGACTTTCCTGGTGATCCTCGACTAGCAATATCTTCATTTTTTGGAGTACCCCGACCCAAAAAGCCCCACACTCCGATCTTCCAGTGGCGCGCAGTCAACACGCCGATCGCCGCGTGTTTGGTGAGCAAGACAACTGCCAACCTCAGGTGTTTGTGTGTGCTGCGCGCGAAAAAATCGGCCCGCACCGGAAAAGATTCGATATCCACCCGTAGGCCGCGGTCAACGCCTTGCGTTACGACTCGGCTCTGCTAGATACACCCAAAGCTTTGGCGTATTCGAATTCGAAAACGGGCTTCCGCTACTTCATGTCAGTCTTCCGTCTGCTCCTGATTTGTTCATGGTCCGTCTTCGCCATCGGACAGGTGCAGGCAACCGATCCGCTCCCTCCGTCACAAAAAGACAAAGCTTCTCCGTCAGTCGATGCGCCTCTCACCTTCAGCTGGGTACATGTTGATGGGCCATACATTGCCTTGACTTTCGACGATGGCCCCAGCGCGAAGCTGACACCGAAGCTTCTCGATCTTCTGGGCGTGCACCACATCAAGGCAACCTTTTTTGTGATCGGCCAAAACGTCGCCGACCATCCTGAGATTGTCGCCCGCGCGGCCCGCGAAGGTCATGAAATCGGCAATCACAGTTGGTCGCATCCAGCCTTCGCCAAAATATCCGACGAAGCCGTGCGGCGTGAATTGCAAAAGACGGATGAAGCCATTCGCGGCGCGACGGGAAATCGGCCTGCTTTGCTGCGGCCGCCCTACGGATCCATTACCGCGAGGCAGAAGAAATGGATCAACGAAGAATTTGGCTACAAAATCATTATGTGGGATGTCGATCCATTTGATTGGAAGCGCCCCGGCCCGATGGCGGTTACCAATCGGATCGTGCGAAACACCCGCGCCGGCTCCATCGTTCTATCGCACGACATTCATCCCGGGACAATTGAGGCAATGCCCGCCGCGATCAACCAACTCGAAGCAAAAGGATTCAAATTCGTCACCGTCTCGGAATTGCTTTCAATGGCGTTGCCCGCGACGCCGAAACCGTCGCCAAAATCGACAACAAGCGGCGAACCGGGTTCATCAAGTTCTCCGCCGTCGCCTAGCGGCTGATCGTCAAAGATGATCGCGGATCAATACCTGCAGCTTCGGAGCGAGCTCGAAACTGCGCTGGGTGAACTGTTAAAGCTGGGATCGGAAATGCGTCGTCCTTCTGCGGCACTCGACACGCTGCATGCGCTGCTTATCGATATCCGGGAGCCGTTGCTCTTCGTCGCAATGGGCGAAGTGAAATCGGGAAAATCGTCGCTCCTCAATGCGCTCTTCGGGCAGGAATTTGCCAAGGTGGACGTTCTTCCCGCCACTGACCGTGTTTACATTTTCCGGTATGATACCGCCGAAAAGTCAGTCGAAGTTTCGCCGCAACTGACTGAGCGTTATTTGCCGATTCCATTTTTGCGCGACTTCAATGTAGTCGACACGCCCGGTACCAACACAATGGTGCCCGGACATCAAATGATCACCGAAAACTTCGTCCCACGCGCGGATTTGGTTCTCTTTGTCTTCTCCGTCGTCAATCCCTGGACGCAGTCCGCCTGGGATTTCCTCGGTCTGCTCCAAAAAAAATGGCTGAAAAACATGGTTTTCGTTTTGCAACAGATCGACCTGCGGGAGCCGGGGGAGATTGAAATTATTCGGAGGCATCTTCAGGATACAGCCCTGCGGCGACTGGGATTTGTGCCGCCCATTTTTGCTGTCTCCGCGCGCAAGGCATTGCTTGCGCGCACGACCGGCGTGGACAAAGAACAACTCTGGCGCGAGAGCGATTTCGGCCCGCTGGAAGAGCAAATTAACCTGATCGTGACCGAATCGAGTGCACGCACACTGAAGCTGCGTTCAACGTCTCAAACCGCGCGCGTTATGCTGGAGCAGGTCATTGACGAGATTCGCGAGTCTTACGAAACAATCGCACGGGATGAGGCGCGGTTATCGCGTGTCGATCTTTTGCTCCAGTCGCGAAAAGAACAAACACTACGGCAGGTTGCGGGCCTTCTGTCTGGAATCGAACAAGCTTGTCGCGAAGCGGCCACTCAAGGAGCAAATCTTCTTCAGCAAAGATTGTCGTTCTGGCGGACCCTGGCTTTAATCTGGAATCGGAAACAGGGAGCCCCGCGCGACTTTCAGAGCGAAATTGAAGCCAAGCTGAAGCAAACAGTGCAACCGGAGGTGGAACAGGCGGTCCGCTTGTTGGAAGCCGACCTGCGCGGACTGTGGCCGCAACTGCACGATATGGTCGATCAGCAGCTCGGAAAAGAATTGCGCGCTCAGATTCCGAAAACTACTCCCGATTTCGCTCGGCAACGCCGTGAATTGCTGCAAACAATCCAGCTCATGCTGGTCGAGCGCGCCGCTGGGAAATCGATCGAGGACGAGCTTGCCAAAATGTTTCAGGAAACCTCGACACAATTGCGCCTACCGGCGGGAGTGGCAGCCGCCGGCGGGATTGCCACAGTCATAGCCGCGATGAGTAGCGCCGCTGTGGCGGACGTAACGGGCATCCTCGCCGCATCATCTGCGGCACTGGGCGCGTTCCTCGCATTGCGGCAACGGCGGAAAATCCTGCACGCCTACGAAGAACAAATGGAAACAAGACGCTCTGAATTGATGAAGACGATCGAGCAACAACTTCAAGGGGCAATTGCCGCGTTTTACAAACAAGTCTCGACTGCTTTTGAACCGCTCAACGCGTTTTGTTTAGCGCAACGTCGAACGTATGAACCGCTCCTCCATCGGGCAGGAGAGCTTGAACAGACCTTCAAAGCTCTGTGGAGGCGGCTCAGCTGAAAGAGGAAGCTTACTTCTTGGCGGCGGCGCGCTGCTGCACCAGCTTTCGTTCCATCTGCCGACGGGCCAGAACAAAGTTATTGTTGTCACCGTAACTCCGCCATGGCCCGGGTGGAACGTCGCGCACATCAACGAATTGCCAATCGGTCACGTCGGTCGGCTGCAACCCCAGGTAGTCGCGCACGGCCGGTGAAACGTCCAGTCCGGCGCCGCGGTTAAGGTTCGGCTTCGGGCGCTCGCTCCCAAAAACGTACTGAAAATGGTCGGTGCGAAACGGGCCGCAATCCTCCCATTGCGCATAACAAGTTCGGTTGCCCTTGCGAATAGCAACCCAGTGGTGCCAGCAGACTGATTGCCCAGGACCAGTATAAGCTTCCTTAAACCACGGAATCACGAGCCGCGCTTCCGGCTTGAACTGCCCATGCGTCACATCGTTGTACGGCAGCGCGCAATAAAAGGGATTCTGCCGCGGAATGAACGACACCGGGAGATAATTCCGCCGGGCGGACGCCTCAGGATTATCGAAGCCGCCGTAATTGTTACTCCAATTCAAGTCCCAAGAACTGCGGACGTTCGGCACCGGGTTATTTGGCCCGGCTTGCTCGCCGACCCAGAAGACGGTCGTAACGATATTGGTCTTCCAAGGATAATGCGTAACGGTCGCGTGCGAACTCGTCGGTATCTGCACCATCGGTTCAACCTTCAAGAGCGCTTGCTCTCGTAGTTTCATCGCGTATTTGGCGAAATCAGCGGCCGTTGCATAGGGCGAAGACGATTGGTCCTCTGCGCGAAGCACGCTGCTGGCGCTAGCCAGCATCAAGAGGGCGACAATCCGTCTCATTGGCAAATCGGTGGGCTGTCTCTATTCGATGTTTCCCTCTAAGGCAAGGCTTTTTAGTAATCAAAAAACCGATGCCTCACTAGGTGGTTCATCGTAACAGCACTATTTATTCCAGTTCAGCCGCAGCTGAGCAGGGTATCGCGCTTGAATTGTCGATCGTCAGTCTGCGGGTAAACGAGAGTAAAATGCAAGCCGCGGCTCTCCTTTCGGCTCAGCGCGGAATCGACGATCAGCGCCGCTACCGTGGCCAAGTTCCGTAGTTCCAACAAGTCTACGGATACTTTGAAATTCCAATAAAATTCGCGGATCTCACGCTGAAGATTTCGCAACCGCGCGCTTGCCCTTTGCAGCCGCTTATCGGTGCGAACGATCCCAACGTAATCCCACATCAAGCGCCGGATCTCGTCCCAGTTGTGATAAATCACCACCAGTTCGTCCACATCCTGCACATCCCCCGATTGCCACTCCGGCAACGCGATCTTTTGTTGTCGCTGCGCCGGCGATTGCCCGCGCGTCATGCCTTCGCTGGCCCGATGCGCAAGGACGAGACCCTCCAGCAACGAATTGCTCGCCAATCGGTTAGCGCCATGCAGTCCGGTGCAGCCTACTTCGCCAATTGCATACAAGCCCGGCAAACTGGTCGCGCCGTTCACGTCCGTCTTGATTCCACCGCACTGATAATGTGCCGCCGGCACAACCGGGATCGGTTGCTTCGACATGTCGATGCCAAAGCGCATACACGTCTCGTAAATATTCGGGAAGCGCTCACGCAAAAACTCCACCGGTTTGTGCGTAATATCGAGAAAGACGCATTGGGCGCCAGATCGTTTGATTTCAGCGTCGATTGCTCGCGCAACGATATCCCGTGGCGCTAGCGAACCGCGCGAATCATAGCGTTTCATGAAATCCTCGCCGCGGTTATTCCGCAAAATCCCCCCTTCGCCGCGTACCGCTTCGGAAACCAAAAACGATTTCGCTTTCGAGTGAAACAAACAGGTCGGGTGAAACTGCATGAACTCCATGTTCGCGATCGTCGCACCGGCTCGCCATGCCATGGCCACCCCGTCGCCCGTCGCGATGTCCGGATTGGTTGTGTAAAGATAAACTTTCCCGCAACCGCCAGTCGCCAGCACGATCCAATCGCTGCGAATCGTCTCCACTTCGCCCGTCTTTTCATCTAGAACGTAAACGCCCAAACAACGATCCTCTGTGGCAAACCCAAGCTTCGCCGCTGTGATCAAATCCACCGCCATGTGATTTTCCAGGAGATCGACATGTCCGCCTAAGGCAGATCGATTCAGCTCGCGCAACAACGCGTCCTCGATTTCCTTGCCCGTCACGTCCCGCACGTGCAGCACGCGCCGCTTCGAGTGCCCGCCTTCGCGTCCGAGATCGAATTCACGATGACCCGACACTTCGCGTTCATCGAATTGCACGCCAAGACCGACAAGTTCGTGAATCCGCGTCGGGCCTTCTGTGACGATCGTGCGGACGACCTTTTCATCGCAAAGCCCTGCGCCGGCTTCCAGGGTGTCGCGCACATGCAGCTCGAACGAATCTTCGTCGCTGGTCACACAGGCGATCCCGCCCTGCGCCCAAGCGGTGTTCGTGTCTGCGCTTTTGCGCTTTGTGACCACTGTTACCGAGCCATGTTTCGCCGCCTTCAAGGCAAAGCTCAGCCCGGCAATACCGCTGCCGATCACCACAAAGTCGTATTGCTTCATTTATCGCAGCCGCGACGTTCTGTCGTCGCGCGCAGTCCATGTAGGGTGCCCCGACAGAGTCGGGTCACTACATCTTGGAATTCGTATTCCTCAATGGCAATCGGATATTGTCGATCAAACGAGTTTTGCCGAAGAAGACCGCGAGGGCGAGCAACGAATTTGGCCTAACGAGCTCAATCGACTGCAAATTTTCCGCGTCCACCAGATCGACGTAATCAATTCTCGCTAACGACGCAGTTGCAATTTCTGCACGCGCAAGATCGACAATCACCTTCGCCGATTTTTCTGTCCTCGTTTTTTCGGCAGCGGCCAGCAAAGCGTTGTGCAAAACCGGCGCCTGCTTCCGTTCCTCCGAGCTGAGATACTGATTTCGCGAGCTACAAGCCAATCCGTCTTCTTCGCGTACTATCGGAACTGCGACAATGTCGACCTTGTAATCGAGATCGCGCACCATTCGGCGAATGATCGCCAGTTGCTGGAAATCTTTTTCGCCAAAGACCGCCGCATCCGGCACCAGAAGATTGAACAACTTCGCGACAACCGTGCAGACACCGCGGAAATGTCCGGGCCGTGATTTGGCCTCGAGGGTGTTCGATAGCGAAGTCTCCTCTACAAATGTCGAGCGATCGTCCGAATACATTTCCTCGAGTGTCGGCCGGAACAAAAGGTCGGCATCTGCATGTCGGCAGAAATCTTCGTCGGCTTTTGCCGGCCGCGGATAACGCTCGTAATCGCTGCCCGGTTCAAATTGGAGTGGGTTAACAAAAATGCTTACTGCCACTTCGCCGTTCCGTCCCGCGTGCATCCGCGCCACGCGAACCAATTCTGCATGAGCCTTGTGCAATGCACCCATCGTCGGCACAAGCACACGGGGCTTCCCACGCTGTCTTGCCTGAATATTCGTCAGCGTGGTGACAATTTGCACGGCGAAACGATTATGCAGTCTGGGCCAGCACGCGAACCAAGATTGTGAAGCTGCCGCTTTCCCATTACGCTCCCTTGTATATTACGCGGTTGACGTTGGCTGGTGATCCATGTGAAATCTGCTACTGGCCTATAATCGCCCGCAAACATCATAATCTCAGAATGCATTCAGCCGGAGTGCTATCAATAATGGATGTGCACTCCTGGTCGGATTACGCTCTCAACCTGGCCAATTCCGCCGGGAACATAATCGGCGTCATCGCCGCGGCGTTGCTCTTGATAGCGATCGCGTTGATCTATTTCACCGGTTCCGAGTTGACCAAAAGGGCCAAGGGAAAGCTTGTAGCGCCGCGACAGGACCAAGCAAAAGCGTTGCGCCAGTCGCAAGTCGAACTCGCGACTGCACGACGTTCGGAGGAAACCAAAGCGGCACGTCTTGAAAAAGTTGAGACCGAGCTCGCTGCGGCCCGGAAATCGGACCAAGCGAAGTCGGTGCGCCTTTCCCAGATCGAGACTGAATTGACGGCAGCAAAGCGCTCTCAGGAATCGATGACATCGCGCCTTTCCAAAACCGAAACTGAGCTTGCGGCGGCCCGACGTGCGACCGACGAACAAACATTACTCCTTTCTCAAGTCCAGGCTAAGCTTGCGGCCGCACGGAAATCAGAGGAAGAAAAAACATCACGTCTTTCCCAAGTTGAGGCAGAACTCGCAACTGCGCGACGTTCGGCGGACGAAGCCGGAACCTTGGCCAAGCAATTGAAGCAAAAGCAAGGGCCTCGAAAAATAACTCCCGAGCAACGAACTGAGTTTCTCGATGCGGTCCGGGGAATGCCAACTGGCAAAGTGATTGTCTCCGCTTTTTTCGATAACGAGGAAACCCATGAGTTCGGCGCGGAAATCCTGAATTTGTTGAAGGAGGATGGTTTTGAGGTGATTCAACGCGATCCCGTTAATTTTTTTACCACGAGCCGGCCGTCCAGCGGCGTCAGGATCGGCTGCGAAAACATTTCCGCTCCTCCGCCACATTTCGCTACCGTGCGACAGGGTCTCAAGGCAATGGGGGTGGATACTCCGACCACGACGCTGATAAATGCGCGAGAAGAGGACGTAGTGGAAATTCAGGTGACTCCAAGAGAGTAATAGCAACGTGATCAGATCCGAAGGATATCATTCGGGCGATTCGTTCTCCAACCAAAGTCCTTGTCGTGCGAACAGCAAATTTGCATGCCCAAATTTTTGCCAGCCTGCCTGATGTGCGAGATCGTTCATCTCGTCGAATGAAAACGCGCGTGCGACTGAAACTCTGGCATCGTGGCGAGTCATCGGCTCGCGAAAGATAAGTGCGGTTAAAAGGTAGGCGCCGATCCTGGCCAACCAGCCGCGACGCAAATCGGAAACGAGCACGAATTTGCGTGAAAGTTCCCGGCAACGTCGCAACACGCGGATGGCATCACGATCGCTGAAGTGATGAAGTACCAGCGAGCAAAACACAATGTCGTAGAGTTCTTCCGATCGCCATTCGAGAATATCCGCTTCGATGTATGAGATCTCGGGATAACCGGTGCTTAATCCTCGTGCGATCTCGAGCGTCGCCGATTGTCGATCTAACGCGTCGATCTCCACCTTCGCGCCAATTTTTCGCGTGAGATCAACAATCAATCGCGGGATGTCTCCCGAGCCAGTGGCGAGATCGACAAGCCGCACGCGCTGGCCCGGCTTGATCCAGTGCCCAACGAATCGCGAGACGAGCCAATAACTACCGAGGTAGCGATTTAGCGCACGAATATTTTTGAGATCACGTTCCAGCTCAGGCGAAACCGGCTGTGGCCGGTCCATTATCTCCAAAACAGCGGGATCAAATTGCCGTTTCATGTGCAAAAAGGATGAGTGGTGGGAAAGAGCTGCGCCGCACGGCCTGTCACTTCTCACTTGTCACTTGTCGCTTCAAGAATTTCCGCCACGATTTCGGCAGAGACGCAGTCTCGATCTCGTTGGCCATGCGGCCTTCGAACTCGGGATGAAATGTCGTGCTCGTTCCGTAAACCATGATGACGTCTTCCGAGCCCTCTGGGCGTATGGCATGCGCGACGCCGGGCGGAACAACGATGCCGACGTTGTTGCGGTTGCTATGATTGTCCCCATCGGCAAAAAAGCGCATTGTGCGCAAGGGAAGTCCGGCGCGCACATCGCGCAAAATGACCTCGGCCTGTCCTTGGACAAAAAACATGACGTCCCATTGCTCTTCATCGTAGCGGCGCAGTGCGTAATTTCGCGATTGCGCAATGAACAATCGCCGATGCCATTTCTCTGCGGTCATCTCGGGCGGAATGCTCGGCGGGTGCACGTGAAATCCTTTCGCGCTGTGCGCAAACATTCGGGCCGCCGACCATTGCTTCGGCCACAATCCAATTTTGGCGAGAATTCCTTCATCGCGTCGCACAAATTCGGCGAACGATCCGCGATGAGCTTGTGGATGAACTCGCCGGGCGAAAATCTCCACACCCGGAATCCAAGCCCGCCTGATTTGGGGTTTACGACGATCGGCCGCGGCCAATTCGCCGGCCTCAACCCCCGGCTCTGCGATTCGTTGCACAAAGACAGCGGTTTTGTAATCGCGCGCAGTCAGCGCTTTTCGCGCCGTCTCATTCAGGCCGGCCCACAATTCGTTTTTTTTCACGTCCCAGGCCCCCGGCGAAGCGGGGCAGCTCTCTTCGCGAGCAGAATCCGCTAGTTGGCGCTTGCTGTAAAGGAAGGAGCTGGGCGACAGTTGATTGGTTTGGTCGGCTGTTTCTGGCACGAAGCGTTTCGAGTTTGATCAAGGCGCTTATGGCCTAACGAAAGGCGCCTGAGCAACGCGGATTATATTAATTGAAGCACGACACAGGCAAACTTACCCTGCTGCGCATTTTGCGCGCCTCGCACAGATTGTCCAATGCTCGATTACTTCGTTTACCTGCTTTATCGCGCAGGCTTTGCCCTGATCAGAATACTACCGCTGCGCACGCTTTTCGCGCTGGGACGTACGGTTGGCTTTTGCGCCTGGGTGCTGCTCGGGAGGTATCGGCGTCTGGCGCTGCAAAACATTGGGATCGCTTTTGGCTCTCGAAAATCGTCTCGCGAAAGGCGCCGGCTTGTGCGCCGGAACTTTCAGCGTTTGGGCGCAAATCTTGTGTGCGGCCTCAAGCTCGCAGCCATGCCGCTCGAAAGAATCGCCGAGCGCGTGGAAACGGAAAATTTTGAACTTGTACATCGGCAATTACGTGCCGGACGACCAGTTGTGCTACTCCTGAGTCATCTTGGCAATTGGGAATTGTGCTCACAAATCTTGCCGCGTTGGATCGGTTACGTGCGCAACAGCACGGTTTATCAACGATTGGGGAATCGTTTCATCGACCAGCACGTGCAGAAATTGCGCGGTCGCGCCGGTGTAGAAATGTTCGACCGCAGCGAAGGTTTCCAAAAACCGATTCAACTGCTGCGCGGCGGTGGGGCAACTGGCATTCTGAACGATCAACACGCAGGCGATCAGGGTGTGTGGGCGCCATTTTTCGGAAAACTCGCATCGACATCTCCGTTGCCGGCACTTCTCGCAAAACGCACCGATGCCGCTTTAATTGCGATGGCCTGTTACACGAATGGTCCGGCGCACTGGCGCATCGTCGTCGAACCGGCTCTGGATCCACGCGACGATTCAGTGCAAGCGCTCACCGCCAAGGCAAACGAACTCATTGCCGGGCAGATTCGCCGCGCGCCAGAAGATTGGTTTTGGGTGCACAATCGCTGGAAAACTCCGCGGCCAAATTTCCTGCTCGCGCGCTACAAACGCGGCGTGTATCTGCCGTCTGAGATTCCAAGAGAAAATCTGAAACCGTTTCGCATTTTGATTCGCACCAGCAATTGGCTCGGCGATTCGATCATGAGCATTCCGGCGGTCCGCTCGATCAGAGCTGGCCGGCCGGACGCGCACCTCACGGTGCTGACCCCAGAAAAGCTCGCACCGATTTGGAATTTGATTCCAGAGGTGAACGACATTATTTGCCTAACGCCCAAGTCGCTGCCTGCGACGGTGCGTTTGATTAGGCAAAAATCACGATTTGATGTTGCGATTATTTTTCCAAATTCGCTGCGCGCAGCCTTGGAGGCTTGGGTGAGTGCAATTCCGCGAAGAGTCGGTTATCGCGGCCACCGTCGAAGTTGGCTGCTCAATCAAATCGTACGGGAGCCGCGAACACCAGGGCCGCCGCAGCATCAATCGGGGCGGTACCTGCGGATTGCGCAGGATTGCGGCGCAGCCGTAGTGGAAAATGTCGATCTGGTAGGGCGCGACTCCGAAAGCCTTCACGAGCGCGACAGCCGAGTGCACCATGGCGGAGAGCTTCGCCCAAACGGGCCGGCGGGGTCGGCGAGCCCGCCCTACCAATTAAAACTCGGCCTTTGTTCAGGCGCGGAATACGGGGCGGCCAAGCGATGGTTGCCGGAACGTTTTGCGGAAGTCTCAGCTTTGATCGCGGCACAATCGAGCGCGCAATGGGTTGTGTTCGGCACAAAAGACGACGCGGCTGCGGGCGAAACCATCGCCGCAGTGCTCGGCGATCGCTGTATCAACCGAATCGGCCAAACGACGCTCGAACAGCTGATCCATGAGCTGCGCGCCTGCCGATTACTTCTGACAAACGACACCGGCACGATGCATCTGGCCGCCTTGCTTGGTGTGCCTGTCGTCGCCATCTTTGGCTCGACTGAGCCGCGATTGACCGCGCCGCTCGGGAAAGGCCACATCATTCTGCGACATCATGTCGAGTGCAGTCCCTGTTTTTTGCGCGAATGTCCGATTGATTTTCGCTGTATGAAAGCCGTCAGCGTTCAGGAAGTTTGCGATGCGATCATGTCGATCTTACAACCAGCAGCACGGAAAACGCGAAGATAACGTGCATCCGCCAGGTTGGTGTCCTTCGTCAATTTCGTGGTAATTTGCACAATGAAGACCAACGCCCCGCGGATTCGCGCCGAAGTGCAAGTCATGTTTTTCGACACGGATTGCGGCGGTGTTGTGCACAACATCGCCTACCTGCGCTTTATCGAGATTGCGCGCACGCTCCTGGCCGAAAGACTTGGGCTCGTCCTTGCCGAAATGGCGGAGACGAAGAGATACCCAGTCGTTGTCCGAACCGAGATCCATTATCGACGCGCAGCTAGGCTGGGCGACTGCCTCGCGATAGAGGGTTGGCTTGATCAGTTTGAGCGGGTGCGGTTCTGGTGCGGATTCAAGATTGTGCGGCCGAGAGATGACGCGCTCATTGCCGAATGTCGGCAGACGCTGGCGTTGATCGAAATGCCCGCCGGAAAACTGCACCGCTTGCCGGAAACGTGGGTACAATACAAGACCTCTGATCTGACTGAGCAAGTTGCCTAACGATTTGATCGACATGGATGCCGGTGTCCGTACTTTCCGCATCGAAGAGACTCTGCTGGAGCCGCCAGCGCTGAGTCCGCCGCCGACGCGCCACGCATTGCTCGCCTTGCTTGTTGCACTGGCCGTAATGCTTCACATCGGTACCGCCGGCTGGGGCGATCTTTACAGCGAAACCGAGGGCCAATATGCCGGCGCCGCGCGGGAAATGACCGCTGCCCATGAATGGCTTGTTCCGACGAACGAGGGCGTTCCGCGCCTGCAAAAGCCGCCATTGCTCTACTGGCTGATTATTCTGTCGTTCAAAATTTTTGGCGTGAACGCGACGGCGGCACGTCTGCCTATCGCTGCAGCGACAGTTGCGGCCGTGGCGCTGACGTTTTTGATTGGAGAACGGTTGATGGATTATTGGCGGGGCTTTATCGCCGGACTTATCCACCTTTCCCTTTGGGGCACGTTTCTGCTCGAACGCATCATCATGCCCGAGCCGGTGTTCAGCGCCTGCATCGGTGGCGCGATTTTTTGTGGCGTCTGTGCCTACCAAGGACGGCAGACGCGTCACTTTTGGTCAGTGGGTGCGTGGATTTGCTCTGCGCTCGGCTGCCTAACGAAAGGCATTCATGGTCTCATCTATCCGGCAGCCATCTTTTTACTGCTTGCTCTGTTTTACCGAGAAGCACGTGTTCGCTTTCGCACGATGCTGCGCTGGCCATACCTGTCGATCTTTTTGTTAATCGTGGCACCGTGGCACATTTGGGCCGAATGCCGCTTTCCTGGATTTTTCGGACATGTTCTCCAGACCGAATGGCTGGGACACCTGCACGCTCCTCCGATTGCTCCGGGCGCTGATTACGATGTGCCGCAGTGGCAATTTCTTGTTCTTCACTTGGCTTGGTGGTTCCCGGTGTCGCTGGCCGTCCTGCCGGGAGCAACCATCGCCTGGCGAAAAGTTTTGCGACCACGCGAGATTGAATTTGCCGATGCGTTGCCCTTCTGCTGGATGAGTGTGGTCTTCCTTCCCCTGCTCCTGATAGGTCAGCGCCAAGATTATTATTCCATGGCGATGTGGAGCGCCCTCTCTCTTTTTGCAGCCTTAGCATGGGACCGTATGCCGCGTCCGCTCCGGATCGTCGGCGTTTTCAACACCGCCCTGGTCGGCGTGATCGCCGGAATGATTGCGCTTTTTTTGCCACGAATTGCGAATAGTGGTGCGCAACAGTGGAAGCAGCTGGATTTGCGGGCCACGGCCTGGCGAACCGTAGCGAGTATTCCAGGCGCAACGTGGATCACCTTCCGACCGATGCTCGCGCTAGTCGGCGGAGCGCTGGTGCTGGCCGCCGCGCTCGCATTTTACTTCGTGATCAAAAACCGCGAGCGCATTGCCATTGCCATTTTGCTCGCTGCGATGATTCCGCTGGGCCTCAGTTCGATTGAAGGCGTAGCGCGTGTGGCACCGTTTTTTTCCCTGGCCAACGCGGCCGCTTATTTAAACGCTCGCATGGGCGAAAGCGGAGATGTTTATTATGAGGGTCCCCTTCACACCGGAAGCAGCCTGCTCTTTTATCTCGACCGCAAGTTTTTCCTCGTAAACCAAACCGCTGATCCGTCCGCGCAACGCTGGGGCGCGCTTCAATTGCAGGCGAGCGAGGAGGCGGTTCTCGAGCGCTGGAACGAGGCCGATCCCGTCTTTCTCGTCATCGAGGAAACCCGTCTGCCTCATTGGCAACAATTGATCACGGAACGCTTCCACATTTTTCACCAGGTTACGACCTGCGGCACCTACGTCGTGCTGAGCAATCAATTGTAAGCGACCTTGATTTGAAAAATTTTGGCGGCGACGTAGTTTGCCCGCTCAATTTCCGAGGATCGAATCCTATGTCGCAACACCGAAGCCTCAAAGGGGCGAGCACCATCGCGGCGAAACGCAATGTTCTAAAACGTTTCGAGCGTGTCGAGCTGCTCAAGAAGCGCGGGCAGTGGAAGGAAGGCCGTAAAGTGCTTGGCCTACCCAAAACGAAACCGGATGTGTGATTAGGCAGACTGATTAGTTAAAAGGGTTACAACGTTAAAACGGTACTTTCCTTTTAACGATTTAACCTTTGTAACTTTTCACTCTCACAATGCGTTTGAACCGCTTCCTCGCCTCGGCCGGCGTCGGTTCGCGGCGCCAGTGCGACGAACTGATCGCGGCCGGCCGCGTCACGATCAACGGCAAAGTTTGCACCGACTTTAGCAGGCAACCAGCGGCGCGTGACCACGTGAAAGTGGATGGCCGTCTCCTCCATCTCCATCCGCCCCTCACCATCCTCCTGCACAAACCCGCTGGTTTTGTTTCCACGCGCAAAGACGCTCATGCCCGCGACACGATCTTCAATTTGCTTCCGCAAAATTTTTCCAAGCTCTTCAACGTAGGCCGGCTCGACACGCAAACTGAGGGCCTGCTCTTTCTAACGAATGACGGCGAGTTCGCGCAACAGCTAACCCATCCCCGCCACAAGATCGACAAAGAATACGAAGTAACATTGGATCGACAATGGGACCCGGCGCTTGCTTCAAAATTATGCAAAGGAATCTTTCTGGATGGCAAACGCGCACGCATCGAATGGTTGCACTCCGTGGCGCCGACGCGTTTGCGCGTCGTTTTGCGGCAGGGGATCAATCGACAAATTCGCCGCATGTTCGAATCTCTAGGTTACAAAGTGAAACGACTCGTCCGCACTCGAATCGGAAGCCTTCGACTGGCCGATCTGCCCCGTGGTCATTGGCGAGTGTTGACGAAAGCCGAGCTTCGGTCTGTAGAAGCGGCCGTGTCGGCCGCAAACAGAAACGCCCGCCGGCCACACGCCGGCCACTACAGTAACAAATGAAACTCAAGGGCTGTAGCGCGCTCGTCTCCGGCGCGTCAGCCGGTCTCGGACGGAAGTTTGCGCGGCAGCTTGCGCAGCAAAGTTGCTCGCTCGTTCTCATCGCGCGACGCGGTCAGCGGCTTGAAGAACTGCGCCATGAACTCATCAAACGCGATCCACACTTGAACCTGCACGTGCGAACTGTTGATCTTGTGGACAAATCGCAAATCGACGAGCTGGTTCAATGGCTGGAGCAAAATAAGATCGACATCGACCTTTTGATTAACAACGCCGGTCTCGGCGATGTCGGTCCGTTTGCCACCTCCGATCCGCGACGCAACGATCAAATACTACTGGTGAACGTTATCGCGCTAACTTCACTGACTCGAAAATTGCTGCCCCAAATGATTGCGAGAAAACGCGGCGCGATTTTGAACGTCAGTTCGTCCGCCGGTTTTTTACCGATTCCGGAATTTAACGTCTATGCCGCGACCAAAGCGTATGTGACCAGTTTTTCCGAGGCGCTGCGTGCGGAATTGCGCGGCACCGGCGTCACCGTCACAACGCTTTGTCCGGGTCCCGTGCACACCGAATTCCAGGAACGCGCCAAACGCCCCGGCGGCAAACCGGAATACGGTCCGGAGTTCGTTCATGTCTCAGTCGAAAAAGTGGTGCGCGATGCGCTCGCTGCCGTCGAAGCCGACCGACCGGTTGTCATACCCGGCTTCATGATGAAAATCGGCATGTTCCTCGTCCGCACGACCCCGATGCCGGTCTTGCGACTGGCATGGCGGTTGGGCGCCAAGCGCACCTAACGAAAGCGACGAGTTCGCAGTGAAAATGAGCGTCCTTGGATCCGTGCCAATGGCGTAACTGAAAAGCGGCGGCCGAATCCGACCGCCGCTTTGAATTGTTCCGTTTCTGCCGCTGAGATAGCGGCCGCTACAGAGTTAGGACGATTTGTATTTGACCGAGCAACCATAGGGCTTGGTCGTCGGATTGCTGACGGGTTTGCCGGCGAGAGATTCGTCCAGCGCGGCTTTGACATAGTTGGTCGAGCTTGGAATGTCGCTCGGGTTAGGCGTGGCCTTGTTGTCGATAGCGCCTTCGTAAACGATTTTGCCTTCCGGATTAATCACGATCATGTCCGGCGTGTTTTTCGCGCCGTAACTCCGGGCGACCTTGCTCTCAGGGTCGAGAAGCAGTGCGGTCTGATGAGTTTTCCACGAACTCGTAACCTTCTGCGCCTGCTCCGGCGTCATGTTGCCCTCGGTCCCGGGCGCGTTGGAGTCGATCGTCAGCCAGACGACACCTTTGCTTGTGTATTCCTGCTGCAATTTTTGCATGTTTTCGCTGCCGTAGTGTTTCTTAACAAACGGGCATTCCGGATTGAACCACTCCAGCACGACGTATTTGCCTTTGTATTGCGAAAGCGAATGCGTCTTGCCCTTGGAATCGGTAAGGGAAAAGTCCGGCGCGGCGCTGCCGACCGGTGGAACATCGGCGGCGTAAAGTGGGCTGCCAATCAATGCGGTAACTGCGGTAAGAAGTAGTTTTGTGTTCATAGTTTATTGGCTTTGTAGCCGGGGTCGCTGACCCCGGCCGGCCTGGTGCCGGAATACGTCAGCGCCACCGGGATCACCGATCCCGGCTACAGTTGCGATGGTTTCGAGTTTGTCGAGAAGAATACTTTTCGTAAGCAATTCCGGAAACACAACCGGCTCCTTGGATTTGCCGGGATAAAGCACATAGAGTGGCACGCCTGGCCGGCCAAATTGTTGCAACAATTTTGTGATGGCCGGGTCGCCGCTTGTCCAATCGGCTTTCAATTTGACGATGCCGTGGCGCTCAAACGCGTCGCGGATGGGCGCAGTCTCGAGCACCGTTTTCTCATTGAATTTGCAGGTTAAACACCAGGCCGCGGTAAAATCGACAAACACGGCGTGGCCCTGGCCGAGCTCGGCCCGCAGACGCTCCGGCGTGAACGGCTGCCAATCGCTGGCGAGCTGTGCTTCTCCGATGTCGATCTTAGCTGCATGAAATTTGTCGCCGATGAAATAAAGGCCGCTCGCGAGCAGGAGGATGAGCGCGAGCACTAATGAGGTGCGCCTCGTTGCAGCAGACGCGGTCGGGACAATGAACACGCCTTTTATCCAACAGGCGATCGCGACTATGAGCAAAAAGCAGGTCGCCCAGATCGCCCCGTCGAGGCCACGCTGCGCGCCGAGCACGTAAAGCAGAAAAAGCACGGTCGCCAGTAGCAAAAATCCCATGAATTGTTTCACATGCAGCATCCAGGCGCCGGGTTGCGGCAAAAATTTTAGCCACGCCGGTTGCACGCTGAGGAGCAAATACGGTGCGCTCATGCCGGCGGCGACTGCAACAAACATCGACAAGACCACCGCGGGCGATTGCGTGAACGCGAACCCGAGCGCAGTCCCGAGAAACGGCGCCGTGCACGGCGTTGCCAGCACGGTTGCGAACACACCTTGAAAGAACGAGCCGAGGTCGTCTTTGCGTTCGGAGGTAGAAAGCAAGCCGCGCGTCATGCTTTGCGGCAACGAGACTTCAAATACACCGAAGAGATTCAGGGCGAAAACGAGCACGACGATGCTCAGTCCAAGAACAAAATACGCGTTCGTGAATTGAAACCCACCCCACGTCACCTCGCGCCCTGCAGCTTTAAGCGCTATGAGGACCAAGGCAAGACCGATGAACCACGCAAAGATGCCGGCCGTGAACGCCAGGCCGCTGCGCAAGATTTTTGTCCGGCTTTGCCCAGCTTGTTTAATGAAACCGAAAATCTTGAGCGAGATCACCGGCAGGACACATGGCATCAAGTTCAAAATGAAGCCGCCGATGAAACCAAAAAACAAAAACGTGAGTAGGCCGCGCGTGGCGACCGGATGAGGCAACGACGCTACTTCGCTCGCACCAGAAATCCTCCAAGCCGCGCGATCATCTGCGTTCGCGCGCGAAGCGAAAACAAGCAAACCCGGTAGCGACGATAAGTTTTTGTCTGCATTCTCCAGGGGTATTTTGAAAGCGACTTCATTTCCATTTCGCGATTCGACCGATGGATGTCCGACCAGGACGGCCGGCGGCGGTACTGGGAAGAAGTCGGTCGCTGGATACTCTGCCAGCATAGCGCTGTTCACTTGTAGATGAAGATCGGCGCCGTTGCGGCTCCACTTCACGGTTGCGACCTTGTCGCGTGGCCAATTTTGCGGGAGCAACTTTCTATAGCGATCAAACAATTCCGTGTTAGCCGCAGCATTCGTTGCCGATATTGGCAGAGTCAGGGACAAGGTCGCGCTGCCCGGAATGCAGATTTTTTCGCAGACGAGCCAACTGGCTTCTGCGGTCAGTGTCACAGGTGAATTGTTTGCCACGGCGAATCCGTCCTTTGGCAGCTCGATTTTCGCGGGCGGCGTGACTTCCTGGATGAGCAAGACTTCGTTTTCGTAGCCATAAGTCTCGATGTCGCCCGGATCATTCGTCTTCAGCGGAATAGGCCATTGAATCTCGCCGACTCTCCAGCTGGGCGGCAAGTGCCACTTGATTTCGGTGGGCAACCCGGCGTCGCCCGAAAACTTCCAGTAGGTGTGCCAGTGCGGCGCCATGCGCAGGAGCAGACCGACGGCGAATGGTTTTCCAGGGACGATCGCGTTGGTGTCGGCCACGAGCTCCGGTTTGACCAACTGGCGGCCCTCGTACATTTGCGCACGAAGTGGAGCCGCGATCGCCAAGGTCGACAATAGGAGTGCCCGGGTGACACGGAAAGCTCTGGCCACCTTCATAGAGACAATTAACATCGCCCGTTGTTCGCAGCAATCCAATCGAGGCGTGCTGGCTCGTGAACTGCTGCTTACGAAATTATGCGCTCGCTCTTAATCTTCATCGCCCTGGCCGGTCTCGGTGCAATTTATCTTTGGCAGAAGCATAACGAAACGCCGTCCGGCGCGGGCAAACCCTCAACCGTTTCAATCGCCCAGCCGACACCGGCACCGCGCGGCCAAGCTTCCGAGTACAACTGGATGAAGCGCTCGATCGATCGCGCGCGCGATGTCGCGGAAAAATCTCGAGCGCAGACGAAGGAAAGCCAGAATCCCTAATCGGCGCCTATTGCTGCCGCTGGAACTCGTTCTTTACCGTAGCTTCGAAATCAGCAGGAAAGAACATCTTTGTCGCCAACCTTTTTTTCGCAGCGCCCACTAACTTGTTTCAATCAGGCCCAAACATTATAGACATCCTGCGGCTACGGTACCACGAAAATTTTCTGCGAATCCGGATCTTTGACTTTGCTCCCGGACGCATATCCGCTGACGTCGATCAGCCCACCATTAGGATCGAATGGATTATAGACAAGACCTGGCTTCCCCGGCACCGCTTTAGCCACAGGAAACTGCGGCTCATTCGAAACCACGCGGCGCGAGGCTGAGGGCGATGTTTCCGGCTTGGGCTTGTTTTGGGCCTGGCGCGGCGACGGAGTTGGAGTCGCGGCCACGGGTCGCCCCGGTACCTCGACATCGGAAGTGGCCGGCGCTTGCGAAGGCTTCCTCGCGATCAGGCGCGCTGGCGCGGTAACAACGTGGCCAACACTACGGGCAGCTCCACAACCGACAACGGCCAACCCGAACAAAATGAGCACCCCCGCCGCCGGCTTCATTTTGATCCTATAACGATGACTTTCGTCGAACGCAACCGACATCACCGATGAATGCATCGACATCCGCAGCGGTCGTCGACCACGAGCACATCAGCCGGTAAATATCAGGCTCAATGAATTTATAAAATTGCCAGCCGTGTACTTGCAGATCACGCCCGAGTTGTTCGCTTATGCGCACGAAAACTGCGTTCGCCTCAACCGGAAAGACGACATGGATCTTTGCCTCGTTTCGCAAACCCTCGGCCAATCGGCGCGCCGTTTGATTGGCGTGGCGGGCATTTCGCAACCAAACATCCTCCGTCAATAATCGCAGCCACGGCGCCGCCAAAAAACGCATCTTCGAACCGAGCTGACCGGCCTGTTTGAGCCGATAATCGAATTCGCAAGCCAGTTCCTTTTTAAAAAAGATCACCAGCTCACCCGCGCCCAAACCATTTTTGGTTCCGCCAAAGCAAAGAACATCGACATTCACCTCCCAGGTAATCTCCTTCGGTGCGCAATTGAGCGCTGCGATTGCGTTCGCAAAACGCGCGCCATCCATGTGCACAAGCATTTTCTGACTTCGCGCAAATTCGCCGATTACGGCCAGCTCTTCGCGTGTGTAAACTGTGCCGAGCTCGGTTGACTGTGCGATACTGATAACATGCGGCTTGTGCGCGTGTAATTCGGGTTGGCGCGCGATAACTTCCGCCACCTCCTCCATTCCGATCTTACCGTTGGCACCCGCAACGGTGAGCAGCTTCGATCCTTTCGTGAAAAACTCCGGCGCGCCACACTCATCGGTTTGGATGTGCGCAGTTTTGTGACAGATGATGCTGTGGAACGACTGGCAAAGTTGCGCAAGAACCAGTGCATTCGCAGCCGTGCCGTTGAAGACAAAATAGACCGCGCAATCGGTCTCGAAAATCTCGCGCACACGTTCGCGAACTCGGGCCGTCCAGTGGTCGTCGCCGTACGATGGGGCTCCATTGACGTTCGCTTCCTGCAAAGCCGCAAACGCTTCCGGACAGATCGCCGTCGTGTTGTCACTGGCGAATTCGTAACGCTCAGCGTGCCTCGTCATGTCGCCGTACCCCGCGTTGCCGGGCAGTTCCTTGTGAGCAGAATGCGTTCGTTCGCCCTCAATGTAAAGGGGGGCTCCCCTGGCGAGCAAAGGCGAACCCAAGCGCCTGCATAATAAGGGATCGCCTGACGAACCCGAGCCCCGGGGCCTCAAGAGCCCGCCAGGCAAATCACCTCTAATTTTGCTCCTTGTCCAGAACTGCCTTCACCCCCTATTTCGAAAACGGGAGGCAAAATGACCGTATGTGCGGCGAAATTATTTTGCCGGCCAAAAAACTGACCCCGCGTTCGGCTTTGCTTAACCCAAATCGCAGGAGTAACCTTGAAAAATGAGCTCTCTCCAGACAGAAATCGAGCAGCGTGGGGCTGAAATTTTCGATCTGGTAGATCGACAACCCGAGCCACTTTTCAGCAAAGCCGGATTTTACCAGCGTATGATGGAGTTCTCGATGCGGGACGAGCATTTCAAAGTCCAAATGTTCCGATTTGTCGATGTACTGGCGTCGCTTCACCGCGGCGGCGAGATCGTGCGGCACCTCGATGAATATTTCGCCAACTTGCGCAATGGCTTCGCGCCGCTAGTGCGCACGGGTGTGCAGGCGGCCAAAATTGTTCCGTGGATCAGCGGCCAATTATTGCGTTGGAATGTTTCCGGCATGGCACGCCAGTTCATTGCCGGAAAGAATCCCCATGACGTGATGAAGACGCTGCGCAGACGTCGCGCCCAAAACATCGGATTCACCGTCGATCTTTTGGGCGAAGCGGTGGTGAGCGAACGGGAGGCAACCGAATATGCTGCGCGTTGCCTCGAGTTGCTCGAATGTCTCGCCCGCGAAACGCAGGGCTGGACCGATCCGCTGGCCAAAAATTCTGAATTATTCCCGGTGGTAAATGTTTCCGTGAAAATTTCCGCGCTTTACTCGCAAATGAATGCCGCCGACCCGGCCGACGCGATTGCGCATCTGGCGCCGAAGTTACGCCCGATCTTGCGCCGGGCCCGCGAACTCGGCGCCTTCGTTAACTTCGACATGGAAAGTTACGCGCACAAAAATACTACGCTCGAGCTTTTCAAAGCGCTTTTTACCGAAACCGAATTTCGCCACTGGCCGCATGTGGGCATTGTCATTCAAGCCTACTTGCGCGACGCGGAAAAAGATCTTCTTGATCTGATTGAATGGGGACGCGGGCGAGACACGCGATTCACTGTTCGCCTCGTCAAAGGCGCGTATTGGGACTACGAGAAAATCAAATCGACGCAGAACGGCTGGAACATTCCGGTTTATCTGCAAAAACCCGAGAGCGATGTGAACTTCGAGCTGCTCACGGGTATTTTGCTCAAAAACGAAGAGATCGTCACATCGGCGTTCGGTTCGCACAACGTCCGCAGCATCGCCCACGCGCAAGCACTGGCCGATCAGTTTGGCATCGATCGCAGCCGCTTCGAATTCCAACTGCTTTACGGCATGGCCGGTCCGATCAAACGCGCGCTCGTCGAGATGGGTTATCGCGTGCGCGAATATTGCCCGGTAGGGGAGCTGCTCCCCGGAATGTCGTATCTCGTTAGGCGGTTGCTCGAAAACACGTCCAATGAAGGATTCTTGCGCGCGAAATTCGCCGAAAACGTTTCTGAGAAGCAACTGCTGCGCGATCCACGCGAGCTTTTGAACGGCGCGCAGCCATCAGCGACTTCTGGTACAACACAAGCTCGACAGGGGTGCAATGGCGCTTCGCTCGATGTTCCGCCCGGAGACACTTATGAAAATGCTTCGCTTGTGAATTTTGTTTACAAAGAAAACCAGGAGCAAATGCGCATCGCGCTGCGCCAAGTGCGCGCGCAACTTGGGAAAAAATATCCGCTCATCATCAATGCTGAAAAAATTTGGACCGGCAAAACCATCGCCTCGATCAACCCAAGCTCACCCGAAGAAATTGTTGGTCACGTGACGGAAGCTGGAATTCCGGAAGCCGAAAGGGCCGTGGAAGCCGCGCGGGTCGCCTTTGAAAAATGGAGCCGCACACCGTTTGAAGAGCGCGCGCGTTTGCTTGACCGCGCCGCCGCCATCATGGAGCGCAGGCGCTACGAACTTTCCGCGCTCGAAGTTTTCGAAGTCGGTAAACCGTGGGCGGAAGCGGATGGCGACATTCGCGAGGCGATGGATTTCTGTCTGTTCTACGCGCAGCAAATGCGCTTGATCGGCCATCCGCGTCTCACCCAACACGTTCCCGGCGAAGAAAGTTACCAGCATTACTGGCCGCGTGGCGTCGCCCTCGTCATTGCGCCGTGGAATTTCCCGATGGCCATCTTGTGCGGCATGACCTCAGCGGCGCTCGCCACTGGCAACACTGTGATCATAAAACCAGCTGAACAAGCGGCTGTCGTCGGCGCAATGCTCATGGAAATTTTTGAGGAAGCCGGGGTACTACCGGGCGTCTTGAATTTTCTTCCAGGCAAGGGCTCAGTCATCGGCGCGCACCTTGTTGACCATAAGGATGTCGATCTTATCGCCTTTACTGGTTCGCGCGAAGTCGGTCTGAAAATTTGGGAAAGCGCCGGCCAGACGCGGCCCGGACAGCGTCAGTTGAAACATGTCGTTTGTGAGATGGGGGGTAAGAATGCCGTCATCATTGATTCCGACGCCGATCTCGATGAAGCGATTGTCGACTCAATTTATTCTGCGTTTGGCTATCAAGGCCAGAAATGTTCCGCGCTTTCGCGGTTGATTGTGCTCGAAGACAATTATCGCCGCGTCATGCAACGATTGCTCTCCGCTGCGGCCAGTTTGCGTGTTGGTAATCCGGAAGAACCAGGCATCACCGTCGGTCCGGTAATTGATGAAGCCGCATATCAACGCATCCAAAATTACATCGGGATCGGCAAGAACGAAGCCACGCTCGCCTTCCAACGTCGGGATGTGCCGCCGCAGGGTTATTTTATTCCGCCGACGATTTTTGTCGATGTCACACCGGAAATGCGGATCGCGCGCGAGGAAATTTTCGGGCCGATGCTCAGTGTGATCAAAGCCCGTAATCTCGATGAAGCGATCGCGGTCGCCAACGGCACCGATTACGCGCTCACGGCCGGATTTTTCTCGCGCAGTCCGGCTAACATCGAGCGCGCCAAAGCGGAAATCGTCGCCGGCAACGTTTACATCAACCGTTCCTGCACCGGCGCGGTTGTCGGCCGTCACCCCTTTGGTGGATTCAAAATGAGTGGCGGCGGGACGAAGGCCGGTGGTACGGATTATCTCCTGCAATTCTTGCTGCCGCGCGTCGTGACCGAAAATATCACCCGTCACGGCTTCGCCCCAGAAGAAACGGCGCAATATCGAGAAGAATTTCTCTGGCCCCCTAAGCACTGAGCGCGCTGACCGGAGCGACTCTGTGTTGCCGCGCCGACCGCACAAGATCGACATTTTGTCTTCCGTCACCGCCGCATGCGCCGGGCGGTTAATTTAATTCAATGGGCGCCCTTTGCTCAGCAATTTCACGACCGTGACGACCATGTAAATCACCGGCCAGGCTGCCGTCACCACAACCAGCGCGAAAACAAACATCTCTTTTGTCCGCTCGCGCGCAGACTCCAGGAGAAATTCGCGACTGAAATTATGAAATTTGCGGACGTCCGAGTCGTCGTCTCCATCGTAAGGGAACCAAGAGCCCCGCCAGTGTTCGAACCCCGACTGAAAGAAGTAATCCGTTTGCGGAAACGGCCTTCGATCAAACACAAACGGGCACGGCGGTTTCATACTTTGTTATCCCCGAAGCTTGGATCATTCCAACTTCGTACCCATCGCCCGATACTGCAACGAATCAACTATTCAGTAATTTCGACCAGCGGAGGAATCTTCCGCCAGGCCGGAAACCATGTGTCGCCGAGCTGCAATCCACTCGCGCTGGTGCGCGGGTGCGCGTCCTCGACTTGAAACGGTCCCTGCATCGTAAGTAACTGTGTTGTTTTCAAGCTGAGCAGGCGATCGGTTTGAGCGTGAAGTTGAGGGCGAGAAGGAGTTTTCGCATGACTGCGGTCAGAGCGAGTTTGTGCGGTTTGCCTTTGGCGCGCAG